>Ga0082335_1003945_pt1 | contig 23357 bp, 16 predicted proteins | sample Subgrocontami58m_FD_72375 | JGI IMG/M metagenome (GOLD analysis project Ga0082335, IMG submission 72375) | Subsurface groundwater microbial communities from S. Glens Falls, New York, USA - GMW37 contaminated, 5.8 m (SPADES assembly) (version 2) ...
ATAAAGAGGTTTACAATCCCACTAATTCCTGAACGACATTTTGAAAGAAAACCAAGACTAAACAATAAATATTTTCTTAAAAAACGAAAGACCATTTAATGCTTAACCTGACAGCATTGGAGACAGGGGTGTCTTAAGCCAAGGAACCAGAGAATGCCACACAACAAAAAATTGCAGTTCGATTCCAAAACAGTTCACGCAGGAATGAATGATTATGAATTTGGTCCGGTTGTTCCGCCGATCTATCAAACATCTACATTTAAATTCGAATCGGTAGAGCATGGCGCATCTCTTTTCAAAGGAGAAGGACGCGGATATATTTATACGCGTTTAGAAAATCCAACTATCGAAGCAATGGAAAAAGCAGTTGCAGAATTGGAAGGCGGACACAAAGCATTAGGATGTGCAAGCGGCATGGCGGCAATAAGCACAATATTTTTTACATTACTTAAATCAGGCGATCACGTTGTCTGTTCCAAATTTGTTTATGGACCTACATTAACTCTTCTTCAAAACATTTTAGGAAAGTTCGGAGTTGAATCAACTTTTGTTGATACAGCATTTCCTGAAGAAATAGAAAAGGCAATGAAGCCGAACACAAAACTTGTTTATGTTGAAACACCGGGAAATCCGACTCTTGCAATTTCAGATCTTGAAGCAGCATCAAAAATTGCACACGCACACGGCGCACTCATTGTTGTTGATAATACATTCATGAGCCCGGCGCTTCAGCAGCCATTTCAGTTTGGCGTTGATGTTATTCTCCACAGCATGACAAAATTTTTAAATGGACACGCAGACGTAGTGGCGGGAATTATAATAGTAAAAGACGAAGAAATGTTTTTGAAGATGAGAAAAGTTTTAAATCAAACCGGCGGAGTAATTGATCCGTTCAATTCATTTCTTGTTCACCGCGGATTAAAAACGCTTGCTGTGCGAATGCAGAAACATTGTGAGAACGCACAACTCATAGCCAAGTATCTAGAGAATCATCCGAAAGTAAAATGGGTCCGCTATCCCGGATTAAAAAGTCACCCGAATTATCAAATCGGTTTGAAACAACACAACGGAACCGGTGGAATGATCGCGTTCGAATTAAGAGACGGATTGAAAGCCGGAGAAGTAATGATGAACTCAGTTAAGTTATGCACGCTTGCAGTTTCACTCGGCGGAGTTGAAAGTTTGATCCAACACCCGGCAAGTATGACACACTTTTCGATGGGCGAAGAAGCACGCAAAGACGGAGACATTACAGATGGTCTTGTTCGTCTTTCGGTAGGAATTGAAAACGTGAAAGATATTATCGAAGACCTAGAGCAGGCGCTGGCAAAAATACAAACGACGGAAAAAGCGAAAGTTTAATTACGGACAAAACACAAACATGGCGAGCACCGTGTGTTTATAAAGAAAGGAAAATAAAAAACAACATAGAAAATAAAATTAGAGACCTCATGAAAAATTTATTGAAACACACCTCCAAAATCTTTTTCGCAGTAATTTTATTAACTAATACAACACAAGCACAGAATTCTACCATCTACATTCCGCGCAACATTGTTAAGGCATATGAAAAAGGAACACGGTCTTATGACGGCAAACCCGGTGCCAATTATTGGATAAATCACGCAGACTATAAGATTCAAGCAGAAGTATTTCCAAAAGAACGAATTGTAAAAGGAACCGAACAAATTAAATATTACAACAACAGTCCGGACACACTACGCAGAATGTTTTTGCGGCTGTATCAAGACATTATGAAGAAAGGAAACGCACGCGATAATAGAATTTCTCCGAACGACGAAACCGACGGAGTGGCGATTGATACATTTATGATTAATGGAGTTGGAATCAGCACCAAAGGAAGAGACGGCTTGTCTAGAACCGCTACAAATATTAGCATTAGATCTTTGGAAAAACCAATCCCCCCGAAATCAATTACAAATATTGATGTTAAGTGGTCTGTTATAATCCCGAAAGAAACGAGAAATAGAATGGGCGCTTACAACGATTCAACACTTTACGTCGCGTATTGGTATCCGCAAGTTGCCGTTTATGATGATATAGATGGATGGGACATTCAAGAGTACGGAGGATCGGTTGAATTCTATAACGATAAAAATAATTTTGATTTTGAAATCACAGTTCCTAAAAATTATTTAGTCTGGGCAACAGGAGAATATCAAAACCTGCAAGATGTTGTTAAGCCGGAAATATTTGCCCGATATAAAGAAGCTCAAGAGTCGGACGGAGTGATTAGGATTGTTAGAGAAGAAGATTTACAAGCCGGAACAACAGCAAATAACGAAAAGAATGTTTGGAAATTTAAAGCAACAGGAGTTCCGGATATTTCCTTTGCAACAAGCAGCGGATATATTTGGGAAGGAATCAGTGCAGAAGCAGACGCTAACGGTAAAAGAGTTTTTACCGACGCTGTTTATCCGGTTAAATCAAAAAGTTGGGAAGAGGTTGCAAACTATGCAAAACTTTCCGTAGAAAATCTTTCTAAAATTTGGCCGGGCGTTCCGTTTCCATATCCGAAAATTACTACATTCAACGGGGAAACAATTGGCGGCGGCGGAATGGAAATTCCGATGATGACAAATAATGGTATTAGTTTTACGGCAGCAGGTCAAGCTGGTGTTACTCTGCACGAAATAGCCCACACATATTTTCCTTTTTATCTGGGAATAAATGAACGCAAGTATGCGTGGATGGAAGAAGGATGGGCAACATTTTTTACCTCCGCATTGTTAGGAAGTCTTGTTAAAGATGCAGACGAATTTACCGGAAACATCTTAACCGTTGGTAGAGAAATGGGATCAGAATTTGATTCGCCGATGATTCTTCCTTCAGTTGCCTCACGTGGACCGATGTTGGGTTTTAACTCGTACCCGAAAGCATCCATATCATATTATGTTCTCAAAGATATTTTGGGAGATGATTTATTTAAGAAGGCATTGCATGAATACATAAATAGATGGAACGGAAAACATCCTATTCCGTGGGATTACTTCTTTACATTCAATGATGTAGCAAAAGAAGATTTAAGCTGGTTCTGGAATCCGTGGTATTTTGAACGAGGCTTTCCCGATCTTGCAATTAATAATGTTAAAGTAAATGGAAGCAGCGTAGAGATAACGGTTGAAAAGATTGGAAGTGTTCCGGTTCCCATCAACTTGAAAATTACTTATGCCGACGATTCCACCGAAGACGTTCATAAAAGCACAAATGTTTGGAAGGCGGGGAACAAAGAAACAAAAATAAATTATACGATAAAGAAAGAGATAAATAAAGTTGAACTTAACACTAAGTTAGTTCCGGATGCGGACAGCAAGAACAATTATTTTGAATTGAAGAAAAAATAATTATACCCCATTGTGCCCTCCTCCTTAAAAGGAGGGCTAAAAGAGGGAACAATAAAAATCATTGAGACTTAACCGCCTTATTCATAAACTTGCCATAGATTAATTCTATAGAAGACCTAACTTGAAGAGAAAAATATATTTCCTGGCTCCCGCATTTCTTTTTTTTATTTCAGTTTCTTTTGCACAAGAGATAATTAAAAAAGGAAACGTGTATTATATTTCCAACACGCTTGTAGTAAAGTTTAAGAAAAACATTTCTGCGTCCCCACAATCATTAAATAAATCAACACCTAATTTTTCTGTTCAGAATCTAACCCAGCTTTTCCCTGCCCAATCAAAATTGAACAAAGGAGAAGAATCACTAAGCAGAATTTATCTCTTAAAATATAATTCTTCAGAAGACCCGTTAGAGTTAGCGCCAAAAATTTCTAAACAAGCCGGTGTAGAATGGGCAGAACCAAAGTATGTTCAAACGGTTGCATATTCACCGAACGATTCGCTTTTTGTTTTAAATCAGCAGAAATACTTAAAACGTGTACTTGCAGATTCCGCATGGAATATAACCAAGGGTGATATGTTCACCATCATCGGTATTGTTGATACAGGCGTAGACTGGACACATCCAGATCTTGAAGCAAATATTTGGAAAGGCTATAATGATACTCCGATTGGCTATGATTTAGGAGGAAGTTCGGGAACGCCAGACAACGACCCACGAGAAGACATTTCACCGTCTAACCGATATCATGGAACACATGTTGCGGGAATAGCTAGTGCAGTAACTAACAATAAAACAGGAATTGCTTCAATCGGTTTTAACTGCTCTTTTATACCAATCAAAGCATCGCGTAATGATCAGCGAGACGCAAACGGCTATCCATATATATATTATGGATATGAAGGAATAAAATATGCAGCCGATAAAGGCGCATGGGTTATTAACTGCAGCTGGGGCGGATTCGATTATTCTCATTTCGCACAGGAGGTTATAAATTATGCAGTATCAAAAGGGGCGCTCGTAGTAGCCGCTGCAGGGAATAACGGAGAGCTTACAAATTATTATCCCGCTAGTTATAAAGGAGTGTTAAGCGTAGGTTGGCTTCAAACAGATAATGATTCTATCTCTACTGCTGCTAATTATGGAAGAACAGTTGATGTGTTTGCACCAGGCACGTCTATTTTATCCACATGGCAAAGAAACTCATTTGTTCCAAATCAACTATATAATAGTATTAGCGGTTCATCAATGTCCGCACCGCTGGTTGCTGGTTTAGCGGGACTAATCCGCTCGATTCGCTCAGCCTCTCGAAGTTACACAGCCCTTCAGGTTGCGGAACAAATTCGTGTAACTGCCGATAATATCGATCAGTCAAATAAAAGCAATTTTAAGTATCTACTTGGAAACGGAAGAATAAATGCTTTTCGAGCAGTCAGCGATACGAACACTATTTCTGTGCGAGCAGCAAATGTTAAATTTATTGACGAAGGGAACGGCAACGGATTGCTTGAATCTGGCGAGAAGGTTTCTATAGAAATTGCTTTTACAAATTTCTTGAATCCTGTTATGAATGTTTCAATACAGCTAGTAAACTACAACAATGATAATTCGATTGTTTTGCTGAAACAAAATTATGATACCGGACCAATGAGATCGCGGGATTCGGTGAACAATATTTCGAATAAATTCCAATTCGAAATACAACCAATTGCACCGTTGAATCATGATCTAAATCTGCTCTTGAAATTTACCGGCGCGGGGTATTCGGATTTTCAATGGATAAGCGCTCGAATCAATCCGACATACGATACACATAATATCGGTAAAATAACGATGAGTATTACAAGCAAAGGGGCGCTCGGATTCAATAATTATCCTAACAATCTGGAGGGATACGGATTTAAATTTGACGGCGGCGATAACCTTTTGTTTGAAGGTGCGTTTATGTACGGAACGTCATCAAACAAATTAATGGACGCAGCAAGAATTTCTGCTAAGCAGAGCGAAGATTTTGTTACATCAACACCTATAAAAATAATAAGCGATGGCAGTGAGCAGAACGGATATACTGTATTCTATGATAAAGGCGGATTAGGAATAGAAACGCGTTTATCAACGTACACATACGCGCAGCCACCGGACGATAAATATATAATTCTTAAAACAAGATTGAGCAACACAACATCACAAAACATTAGCAGTTTTTATGCGGGATATTTTTTTGATTGGGATCTTCCGGCAGATGCACCAACAACAGACTCAACTTATTATGAAGAGGCGGATAATTTTGGTGTTGCCTTTGATAAATCAAGGGGGGTTAACACATATGTCGGAGCCGCTTTAATTTCTTCAAATAATTACGGCTATTATCCAATTGATAACAATGCTACAACGGGAGAAATAATTTTAGCAGACGCAAACGGATTCAGCGATTCCGAAAAATGGATTACTATTTCCAACCAGTTAAAGAAAAAATCCGCAGGACCAAGCGATATTTCGTTTGTGGTTTCAGCCGGACCTTTTAACATACTTGCAAATCAATCTATTGATGTAGGTTTTTCTATTGCCGCCGGCTCAACCATTAATGAATTAAAAAATGCAGTCAGACAGAGTAGAATTAAATATCCGAATGTTAGAACAGATATTAAAGAAGAGCAAAAGACAGTTCCAACTGAATTTTCACTTTACCAAAATTATCCTAATCCTTTCAATCCAACAACTGTTATCGGTTATCAGTTGTCAGTTACCAGTAAAGTTTCATTAAAGGTTTATGATTTATTAGGTAGAGAAATAGCAGAATTAGTTAAAGAAGAGCAGAAACCTGGTGTTTATAATTCTCAATTCTCAATTCTCAATTTTCAATTACCAAGCGGAGTTTATTTTTATCGGCTTACAGCAAATGAGTACTCAGAAACAAAAAAAATGATACTCATAAAATAAGGATGCGGTTATGAAATACTTTAAAAAACTTTGTTTGGTTCTTATTGCTTCTTTCGTAGTAATTTCAAATCTGTTTGCACAAAACAATTGGTTTGAAACCGGGCAAGACGCAGATCTTATGTTATCCGGAGTTGATTTTAATAACACAGGAGGAGCGCTGGTTTTTAACCATCCAAGCGGAATAGCAAGTGATGGCACTAGGTTTTTTCTTTGCGACCGGTTTAACAATCGCGTTCTCGTTTGGAATTCGCTTCCGACTAAATGGGATTCTCAACCCGATCTTGTTCTTGGCCAGCCAAATTTCACATCGAACAATTCGGGCTCGTCAAAAAGCGAATTAAATTTTCCCGGTAATGTTTCAATAGGATCGAACGGAGTAGTAACAGTCGCTGATACAGATAATGATCGAATTTTAATTTGGAAAACATTTCCCGCGCAAAATGGACAGACGGCTGATATAAAAATTGATTTGAAAAATATTACTTCAGTCGGTACACAGATAAAATACGGATGGCCATGGGGTGTTTGGACAGACGGCAGCAGATTAGCGGCTGTTGCAACAAGCGGCAGTTCAATTTTATTTTGGAATTCATTACCGGCGGTAGACGACAAATCCCCCGATTACATAATCACTCTCCAGCATTTTGGAACGCCAAGAAATATTTCAACGGATGGATCAACATATTTTTTTGTCGGCGACCATAATTCAAAAATAAGCGGAGATCAGCCGGGAACATTTTTCTGGAACTCATACCCAGCACAAACCAATCAACCGTATGATTTCTACAGAGCGGGTGAATGGATTAAAGGCGTCAAACTTCAAGATGGGAAATTAATTGCGGGAGGACTTTCTTCGGCATACATCTGGAATACTTATCCTACTACCCCAAACCAGCAGCCGAGTATAACTTTAAGAAATAATTACTATAGTAATGGAGACGGAGTTGATGTTGTTTTTGCCGGAGGAAGATTATATGTGAATAATTACAACGGAAATAATGTTCAAGTATATAATTCACTTCCAATCTCTGGCACACAACAACCCGATTTTGCAATCGGGTCACCATCAATTTCGCAGAATACACTTTCCTCAATCAATTATATTCAAAATCCGGTAGTAGCTACCGATGGAAATATTTTATTAGCTTCTTCTGATTTTGATGCACAGCTCTGGATTTGGAAAACAATTCCAACTATAAGCGGTAAAACTCCCGACATAAAAATACCCTTACGTACACCAACACTTGATATTGCTCCATGGGATAACGCCCTTTCAAATAATCGAATTGCGCTGGCAGGAAAACGTAAAGTTGTAATTTGGAACTCTCTTCCATTAAACGGAGAAGCGCCGACTCAAACATTTGTAGATCGAATCGGAAATTTTCAGTTCGAGGAACTCAAAGGAGTAGCTCTTGATAACCAATATTTTTATTTGTCGGAGCGGAATGGAAAAATTGGTATCTGGAAAGGTATTCCCCTGGCATCCAACATAGATCCGGTTATTACTTTTACTCTTCCGGCAACTAATCTGAATCTAATTCATAGTGACGGAAAATATTTTACTGCGGCAGTGATGGATGGGAATCCGCGAGGAATTTATATTTATCGTGTTGCAGATTTTAAAGATGTCACTATGCCGCAGCCCTATAAATTTGTTGAGAGCTCATTCCAATTGCAGTTGAATCTTCCGTCGAGCGGAATCACTTTTAATAATAGTTTTGCTCTCGCAAATAATTCCAACAATTCTGTTTTAATCTGGAAAAATATCGAGGAGGCCGGCGATGCATCCAAAGTGATTGTACTTGGTCAGCAATCACTCGCCCAGACAGCCCCGGGAGTTGGAATAAATAAACTTCACTTTCCCGGAAGTCTTGCTGCAGATGGCAACAATTTGTGGGTAGGAGAATTTAAATTCTCATCACGCATTTTGAAATTTTCATATTCTTTTTCGACAAATATAGAAAATGAAACACTGCCTAATCAGTTTCAGCTTTTTCAGAATTATCCTAATCCATTTAATCCGGAAACAGTTATAAGCTATACAATCCCAAACGTAGAGACTCGCCGCGGCGAGTCTTTACAACATGTTAAGTTGAGAGTTTATGACGCACTTGGAAGAGAAGTTGCAATACTAATTGATGAAGAAAAAGCCGCAGGTAAATATGAAATAAAGTTTGATGCCAGCAAATTACCAAGCGGAGTTTATTTTTACAGATTGCAAGCTGGCGGTTTTTCTGAAACAAAAAAAATGATTGTGATCAAATAACGACGGCACGGTTTATTTTCTAGAACCGACAAAATTTATTTTGAAATTTATTATTTCGGGACGGCTTCCCGTTCTAACGGGCGGACCCCAACCGCCAACGCCACATGAGACATAGTAATGAGTATTCCCATTGACGCCGTAACCCCAGCTCAACTCGTAAATTTTTTCTATTATAAAATTGAGCGGCCAGAGTTGTCCGTAGTGTGTGTGTCCGGAAATCTGTAAATCAATTTCATTTTCGAGCGCTTCTTGTAATTTAAACGGCTGATGATCCATCAATATAACAGGAAAAGATTTATCAACGCCGGTCAGCAAATCTTTCAATTCTTTTCTTTGTTTTCCCGCAAATTGTCTTATAGAGCGATCCTCTCTGCCAACAACATAGAAAGCATTATCAATTTTTATTTTTTCATCTCTTAAAACATTTATACCGTGAGCGATTAAATATCTGCATGCCTCTTCTACGCCGCCGATATACTCGTGGTTTCCTGTAACTGCATAAACACCGTACTTAGACTTAAGGCGGATCAATTCTTTTCCGGTGTTATTTTTTATAACAGCGGCAAGGTCTTCATCAATGATATCACCCGCAAGCAGAATAATATCCGGATTTAATTTATTGATCTCGGTTACAAGTTTATTTAGAAATGATTTACCGACGATGGTTCCAAGATGAATATCGGAAGCCATTGCAATATTAAGAGAATTGAGCTCACCGGCATACTTGTGGATTTTCATCTTATAAGTTTTTGTTATAATAACACGAGTGTTGATGTAGCCGCCGACCACAGAAACGGTTACTAAAATCAAAACAATAAGAGCGGTTACATGCTTTGTTTTTTCGATATTGTGGGTAATGAAAGCCGGAAAGAAAGGAATAATTAAATTTATTAATCTCAGTAAATCAATTACAACTAGAACCAGAAAAAAATAAAACATAAACGCAATCCAGAACGAACCGATCCAAATCAAAGTATTGCTGATAAAATTTACGGAGAGATGCTCTAAAAATCTTCCGGCAATAAAAGAAAGCATAATTATTACCGACGTGATGATAAATAATGATTTGTAAGATTCCGGAACAACTAAAAGAGCGCGACGAAGGATGTAAAAATTTATTAATCCGTAAACAGAAAAGACGATTCCAAAAAAAAGAAGCTGTTGAGAGAGTTTCATAGTCTGACAATAATATTGTTGAAGAAATTATTCAAAGTTAAAATTTAGAACGGTCAATTTAAAATTTAATTTGCCCTATTAATTTTTGAGGCGGCTTTTTCATAAAGCAAAAAATATTTCTCGGCGGATTTCCTCCACGAAAAATCTTTTTCCATTCCGTTGAGTTGTATTTCTGTCCAGATTGATTTCTTCTTAAACAAGTTTAACGCGCGCCGCAGAGTTTGAATAAGAGATTGCACATTATATTCGCTGAAGGAAAACCCGGTTCCGGTTTCTTTGCCTTTCGTAATTGATTCGTCCTGGTCTTGAACGGTATCAGCAAGTCCGCCGGTTTTTCTTACCACAGGAACGGTTCCATATTTTAGCGAGTAAATTTGATTTAACCCGCACGGCTCGTAACGGGAAGGCATTAGAAATATATCTGCACCTGCTTCGATTAGATGAGCAAGCTTTTCGTTATAATTAAAACAGGCAGAGATTTTCTTCGGGTATTTTTTTACGATCGTTTTAATTAATTCTTCGTATTTGAAATTTCCATTTCCAAGAATTACCCAGCGTGCATTTAGCTTCATTAAATCATCTACTCCTTCTGAAATAAGATCGAATCCTTTTTGTTCAACGAGACGCGAGATTATGCCGATAACAGGAATGTTTTTTCTATACGGAAGATTGAACCGCTGTAACAATATTCTTTTGTTTTTCATTTTGTTTGAAAGATCCCTGCTCGAATACTTGTGAGGGATAAAACGATCAAACTCAGGATTCCAGATACTGTAATCAACTCCGTTGAGAATTCCGCAGAAATCATTTTTGCGGGAATTAAGAAACGGTTCCATCCCGGCACCGTTTTCGGGTGTAAGCAATTCTTTGGCATAAGTTTCACTAACTGTATTTATTACATCTGCCGTTAATATTGCAGTCTTCAGAAAATTCATTTCTCCAAAATACTCGCACACGCCGCTTTCGATTAAAGAGTCGTGTTGTATTTCTGCTTTAGCAATGGATTCTTTTGGAAACTTTCCTTGATACGCACTGTTGTGAATTGTAAAAACCGTTTTTGTCTTTTCAAAAAGGCGATCCCAAGCATAATTACCTTTAAGATAGATCGGTATAAGTCCGGTTTGCCATTCGTTGCAATGAATTATATCCGGAGACCATTTCAAGCGCTGAATTATTTCAATTACACTTTTTGAAAATAAAATAAACCGCTCATCTTCATCGGGATCGTTTGTATATATTTCATCCCGCCCGAAATAATGCGGACAATCAACAAAATAAACCGGGACAGTTGAGTTGGGAAGAGTTGAAGTAAAAACACGAACAACATGATCTCGTTTATCAATTCGAATAGAAATTTCTCCCAGTTCCGGTAAAAGCTGAATAGTAAATTTTTCTTTTTTAATTGTAGTATATCCGGGCATGAATAATTTTACTTCAGCACCGAGTTTAGAAAGTTCTACCGGAAGCGAACCGGCAACGTCACCAAGTCCGCCTGTTTTTACGTATGGAAAAACTTCGCTTGAAATGAATGCAATTTTCATCGTTCTTTCTAGAAAATTTAATTATCTACGTAAAGATAAGAAGTGTAGGGAAAGAAATCCTTTTTGATTTTAGGGGCGGAGCTTAGAATTATTTTATCAAAAGCATTTTCTTAGTTTCAATTTTATTTCCGGCAATTAAGGTATAGAAATATACTCCGCTTGGCAGAGACGCTCCATGGAACGTCTCTACATATTGCCCGGGTTGTTGAAATTCATTTACAAGCACTGCAGCTTCTCTTCCAAGTACGTCATAAACTCTCAACTTAACAAGTTGTAAAAACTCGCCGAGGCGAGTCTCTACGTTTGTGATTGTATAGCTTATAACTGTTTCCGGATTAAAAGGATTTGGATAGTTTTGATATAGTAGGAAAGCTGTCGGAAGATTATTCTCTTGTGTTACATTAGTGATTAAACCGCCGTTGTTTGTGTAATATAAATTTCCTGTAGGTGATAATGCCCATCCGGTTTTTGTAGTTGGAAAAACAATATCGTCAAATCTTACCGAGGGGATTTTTTGTGTCCACGTTTTTCCAGAATCAGCGCTGAAGTATAATCCACTAGCGGTTCCTAACCATACACTTGAAGGCACGCCGGGGACGAATTCTATCTCTGAGCCCCTCTGGCTGCCTGCAGTATTAAATCTTTGCCAAATGGAGCCCCCGTCCGTTGTCCTGTCTACAAAATTAGTTGAAGTGTTATAGTCATAATTACAGACAAGGCCGTAATCTTTGTTATAGAATTTTACACCATATGCCTTACCGCTAAAATTTGTTGTAGTCCAAGTAGCGCCACCATCTGTTGTTTTGAGAAGCTTTTCCTGACCAACAGTGGTCATAGTCCTATAAAAATAACCGTTGTTTATATCAATAAAATCCAACCTGGTCCATCTATCGCCGGAAAAACCTACAGCCTGAAAACAAGTCTGTTGCCAGTCGGCACCATTTGTTGTTTTTAGAAACAGACCATTATTAAGTGATGAAGCGGGTCCGTCTCCCATGGCAATCCCGGTTGTTTCACCAAACATTTCAATATAATCTCCGAAACTGCATAAACTTGGATTCGAGAAAATTGTAATCCATGTATTCCCGCCATCTGTAGTTTTATAAAATTTTCCGCTGCTGCAAGCAATGTAAAAAATGTTTTTACTTGCCAACGAAATATCAGTAGCGGATTCTGGTAAATTTTTTGTTATCCAAGTTTTACCTGCATCTGTTGTTATAAGTATTTTATTGTTTGATAAGGTGAAAACAGAAAAATCATCTCCCAAAGCATCAATGCTGCCGCCGAAAAAAGTTTGAGCAGAAAAAGTTTCTATCTTTTGCCATTGTGCTTGTGAGGTTGATATCAAAACGAAAAGAATAAAAACGGGGAAGAAAATTTTTTTCATAAAACACTCCTATATCCCACGCGAGATATAAAAATTATTTCAATAGAACCATTTTTTGAGTAGAGGAATAATCTCCTGCAGTAAGTCTATAATAATAAATTCCGCTTGGTAGAGACGTTCCATGGAACGTCTTTACATATAGACCGGGTTGTTGAAATTCATTCACAAGCACCGCAACCTCTCTTCCAAGTACGTCATAAACTCTCAACTTAACAAGTTGTAAAGACTCGCCGCGGCGAGTCTCTACGTTTGTGATTGTATAGCTTATAACTGTTTCCGGATTGAAAGGATTAGGATAATTTTGGAAAAGCTGGAAAGTCGTAGGAAGATTATTTTCTTCAACGAGACTGGTGATGAAGCCCCCGCAATTGTTGGTGTAAAAGAGTTTCCCATTGGCGCAGAGGAGCCAGCCGGTTTTTTCTGTGGCGAAAGTTATATCAAATGCGGATGTAAGATTGGGGATGCTCTGCTCTACCCATGTTTTCCCGGAATCATTACTGAAAAATAATCCATAATAATAACTCATCCAGACTTTGTTAGGATTGTTAGGAACAAATTCAATGTCCGCAGCGGGATAGGAGCCCAATGACAGAATTGAATAATCTTTCCAAGTTTCACCACCATTGATTGTTTTGTAGATAGTTGGTAAATGAGCTAGAAGACCAAAATCGTTATCATAAAATTTTATCACATTTGCGTAAACATCAAAACTAGTTTCAATCCAATTTATTCCGCCGTTAGTTGTTTTATGAAGTTTCCGCGGCGATGGTCCTGCCTTGGGAGAATAATATCCAATGTTTGAATTTACAAAATCAAGACTTTTCCACGCGTCGGCCGCACCACCGCCAATAGTCTGCTTACATGTTTCAATCCAATTTATTCCGTCTGTTGTTTTAAGAAACACCGGAATTTTCGTTGAAGGATTTGCATCTCCCATTGCTATTCCATCCGTGGGACTAAACATTTCTATATAATTGCCAAAGTAGGTTTTTGCTGGATTAGAATAAATTACTATCCAAGTATTACCGCCATCAATTGTTTTGTAAAAAGTCCCATCTCCAGTAGCGACATAAAAGGTATTTTTGTCAACCGCCGAGATATCTACTGGGTAACTGCCTGGGAAAATTTTTACTTCCCAATTTTTTCCAGCATCTTTTGTAATTAGTATTTGACCTGGATACACACCAATAACAGCAAAATCATCACCGAGAGCATCAATGCAATATGCATTTTGCACCGTAGGAATATTTTGAATTTGTTGCCACTGTGCTTGCGAGTTAGTTATCAAAACGAAAAGAAAAAAAACGGGGAGGAAAAAATTTTTCATAAATCACCTCAAAAATTTTCCACGAGAAAGGTAGCAAATCAACAAACCACTATCAATCTACTTTTTTGTATCAAACTCAATCAACACGAACCCTAACATCAACGGCATAATATTTATCATCTTCTCCTACTATCAAAGGATTTAGATCGAACTCAATAATATTTTTGTTCTCAATCATCATTCTAGCGCAGGATAAAATAATTTGTTTCAGCTTTTTTATATCACAAGATTTTTCTCCGCGCACACCGCGAAGAATTTTTCCGATTTTTGTTGAGTCTATCATTGTTTCGAGATCATCATCTGAGAGATAACAAGATTTGACAGAGACATCATCAAATACTTCAACATATTTTCCGCCGGAACCGAACATAATAATTGGTCCGAACGATGGATCCCGGAATCCGCCGATTAACAATTCATGCTTAGACTTAATAAATTGTTGAACGAGAAAATTTTCAACATCATATCCGGACTTGGAGAAACTCATTTTTATTTCATTTGCCGCTTTACGTAGCTCGGCTTTGTTCTTTATGTTCAACTTAACGGCACTCAACTCTGTTTTGTGAACAACATTGGTATTAACTCCCTTCAATACGAGCGGGAATAAATTTTTACTAATGTTGTTGAGCTTGGATGGTTTGATCAATCTGCTTTTTACTAGAGGCAGATCATATTCGCCGCATAACGTATGAATTTCTTTCTGTGAAATAAAACCGCTTGCAAATTTGTTTTTGAGCGGCTTCAAAGTTAAGAGAGATTTATATTCTCTTTTACTTTTTGCTAATCTCTTTTGTGAAGAAGAATAGAATAACATGTTCGACAAAACTGCCGGTGGGTCTTCCGGATTTCTAAATACAGGAAGATTCTTTGCAGATCCGGTTCGGTATTTTTCCCAGAACTCAGGCAAAGGCATAGCAACTTGCAAGATCGGCTTCTCGCTTTGAATAGAATTAATATTCTCGATCACCTCAAACGGGGATACCATTACGGGTTCAACAAAAATTGAAATTATAGCATCTACATTTTCATCTGCCGAGATTATCTCAATTACATTTATAAAATTCTCTGCAGTTCCGCCCGGCAGCAGATCAACGGGGTTATCAACACTTCCTTCGGGATTTACAATCTCTCTTAGTTTTCTTTTTGTAGTATCGCTTAACCTTGCAAGGGTCAAGTTTTTATTTTCAAGTGCATCAACGCATAAAATTGCGGGACCGCCGGCATTAGTTACTACACCAATGCGATTCCCTTTCGGCAAAGTAAAATTTTCAAATCCCTTTGCGGTGTTGAAAAGCTCATCAATATCATCAGCGCGGACAATTCCGAATTGATCGAGCAATGCATCAACGACTTTATCTTTGCCGCTTAAAGCGCCGGTGTGTGATGATGCCGCTTTCATTCCGCTTTCTGTGCGCCCCGCTTTCAAAACTATTGCGGGTTTTGTAATCTCCCCATTCATAAACGGTTTTATAAAATTAAATCCGTTAACAAAACTTTCAAGATAAAAGGTTAGCACTTTGATGTTGCTGTCTTCCTGCCAGAAAAAAAGAACATCATTTTCGTTTACATCTGCTTTATTACCAACGCTGACAAAATGTGCAAACTTAATATCAGTTATGCGTAGAGAATTTAAAACAGCCGCACCGAGCGCTCCGCTCTGCGATAAAAATCCGGTACTGCCGGTCTCGGGTTTTTCAGCAACAAAAGTTGCATTGAGTTTTATTTCATCAAGCGTGTTGATGATGCCCATGCAGTTAGGTCCTACCATCCGCGCGCCGGAGTCTATTATTTTTTGAATAATTCTGTTTTCAAGTTCTTCACCGCTCTTGCCGGTTTCCTTAAACCCTGCTGTTATAAGTATTATTGATTTAACATTCTTCTTGAGAAGCGAATCAACAGATTCTTCGGCGAATTGCTTCGGCACAACAACTATGGCAAGATCAATCTCCCCGGGAATTTCTTCTATTCTTTTATAACTCTTGTAACCCAAAATTTCTTCAGCTTTCGGATTAACAGGAAAAACCTTTCCATTAAAACCGTAGTTTTTTATTGTGTTTAGTAATTCGTAACCGATGCTTTTTTCTTTTGTTGATGCACCGGCGACGCAGATTGATTTAGGATAGAAGAAGTTTTTAAGAGAATTCATTTTTTCCTTTGCGATCTTGGCGGAATCTTGGCGTTCTTAGCGAGAAAATATTTCACGCAAAGGGCGCAATGAAAATCGCAAAGAGCGCGGAGAATTCGCACTGTTCGCTAAGAAGTTTATTTCAAATTTATGAAATAAGTTTAACTCATGGAATGATTTTAGACGGCAATTGGGAAATTATTTTTTCACATATTTCCAGTTCATCGCCTTTCCTTCCGAAAGCCACTCAAGCGTTGTTGCAATTCTTTTATTCTTCGTTTCATCAGTCTTTGCTTCCGTAATCCATTCAACATATTCTTTTTTGTGCGAGTAGCTGAAGTTGTTGAATGTATCAAGTGCTTTCTTATTATTCTTCAACTCTTTAGTAAAGTAGTTCGGAACGATAAGAATCTTTTTCTCGGGTGAGATTATTTTCTTTTGAAGGTTGATTCCGGAATAATTTAATTTAGCCGCTTTTTTCAAATAAGAGATCAATATTTTTTCTGATGGAAGATCTTTGAGAGATCTGATTTTTCTTAGATGTCCCATGGCAACTTCCGATTTTGCATTTTTCATGAGGCGAGGATCTTTCATCAAAGAGGCTTTCCAAAAAATAATAGCACAATGCTGTTTGAAAGCGGCAATCATGATATAAGGTCCCTTGTAATCAAAAGAAGGAACGCCCCATTTAATTGTTTCTTCTACATCGGGACAAACTTTATGAACAAGCCCTCTAAAATGTTCTAATATTGGTTATGCAAAATCTTGCGATTTTGCAATGTAAATATCCACACGCGGATCTTTTTTGCCCATACCGGTTTATTCTCCTTTCCACCGTAATTATATTAAGTTTAATAATAAAATAAATTCTTTTAGATAAAATGGAAACAATATTAGTAAAATCAAGAAACACGTTGACCCTGCCACCTCAGCTTTCTAGAAAGTATGGCATTCAAAAAGGAGTGAAAATACTTTTTGAAGAAGAAAATGACCATATTAAAATATTCCCAATATCGAAGAAAATTATTGATATGAACAAAGGATTTCTAGGAAAAAAAGATAATCTCCTCAAAGCTATTATGAAAGAGAAAGAAAAAGAGAAAAAGTTGTAAATCATGTCCCGCTTCAAACTATATATAGAATACGAAGGCACGCGATACAGCGGCTGAAAAAACATTTTGTGAAGAATCAACTGTTCGAATATTTCGAACAGTTCAAATTAGTTTATAGAGAGAGTTCAGTTATCCGGAATTTCCGGATAGCTGCGAACACGAACACGAACACTTGCAAAATTTGCAACAGTTCAAATGATAGAGAAAGAATTGAAATTTCCAGTTGTCAGGAAATACCTGACAGTTCAAAATGAAGCAAAGGCAATAAGAGAAAAAAGATGAGCAGGTTTAAACTATATATAGAATACGAAGGCACGCGATACAGCGGCTGGCAGATGCAGAAACAGAGTAAAACCGTTCAAGGTAAATTGTTTGAGACTGCTGAAAAAATATTCAAAGGCGAGCGCATAGAAATTTACGGCGCGGGCAGAACGGATGCGGGTGTTCATGCGCTTTGCCAGGTTGCTCATCTTGAAACGAAGACAATGCTTGCGCCCGAAATAATACGAATGAAATTTAATGACGAACTTCCTTCCGATATTAATATAATAGAAGTAGAAAAAGTAGATCCCAAATTTCACGCACGGCATGACGCAAAAAGCAGAAGCTATATTTATCAAATCTCCAGAAGAAGAACCGCATTCGGCAAACCATTTGTCTGGTGGATTAAAGATGAATTGAATTTTGAAAAGATGGCGAAAGCAGCAAAAATTTTTATAGGCATGCACGATTTTAGATCGTTCGCAGATAAGGACGACGAAGAAAAATCAACAAAGGTTTTGATTGAAGATGTTCAAATGAAAGAAGAGAGCGATTTAATATTAATTCGTATTATAGGTTCACACTTTTTGTGGAAACAAGTCCGAAGAATGATCGGTGTTCTTGTAGAAATCGGTCGTGGAAAACTTTCAGAAAAAGATTTAAAATATTTTATAGAGCACATTACACCAACACCCGCTATATACACTGCACCGCCATCCGGATTGTTTCTTGAACAAGTAATCTACCAAGGAGAGAAACACGATAAAATTTTAGGTGCAACGATAGACGTTCAATCAAGAGTAAGATTAAGATCAAGATCATGATCAAGAACCTTCCAATCACCAACAACCAATCACGAATCACCAAATTCTGGAAACCTTTATTTGCGGTTATTGTTTGGGGTTTATCTTTTATTGCTACAAAGAATGTACTCACAGAAGTTAAGCCCGAGGTAATTGTTTTCCTGCGCCAGCTATTGGGAATATTATTTTTAGCTGCAATTCTATTAAAACGAAAAAGAAAATTTTCAATTAACATACGCGAACAAAAATGGATCTTTGTTCTTGCAGCTATTGCATGTTTTCATTTGTGGATACAAGTAACCGGACTTCAGTGGACAACAGCTTCGCATACAGGCTGGATAATCGGGATTACTCCCGTGTTCATGGTAATACTCGGTATTATTTTCTTTAAGGAAAAAATTTCACCGTTACAAACACTGGGAATAATTGTTGCGTTTTTAGGATTAGTAATTCTTGTTGGTAAGGGCGATCTAACGTCGCTGGATTTTATAAAAAACAAAGGCGACTTGCTGATAATATCAAGTTCAGCAACTTGGTCCATCTACTCGATGGTAAACAAAAAAATTACATTAAACCTCTCACCGGTTTTAACTACATTTTATTTGTTTTTAATTGTTGCGGTTATAATAGCACCGTTCACAATTAATCAGAAAAACATTTCGGATGTTTTTCGCTTGTCAATAAGCGGATGGGGTTCAATCTTGTTTCTTGGGATTTTTTGTTCCGGAATAGCTTATACCTTATGGGCACAAGCGTTAAATGAAATGAGCGCATCGCGTGTTGGTGCGTTTCTTTATATTGAGCCGTTCGTAACATTTTTTGGCTCATGGATTTTATTGAATGAACAAATAACATTATTAACTTTGTTGAGTGGATTGATTATTGTTGGCGGCGTAGTATTAGTAAACAGAAAATAAATACGAAAGGAGCACAAACTAAAATAGAATTATTCTTTTCAAACAATAGATGGTGAAAATCATGAGAAAAAATCTTTTAACACTTAGCTTAATAATGCTTATGAGCGCATTTACAATTCAAGAAGATCCCGAAAATCAAAACAATCCTTTCTTTAAGGAATGGAAGACCCCGTTCCAAACACCGCCGTTTAATGAAATTAAGAACGAACATTTTCTGCCCGCAATTGAAGAAGGAATTAAAAGAGAAAGGGCAGAAGTAGAAAGAATTATCAACAACCAAGAAAAACCGATATTTAAAAACACCATTGAAGCATTGGAAAAAAACGGTGAGTTTCTAGAACGCGTTACAAGAGTTTTTGGCGGACTTTCAGGAGCCAATACAAATGACGAATTACAGAAGATTGCAAGGATGACTACACCGATGTTAACAAAACACCGGGACGATATTAGTCTAAACGAAAAACTCTTTGAACGCATTAAAAGCATCTATCAAGAAAAGGGCAGACTAAAACTTACACCCGAACAAAAAAACGTACTTCAGAATTATTATATTAATTTTGTTAGAAGCGGTGCAAATCTTGATGCTGCTGGAAAAGATAAACTAAGAAAAATAAACGAAGAACTTTCCAATCTCGCTTTAAGGTTTAGCGAAAATCTTCTGAAGGAAACAAACGCAATAGCACTGGTAATTGATAACCAGGAAGATTTAGCCGGGCTTCCTGAAGATGTAATTAAAGCCGCAGCAGAATTGGCAAAAGCAAAAAAGATGGAAGACAAATTGGCGTTCGCACTTCAAAAACCAAGCTTCATTCCGTTCCTTCAATATTCGCTTAAGCGGGAACTACGCGAGAAAATATTCAAAGCTTATATCAACCGCGGGAACAACAACAATGAATTTGATAATAAGAAAATAGTTTCCCGTGTTGCAGCACTTCGGGTAGAGAGAGCCAACCTGTTGGGATATAAAACATTTGCAGATTTCGTTCTTGAGCGCAACATGGCAAAAACACCGGAAAATGTTTTAAAGTTTTTAAATGATCTTTGGAAACCCGCTGTTCACCGCGCGAAAAATGAAGCTGCAGATATGCAGAGAATAATAGATAAGGAAGGCGGCAACTTTAAATTAGCCGCATGGGATTGGTGGCACTATGCCGAAAAAGTAAAGAAGGAAAAATATTCTCTAGATGAATCTATGCTTCGCCCGTATTTCAAAATGGAAAACGTAAGAGCGGGCGCATTTACGGTTGCTTCTAAACTATATGGAATTAAGTTTATTAAGAGAAACGATATTCAAGTTTATCATCCCGATGTTGAAGCATTTGAAGTTCAGGAAGCAAACGGTAAACACATTGGTGTTTATTATTCCGATTATTATCCACGCGACGGAAAAAGAAGCGGCGCTTGGTCAAGCGGATTTAGAGGACAGTCGAACATCGCCGGAAAATTTATTACTCCGCTGGTTTATAATGTTGGAAATTTTGCAAAACCAACATCAGATAAACCTTCGCTGATGAGTATTGATGAAGTGAATACATTGTTCCATGAATTAGGGCATGGTCTTAATTCATTATTCTCGAACGTTAATTATTCCGGCGGAAGAAATGTGCCAAGAGACTTTGTAGAATTACCGTCGCAAGTTATGGAGAACTGGGCGTTGGAACCGGAAGTATTAAAAATGTACGCAAAACATTATCAGACCGGTCAAGTAATTCCGCAAGAGTTGATTGATAAAATTGAAAACTCCCGCTTATTCAATCAAGGTTTTGAAACGGTAGAGTATCTTGCCGCATCTTTTCTTGATATGGATTGGCATATGCTTGCCGATTCAAAAGAAAGAGATGTGCCGACATTCGAAAAAGAATCGTTTATCAAAATCGGATTGATGCCGGAAATAGAATCACGGTATCAAAGCACAAACTATGCTCATATAATGGGCGGATACGCAGCGGGTTATTATAGTTACATCTGGGCTGCAGTTCTTGATGCGGACGCTTTTCAAGCATTTAAGGAAAAAGGAAATTTGTTTGATAAAAAAACCGCAGCAGCTTTTAGGAATTGTATTCTTGCAAAAAGCGGTACCGATGATGCAATGGTTCTCTATAAAAAATTCAGAGGAAGAGAACCCAATGTAGAGGCATTACTAAAACGAAGAGGACTTGATTAACGAACGTGAGACGCGAAAGGTGAAACGAAAATAATTTTTACTTCACTTCTTCCATTTCACGTTTCACGCAGCAACGAGGTTGATATGAATCTAAAAAAAACATTTGTAATGTTGATCATATTCCCAACTGTTCTACTAATATTAAATTGCGGAGGGAAAAAAGAAGTGAAAAATCCGGCAGATTTGGTTTTGATAAACGGAGTTGTTGCAACAGTTGACGAGAATAATCCATCTGCGGAAGCAGTCGCTGTAAAAAATGGTAAAATATTTGCGGTTGGCACAGCAAAAGAAATAGAGAATCTCATCGGTGATTCTACGCAGGTTATTGATCTGAAAGGAAATTTTGTGATGCCGGGATTTAATGATAGTCACGCGCACTTCATGGGTATTGGCAATTCAAAAATGATATTAGATTTGCATGAAGCAAAAAATTGGGACGAGGTTATAACTATTGTTGCAAAAGCTGCAGAGAGCGCAAAACCCGGGGAATGGATTATAGGGCGCGGCTGGCATCAAGAAAAATTTAATCCTGCTCCTAATCCAAGCGTAAATGGTTACCCGGTTCACAATGAATTGAGCAAAGCATCTCCGAGAAATCCAGTAATGCTGACTCACGCAAGCGGACATGCAATTTTTGCAAATGCGAAAGCAATGCAGATTGCAGGGGTTAATAGAAACACAAAAGATCCCGATGGCGGAACGATTGTTCGTGACTCTCTTGGAAATCCAATCGGCGTGTTTGAAGAGAATGCCGAAAATCTAATTGCAAAATATTATAATGATTATCTTGCAAAAAGAACACCCTCACAAATTCAGGCAGATTACGAAAAACAAATTCAGCTTGCATCTGAAGAATGCTTAAAAAAAGGAGTTACATCCTTTACTGATGCGGGAGAAACTTTTGATGTCATTGATCTCCTCAAAAAATTTGCAGACGAGAAAAAGCTTAAAGTTAGATTAAACATAATGGTGGGCGATACTTATGCGAACATGAGAGAGAAACTTGCTTTATATAGAATGGTAGGATATGCAGAAGGATTTCTAACAGTTCGATCAATAAAACAATATATTGACGGCGCGCTCGGCTCGCGCGGCGCATGGCTGCTTGAACCATACGCAGATTTACCGGGCAGCACAGGCTCCAACGTAACCCCGGTTAACGATTTAAAAAAAATTGCCGATCTGGCAATTGCCAATAATTATCAATTGAGAATTCATGCAATTGGTGATAGAGGCAACCGCGAAGTATTAAATATTTACGAAGAAATTTTTAAAAAGCACAAGGATAAAAAATATTTACGCTGGTGCATCGAACATGCACAGCATTTATCAGCTCAGGATATTCCCCGCTTTGCGCAGCTTGGGATTATCGCCGCTATGCAGGGAGTGCACTGTACTTCGGATGCAACATTCGTCCCCGAAAGATTGGGAGACACACGTGCTGAAGAAGGGGCTTATGTCTGGAAGAAACTTATCAACAGCGGGGCAAAAATCTGCAATGGTACAGATGCGCCGGTTGAAGATGTGGATCCGATCAAATGTTTTTATTCTTCCGTTACAAGAAAAAATGCCGAAGGAAAAGTTTTTTACGGTGATCAGAAAATGTCGAGAACGGAAGCGTTAAAATCATACACGATTAACGGGGCATACGCATCATTTGAGGAGAACATAAAAGGATCAATAGTAACCGGGAAGCTTGCAGACTTTGTTGTTCTTTCTAATGATTTATTAAAATGCAGCGATGACGAGATTTTAACCGCAAAAATTTTGTATACGATTATAGGAGGAAAGATTTTGTATAAAGCAAAATAAGCTTGAATTAATTGTCGGTGCAGCTAATGAGCAGCACTGACATCGTTGTATTAAAAACAATGAAGACTTTACCGGATTATTTTTCCAATCCTATCCAATCGAACCGAAGCAAGCAAATTAAAAAAATCTGAAAATGGTATATCGCTGTTCCATGACCAGTAAA
>Ga0082335_1003946_pt1 | contig 23357 bp, 26 predicted proteins | sample Subgrocontami58m_FD_72375 | JGI IMG/M metagenome (GOLD analysis project Ga0082335, IMG submission 72375) | Subsurface groundwater microbial communities from S. Glens Falls, New York, USA - GMW37 contaminated, 5.8 m (SPADES assembly) (version 2) ...
TCCTATAAATTCTATTTTTTCAGAAACATTGTTAAGGTGGGCGTTTTTGGCCCCTAACTCAAGCCAGGCTTGCTTTGTATCAACTGCGTATACTTCTTTAGCGCCGTATGCGGCGCAAGCTATAGCAAAAGCCCCGGTATAACAGAAAAGATCTAAAATCTTTTTATCCTTCGAGATGCCCGACAGGGCAAGCCTTGACTTTCTCTGGTCCAGGTAAAAACCTGTCTTGTGGCCGTTTTCCACATCAACATAAAACTTTGTTTTGCCTGGGCGCCCGTCAGGCGAGCCTTCAAATATCTCTACAATATTACTGCCTTTACTGTACCATATTTTAATGTCTGAAAGGCCTTCGAGTTCCCTGATGGATGAGTCGCTCTTTTCGTAGATATATTTAGGCTTTAATATATCTCTTATATTATCTATAATTATTTCCTTAAATCGTTCCATCCCAAGGGTAAAAACCTGAAATACCGCGGTATCGGAATAAATATCCAGAATAAGGCCGGGTAAAGAGTCTGCCTCGCTAAATATAGCCCTGTACGCGTTGGTTTGGCTTAACAGGCCTTTTCTCTTTTCAACAGCCTCTTTTATCTTTTTTGAGAAAAATTCGTTATTTACCGGCTCGTCGTTAAAAGTAAGCAGGCGCACGGATATGGCTGAGGCAGGATTGTAATATCCCCTGCCTACAAAAGCGCCTTTTGCGTTTACAACTGAAACAATGTCGCCCGGCTTTGCCGAAGAACGGGAAGCGTAAATCTGATGCTTATATATCCACGGGTGGCTGGCTTTTAGTTTGCCTTTTGTCCCTGTGCGTAATTGTATTATATGGTTGTTCATAAATTAATAATTTTTATTTAAGAAATCCGACATGTCCTGCGGCAGGGGCGCTGAAAATTTCAACATTTTTCCCGTAACCGGATGGAAAAAGCTTAAGCTTTCGGCATGCAGAGCCACTCTCTTAAACCGAAGGGCGAAATCTTTTCTGAAGGCATAAACACTTTCACCAACCAGCGGGTGGCCTATGCTTTTAAAATGTATCCTTATCTGGTTGGTCCTGCCTGTAACGGGTTCGACTGTCAATACCGTAAAATCCCTGCACTGTTGCGTTACTTTGTATTTCGTTACAGCAGGCTCATTCCTTTTTTTGTTTTTATTGTAAATATATTCGCTTATGGCGCCGGAATCCGGCTTTATTCTGCCGTGGGCAAAGGCAATGTATGCCTTTTTAACTTTTCTTTCCTTAAACTCATCCATCATAAGCTGCTGGTTTTTCTTACCCTTGGCGTATATAACAAGGCCTGAGGTCTCCCTGTCTATTCTGTGGCATGGATGGACATTTGCCTCTTCTGCTTTAAGGCGCAGGTAGTTGTTTAAAATATTGGTCAGAGTGTTTTTTTCGTTTTTTGGCGTGGGTATAACAAGTAGCCCGGACGGCTTATTTGCCACTATAAAATCATTGTCTTCGTAGATTATTTTGACGTTATTTTTTTGCATATATGGTTAGTCCAATAAAATTATACTCTTAAACGGTAAAAAGAGAAAGAATTAACTTACTTCCACAATTTTATGCTTTGAAGCCTTGCCTCTAAGAATCCCTATGTTTGATTTTGGAATATTAAAATGTTCGGACAGTAACTTTATTAATGCTTTGTTTGCTTTGTTTTCCATTGGAGGGGCCTTTACGTAAGCGATATAGCCTGAATCGGCCTTCTCTATTCTTTGCTGTTTTGCGTTAGCTTTTACCGTAACTGATATTTTCATTTAAGCCGCCACAAGCCATTGTCTGGCAAAATAACGCTTGGTTATAAGTATGGCCTGAACTATTATCGAGGCGTTCATACACCACCAGACCGCTGTCTGGCCGAGCCCAAAGTATATTCCGAAGACATAAGCCAATGGCAAACGCACAAGCCATACCCCTAAAGCTGTAATTATCATAACCCCCTTAGTGTCTCCTGCCCCGTTTAATCCGCCTCCTAAAATAACTGACCATGCCATAATGGGCTCGCAGATAAGGGCAACATAGATATACTTGATTGATTCATTAATTACCATTTTGTCCGTAGATAAAAATGAGGCTACTGTCCTGGCATTAAGCATTATAAGTAATGTGGCTATTGTCACAAGGCATACGCCTAATAACGCCGTAATTATGCCGCCTTTAAACGCGTCTTCTTTTTGATTTTTACCCAATAGATTTCCAACTATAACGGCGGCAGCCATATTAAACGCAAAGGCAGGGAGAAATATCGCTGATTCAATTTTCAGGCCGTTTGTAAAAGCGGCGATAACTTCCACGTTATACGCCGGGAGTATGCTTAATATGAAAAAAAGTGCTACTGCTCCCGCCTGCCATACTATCTGCAGAACTCCTGAAGGCCAGCTTATAGACACTATGCGTTTTATCATATCGATTGAAATACCGCTCCAGCGTTGCATCAGGGGCTTTGTGTATACTGCGGCAATGACTGCTCCGACAAAAAGGCTTATCACTGTAGCCCAGGCAATACCGCTAAATTTAAGCGGTGTGCCAAAAGCAAGTATGAAGTTTAAAGCTACGTTTAGAATACAGGCAACTGTCATGGCTAAAAGCGAGCTTTTAATCTTTCCCGAAGAACGCAATATGCCGTTTAAATTTATAAGGATATAATCGAAAAGAAAACCTATTGAATATATCCTCAAAAGAGGTATGGCGGCTGTTTTTAAAGAATCCGGGATATTAAACAATCTTATTACTGGGGCGGCCAAGGCAAAACCCGCTATGCCAAAAATAATGCCGGCAATACAGGAGATCCCCAGTGACGTGCTTACTGCTAAAGAAAATTCATCTTTACGGCCGGATGAAAACAGGCGTGATATTATAGAAACCGAACCTATGCTTATAGCTATGCCGACAAAAATAAATACAAAATACAGCTGGAATGCGAGCCCGTAAGCAGCTAGAATCTCCTTGCTGAGCCTGCTTGCGACATATACGTCTGATAGGCCTATTACAAATTCAAAAAGCATGATAAACGTCATAGGCCAGCTCAATGTCCAGCTTTCCGCTATCAGCGATTTGATTTTATCGTTTTTTAGGATATTTTTAAAAAGCATAGATTGGAAGAAGGCTAAGATAAGATTTTATATACACCCACCAGCCCGAATAATATGAAAACACCTGCCGAAATCCATTTGATAGTTTTTTCGGGTATATGCTTATACAGCATGATGCCTGCGATTATGCCGATGCTGTCTGCTATGACCATGCCGACAGTAGTGCCCATAAGAACGTTTAGCATGCTCTGGTATTTAATCGCAAGGCTTACTGTGGCAAGCTGCGTTTTATCTCCCATCTCAGCGAGAAAAAATGCTATAGCAACCGTTAGCACAGGGCCTAGCCTGCTTTCTCGTTTATCTTCGCCTTTAAGTTTATCCCCCTTAAGAGTCCATATACCAAAACCAATAAAAGACAATGCTGCTATAAAAGAAATGACGCGCATTGGGATAACAACAGATAAAAAATGCCCGGCTATAACAGCCAGGGCATGGTTTAGGATCGTGGCTAAAAAAATACCCAACAAAACTCTGTCTGTCTTGTAACGGGCTGCAAATGCCATTGCCAACAGCTGTGTTTTATCTCCCATCTCAGCCAACAATACAAACAGTAACGACGCTATAAACGCTGTCATTTTAAAGAATCCGTAAAAGATTGAGCCCTGTACGAGGGTCTATATCTTTGTTCGCTTTTACACCTTTTAATTCAAACACAACTGCTTCAATTATCAGAAATACGCTGGACTTTTCCCTCACGCAGCCTGCCATGAATTTCTGTTTCTGGCCCATGGCGCTGTGAATATGGACCTGCGGCCCTTTTTTGTTTGTAAATACGGTCCCAACACCGACAGATTCCCAGGCGTCCTTGAAATGCCTCTTATTAGGCTCAGGCGGGATAACGGGTTTTTTGGGGCCTGTGACAAGCGTGCCTTTTTTAAGGGCTCCTATGAAAACCATTACCGCAGCTTTTATTTTTTCTTTTTTGCTAAATGTTGTTATTTCGTCGAGCAGAATATCGCCGTCGTTAAACTTTAATACAAAAATTCTTCCTAAGGTTGCTTTTGTGTATTGCATCTGATTATACCGTGGAAGGTTTAGCGGTATTCCTTACCTTTCCAAAACAATCTGGTGGGATAACCTATGCCGCCTTTTGTCACCGCAACTTCTACTGCAAGCGCCTGATTCGGGTCCTGGCCTTGCGGATTTCGCGGCGTTATCTGCAAAGCCGCATCTATACGTTCCAATGCTTTTTTATATTTTTCCTTTATTTCTGCTGCCGATTCCTGGCTGATAAGCCCTTCCTGAACCCAGGAATCAAGTTCCGGGCCTAGTATTTCAAGCCAGTATATTGTAATTCTTGCTTTATATATCCTTTTCTCTTCAAGGCTTAAGTTCCCAAGTCTTTCATCCCTTGCCCGCTGAATTTCCTGCCAGCCTTCCCTTGTGGGCCTGCCCCCTCTGTCAATTTCATCAGCGGAACTTTCGCTTAAAAAGAAAGATTCTATGCCGTAGGTTACCCGGACATTCCCCTGGTAAGAATAAAATCTTTTGCCTTTTAAATATACCTGGTTTGTGCCTTTGGGCTTATTTTTATAGGCGGAAACGGCTTCCCAGAATTTATCTTTTTGCTGTAAAACTACATATATGGGGCTGCCTTCCGGCACATCAGAGGCGTTGCAGTCTTTAAATATGGTATCCGGCATGTTGGATATTTTATATCTGAGGGCGATATACCTGCCCCTGAACACGCTGAATGGGTCCACAGGTTCTGTTTCAAGCACTATCTTTGGGGCTTTGTTTATTTTTTCGGTGTATAAATATATAGCACAGCTTAAAAAAATCAGCTGCGCTGTGATTACGGAAATAAAAATAAATTTCTTTTTCATGCTGTTTGGCCGGTTGGCCTGTTTTTCATCTTCTCTTCAATGGATTTACGCTTTTTTTCCATATATATGCCGCCAAAAACCAGTATTGCTCCGCCTATCATAAAAAAGACAGAGCGCGGCAATATCTTCCAGAACGCGTCAAAATACCTTGTTAATACGTCCAGGGCAAATATATAAAGCGAGAGCCTGAAAATATATTCTTCGTTCAGCAGATAACTTAGATACAGAAATGTGACGATTTCGGTGAATAAAACAACATTATAAGAAGCGGAAATTATCTTATCGCTGAAGGGCCATAGGTGCATAGCTATAACCTGTATAAACAAAAACGCTAAAACAGCCTGCGCTTCCTTAAGGTTTTCCTCGGATTTTAATTTAAAGATAAGATTTAAAAACAGCATGCCGGCCAACAGATAAAATAAATAAATTATCAAGGCGTCTGCGGGCATATAAACTGACTTTGCCTGCTGCCCTACCATATCATAGAATTCCTTGTAATGTTGGACGAAGGTAAGGGAATAATTGTTGATAAAAATAAAAACAATCCCGAAAAGCTTGTAAACTATGGAAAAACCCGCGAAGTCCTTTTTGCGGTAATGCCACATGCCAAGGTAATATAAAATAAATCCGTAGGCGATAAATAAATTTGTGTATAGTAAATGGATATTTACGGCAAATTGCCCGGTTCCCTCCAGGCGCAGATAGAAGTAATGCGTAAGCCAGATGCCTGTGGCTATTATACTGATGATTAAAGCTGCTTTCTGTTTTTCCCTGTAGGTAAGGTATAGAATTACGGCCTGAAGGATAAAGAAAGAATAAACAATTTTATGGTAGTCGTCTGCTATCGCAACGCCCAGCCATAGGGGTAAAAGCAGCGAGGATAGAATAAGTATGGACTGAGACCGCAATAAAAACACCGCAGGCAGAATGCCTATCATCCAGTATAACAGGCCGTTTGCGTAATTGTATTGGATATTAAATATCTGGGCAATCAGCCATATGCCTGCGCCAAAAGAAATTGCCCCTATAAAAAGCAGCGCCTCTCCGAGCTTGTGGGATTTGCCTTTTTCAAAACGGAAATAATAACCTGTTATGTTAAAAGCTAATATGCAGCAAAATATTAGTGTGATTTTAAAGGGCCTGCTGATGTACTGCCAGTTTGAGGCTACAAAAAGAATAATGCCCAGGCCTATCAAAATGGATCCCAGGATAAATACCGTGGAAACAAGTCTGTTGTATGCCAGGGCCTCGGAATATTTCTGTTTTATTCTGTCAGCCTGGGCCGGCTGGATAATACCTTCCTGCGTCCAAAGGCTTATCTCTTTAAATAGTTTTTTAATCCATGCTTTTGAAATCATTACATTATTATTATACCCCAAAAACTAGGTGACGTAAAACAAAAATTGCAAAAAGGCAACTTTTGAGACGAAAACAGCCATTAATGGATTGACAAATTTAACTGATTAAAGTATACTTTTAGGCAATTCCGCAGCTCTTTATATAAACATCATTCCCCGATAGCTCAGTTGGTAGAGCGCGTGGCTGTGCACGAGGCGCAAAGTGCCGAGTGCAAAAAATTCGGCACGGTGCGCGTCAGTAAGGATCTTTGAAAGGAGGTGACATTGGCCGACAATCGCAGTTATACATCGCGGCGAGCATATCTGATAGCCGCTGTTCGCAAAAGACGCAAGATGATTCGTAGGATGTCAGTCGAATATAAAGACGGCAAATGCGAACAATGCGGATATGATCGCTGTATAGAAGCATTGGAATTTCATCATCTCGATCCTTCTAAGAAAGACTTTAATGTCTCTCATAGAGGATATACGAGAAGTTGGAAAAGGGTAATGCTGGAATTGGATAAATGTGTTATGTTGTGCGCCAATTGTCATCGCGAGATCCATGCCAAAGTAGCAGCCTCCGACAGTAATGCCGGAGTGAAAAGCGGGCTAAGTCAGGGAAACCGTAACAGTGAAAAGCTGACGGCAATCCTGAGCTAGGGTTTTCTAACCCGAGTGCAGAGACTTTACACCCGCCACCCCAAATATTTGGGGTGAAGAGAAAGTCCGACTCTTGCGGAAACGCAAGTCAGATCGTAACCACTAGGTCCGAGGTTCGAGTCCTCGTCGGGGAGCCAACTTAGACGAGAAGCCCTTTTTGTGAAAAACGAGAAGGGCTTTTTGTATGTGGCGTAAAGACTTACGTCATCTATGACGTAGTTCGAGGCTATAAGGCGTGTAATTTTAGCCTTCTCCTGCAGGTTTGCCTTTAAGTATAAAGGATATAAGCGGTTAGAGAGTTCGAGGGTTTTACAGCCGTCTTCGTAAAAGTTAGGATTTATACTCTTTGCTTTATCTGTTTGGGTTTTAATTTCAATAAGTTCTTGTTTAAATTCATTTTCTTTTGTTTTAAAAGCAACCTCATCTATTATTTTATCAAGCCACATATCATATAATCTACTTAGGCGTTCATTTATCCTTACCTGTTGTTTTTGAAGCGCTGTAAGGCGATTCTCCTGCAAATTAAAGGTATTTTTAGAGGCTTCCTTTAAAGCTTCTTTTAACCATTCCATAGTTTCTGTCGGCAGGCTGACGTCTTTAACTGGCCCTTTAAATCTATCTGCTAAATCATTCTCTTTAATATAACCTACCTCTTTATGCCTACCTTTTGAATATGTGCAGTGATAATAAATATGCTTATGTTTTTTAATTTCTGCTAATACTCTACACCTGCAAATGCCACAGGTTATAAGATTATTAAAAACAAAATTATGTTTAGTCGCATAAGGCCGTAATGGGCCTTGTAAAGCTTTCTGTGCATTATCAAAGGTTTCTTTAGGTATAATAGGCTCATGACTACCCTGATAAAGTTTTTTGTCCCACCTGAAAGCTCCGTAATAAACAGGATTCCCTAATATACTGAATATACCAGACTTGCCAACCCTTTTGCCTTTTTTAGACCGCAAGCCGTCTTTGTATAATATATTTGCTATCATAGCCAGAGAATAAGAGCCAGAAGCCATAAGCGAAAAGGCTCTTTGTATGTGCGGGGCCGCTTCTTTATCTATTTCTAAAAGTTTTGTTAGAATATTATTTTTATATCCGATAGGCGCATAAGAAGGGAAAAGGCCCTGCTCTGCTTTCTCAAGCATACCCATTTTTGTTTTTCTTGATATGTCATTAGACATTTTCTTTGCAACAGCAACCTCAATATCAAGCATAAATTCATCTTCAGAGCCAGAATTTTTATTTATGGTTTTATTACTGCGGGAGAAATGGATAGTCTTATCGTGCAGTTTAATAAGCGTATATATCTTTAATTTGTCCATATCATTGCGGGTCATTCTGTCTGCAACATCAAAGATAATATGCTTTATTTCATCGTGTTTTTTGGCATAGTCAATCATCTGATTGAAAGCGTCTCGTTCTTCTTTCCAAGCAGATTCAGAAACTTTCCAGCGTTTTGTTATAGAGAGATTATTCCTGCGGGCATATTCTTCACCAAGTTTTTCTTGAGCGTCTAAAGAGTAGCCTTCTTTTTCTTGCTCTTTACTTGAAACTCGAACGTATAAAAAAGCACTACTCATTTCTATTCTCCCCGTGCCATTTAAAAGCTCTCCTAAAACCTTTATTTTCTGCTTCTTTTACAGTTAAACTATAAGATTCCCCTAAATGTTTTTCAATTTTTACTTTGTCATATTGTTGGTCAAAGGGCAAATGGTAAATCTTTTCTCCGTCAACCTTTGAAATATTACATTTTATACAAGGATAATTATTGTCAAATTTGAATTTTTCCTTTAATTCTATGTGTAACTCTTTTGCGAAGCGACGGGCTAAATCAGATAGTTGTGTTGTTGTATAGAAGAGTGCTCTAACGTTGTTGTTCTTATTTTCATCTCTATATTGGAAGACTGTTCCAAAGAATTGAAAAATATGTTTTTCATAAATTGTTTTGAATTGAGACCAATTTTTACATTGTATGATTATAACTTCCGCACCTTTCTGGCAGATAAGGTCTCGACCTAAATCTTCATACCCTTTAAATATACCTGTAAACTCAACATCATATCCATCATTTTCATATAGATGCCCGACATATCTCTCATACATTCTACCTAATAACCATTTTGATTTAGGACGAGCCCAAAAACGGTCTAATGCCATTTGGTTTCTTTCGGCAGTAGGTAATTTTCTAAATTCTTCTTTCGCTAAGTATGCGATTGCTGGGTCAAAGCGTTCTTCTTCGCTATAATCCCTAAAACTGTCTTCGCATTCTATGCCTATAATTTCATCCTTAAAATCTAATAAAAATGGAGCAATTGTTTCATAATATTCTAAGATTGACCTTATTTTTTTAAATTCAGATTCTGCAAATCTTCTACGTTTCGCCTCATTTTTTACTACCTCTGCGCTTGTATAGGCAGGATGACTTTTAGTTTTTAGGAACCTTTCAAGCTTAAAGTCCTTTGTTCCCTCATATTCTTCAATTAACTTGATTAGCGATGGGAAGCCAGCGCTTTTTTCAAGAAGACTCTTTTTCCATAAACTGCTATCTTTTTCAGCTTGTTCTATTCGCACGGAAGCTGCTTTTTCGAATCGTTCTATTCGCACGGAAGCCACTTTTTCAGCTTGCTCTTTATCCTGCAAAGCTTTTTTAGTATCCTGCAATGCTTTTTGAGCTATATCCTCAGACTCCCTACTCATTTCTTTAGAAACGCCGTAAGATGCCATTATAAGTGCAACAATAATTGCAGGAAACCAAATAAGTTTAAAAATACCAATAAGCCAAACAATGGGAAACAGCAGCATTAAGCAGCTTAATAAAAAATGCTTAATTAATAACTTAAAAAATTGCTTTTTCATTTTTTAATATCCTAATCGTCTGCACAATCATTAATTATTTTCTCTTCACTTTTTCTTTTAATAGTTTTTCAATATGATAGCTTTGTATCTTATTGGGTTTAACTTTACCATTAAGCCAACGATTGACGGTAGAAAAGGCCACACCAAGCATTTTAGCAAGTTCTTCCTGTGGGATTCTGTTTTCTAATCGGTAGTTTTCCAGTCTTTTAATTATGTTATTCATAGTCTTAAATCCTTTCTTGCATTTTATAGCATTTTATTCTATGGGTCAAGCTTATTCTTCTTAATTGCATTAAATATCTCATCAATTTTTTCATCTGTAGTTTTTTTAGGTTTTCCCGTAAAATTCATCCCCTTTATTATCTCGGCAAGCTCTTGAGGCTGATAATTGCCATAGATAGCCATACTTGTTGCAACGTATTCGTGGCCGAAGCTCTGGCTTAGGGCTTTTATTTCTCCACCATTTTTACAATTTTTATAGGCGACGTGAAAAGCTAAATGTCTGAATGTATGGGGCTCATAATATTGCAGGCCCGCTTCTTTGGCCCGATTCTTGAAAATCTCTCTTATCCGACCCGCACCTTTCCAAAAGACAGGCTCGACTTCTTTGGCTTCCTCAAAACTTAAATTATCTTGGCCCTGCGTCATTTTAGAGCGTGGGAAAAGTGGGTCTTGCGAGGTGAATCCTTTAGATTTTAAATACGCTACCCATTCGATAGTATAAGCTAATAATTTCTTATCGAATACATATATGGGCGTATAGATGAATTTAGAAAATTTTGTCTTTACGCCTTGCCTTGGATTCTGGCTAACAATAAGATTTTCTTCATCAAAACACCCGATAGGTAATGTTGCTATTGCCGTATCTCTCATAGCACTTAAAAAGGTAAAAGCAATCAACGCTCTGTCCCTTTTGTCTATTTCGGTTTCTATCTTAATCGAATCAGCCAGTTTTATTACATAATCAAGGGGCGGGAATTTCCTTATAGCCTGCTGCGTTGCAATCCGTTCATCTTTATCGCTTACTTGCAGGTAGTTGACAATATCAGGGGTAATCTTGCTTTTATAGCCCGCCTGCCACGAAAGCCATAAAAAGAATTTGCGAAGATTCTTAATGTATGAATAATAAGTTGCAATTGCCAGAGGCTTACCCTTACGCTCCTTATTAAGAAGCCATTTTTTAAATTCTTTGGCCTTATCCGGCCCATAGGTCTTAAAATCGGCATACTTTGTAAATTCCTCATAGGCTATAATAGCCTTTTCAATATGGCGGGCCGTAGCTTCGCAACATCCGTCTGCCTCCTTAAGCCAGTCTAAAAACTTCAGTTTCATTCTTTGATTTACAATGTTAGGGTTATTCATTTTCCACCTCTTTTAAGTTGTTGTTTACGGAGCTACCATCGCTACCACATAAACCCTTTAGATGTTCCGATAATGCGGGCCAAGCTTCCAGTAATTTTCGCACCTGTATATCAGAAGAAAAGCGAATCATTTTTTGTCCGCATAGTTCGCATATTCCTTTTATTAAGGCCTGCCGTGCTATCTTGCCAAGCCTTCTATGCGTATATTCAACTGATATGCCACCCGGTCTGCTTTTTCTGGGGCTTCTGCATTTAGGGCAGAAAAATTCATCATCTTTAAGTTTATACCTTCTTTTTTGCCGTCTTTCTTTTAAGAATCGCCTTATTTCGGCTCCCATAAAAATATAAGGCTTAGATGTATCATCAATAGGTTTTAGGCCCTGCTTTCGCCAATTTTGAGCCGTCCCTTTGGTTATAGGGAATATTTCAGTAATGCCAGCGATTGTATAAGGGTGTTTAAGCCTTGCAAGATTGGGGTTTATGGTTTTTTTATTCTTTGCCATATTTTTTCTCTAATTCAGACAAAAAGGTATAAAGGGCCACAACGTTATCTGTTATCTCTTTAGCGTCTTCCAAAGAGAGAGGGGCCTTGCTGTATGGTTGCCATACCTTTATAGTTTTCTCTAAAAATTCGTTTGAGTAGTGTTTCATAACTACTCAAAATATAGCATAAAAATAAAATGATTTATTTGTGGTAGGGGAACATAGGTATGTTTAGGATAGCTTAGGTCAAGAAAAAGGGGTGTTTTGGGTTAATTTAGCTTATTCCAAGCTATTTCTTTTGAGTTTCAGCAGTGGCATTTTAAGCTTTTCTAAATCTTCTCTTGTTATAGGATTTTTAAAAAGGATGGCTTGCTCTGATACAGAAAAGAATAATTTGCGCATATTTCCAGTGAAGCCCCAATTTTCAACAATTTTATGAAAGGATTTTCCCACCGAATATTGGGCTTTTTCTTTAAACTCTTTTTTGGTAATTTTTCTGTTAGGGTTGTGATAAAGATATTCAAAAACATTAGCATTTTCACTATCAAAATTTACCTTAGACAACACAATATTATTAAGCAATATTTCGTTATTATAGCTAAATGTTACACTATACAATATTTCTTTGTCTTTATCACCTGCATCTTTACTTATGGTAGCTGGTTTCTCTGAGGAGGCCTCTGGAGATGTATGTTGAATTTTTTTTGTGTAAGCTTCTACAATATCTTTTTTGAATACCTTAAAAGCGTCAATATTTAAAGCTATTTCTATATCATCATTAACGGGAGATATTGAATAGTGATATATGATGTTTTTGTCTTCGAGATAATCCAGGGCGTCTTTTCTGAAATCCCGCCTAATTTGTGTATTACCTATAATTTTATTTCGTATTTTTGGAAATTTGTCATAATTTAAAGAGGTTACCTTAATAGCAACTGTCTGCTGCTCTGGCTTTAACTGGAAGGCCTCATCAATATCTATAACAAGGTTATATATTTTTTCAAGGTTAAGTTGGGTCAAGTCTTCTAAACGCAAGCCCAGCTTAAAAAGATAGCCGTCATACCAATTATCAAATGAATCATATACCTTAATAAGGTAATGTAACGGGTCGTCTTGTGTTGATTGCGGTATTATTCGAGGGTTTTTGCTATATTTTGATGTTCTGGGTGAGTAATTCTTTAGCACTTTGTGCATTAACTCAAGCCAGTTTATTGCGCTTACCGTGCTTTGATTAGGTATTTTATGCAATGTTTTGTGCTTCGTAATATCAAGAAGTATAAAAACACCATTATTGGTGTCTACAGAAGTAGCTGAGATTGCTATTCCGTTTATAATAATAGGAAATTCAGGAGACATTGGATTATTTTTATATTCATGTCTGATTGCTTCAACAATAAGCTTAAATTGTTCTTCTGAATACAGCATTGAACACCACCTCACTTTTCATTGACTACCATTTTATAGCAAAGTATAATATAGCTCAAGGAGATTTACAAGAATGAATATAATTTCATATCTTCCAAAAGGCTTAAATTTTTTTGTATGGATTCTATTTATTTTGCTCTCAACATTAGTTATTCGCTTAATCCTTTGCATTTTTAAGGTTAAGGCAGTTAAGCAAGGTGAAGCTGACTATGAAGAAGAAATTCAAGATGGGGATAAAATAAAAAAGAAACTCATAACCTTTAAGAATGTGCCATGCTGGAATATGTTTTGGAACTTATATTTTAGTAGACATGGTGACTTGCACATTGACGACTATGGATTATCTACAATTGTTGGACTATTTGAATTGGTCATTTTTCCAATATTGATTAGTAAAGGAAAGTGGGAGATTATAGGGTTTTGGCTGATAATAAAAACAGCAGGATTATGGGGGTTATGGCAAAAGTCAAGAACATCATATAATCGCTTTCTATTTGGTAATCTATTATCATTATCTTTCGCATATTTAATTTATTTATTATTTTTTTACACAAAAATGATTTACCTTCCCTTGAGCATAATAATTATTGCCATATTAGTTGTTTTGTTTATAGTTAAAAGACAAATCATTGATAAAATTAACAAGATTATCAGCAATACCACCTTGCAAAATTTATGGAATATGTTTACTGGGGTAAGAGCTATGTTAATTTCAGCTATGATAGGTTTTTTAGTAGGATTATGTGCAGTGCAATCTATAATTCCATTTTTAAGCAAGAATTTAATACACCGTAATGAACTTTTAGATGCACGATTGACCATTAAGTCGTTAGAACATGTTCCCAAAAATCTTGTTCTATATTGTTTTAAATTAAAAAATAAAAATAACAGCATCTCTTTAGAAGACATAAATCTCGTGGTAGACTTTCAGACTACGATTGACAAAATAGACATAGGCCATGATGAAGGGGTGTTTGATTTCACTATTGGTGAAGGTAATCTTCCAATTTTGTATAATGCAAGCACAACGGTTCCAATACCTACAAACCATAGAAATATTAAGATAAGAAGATTGTTTCCGCAAGGGATGCTTGGGCTTAATTGCTTTATAGATACGAAACACACGGGCTATGAAGCAGCCCCGAACACAGGATTCAATCCTAACAAAACTTTTTATAAAATAGAATATAGCTATCAGTATTTAGGCGCAACTATACGCAGAAACATCACAGGGGAAGTTCCGCCTTTACCTAAGGATTAAAAGTTAAACAACTAAAGGGATAGCAGATAATGCGGGAAGCTCGTAATTGTTAGTATATAACCAGTTGCTAAATTCATACAAGCTTTTAAAAAACGGAAATGGGTAATAAGGTGAACACTAAAGATTTTGATTCTAAAACACAAGAAACGGACATTGAAGGGCTGATTAAAAAATTAGAAGCTTCTCTCTCGGGCCGCACCCTTAAAAACTATGAAATAGGTAATACTTGGTTATTGCTTTTTAACTTTGGGATGCTATTCTGGCTTATTAGCAATTTTGATAAATTTAAAATAAAAACTAACATAGTTAATGCCGAACCTTTTAGAGAACGAATTGCAAATAAAGAGTTACTTATCGCATGCCTTATCGTCATTTCTTTGGCTATACTCTGTTTTTCTATACGCGGCCTTGTAAGATATCTTGGAGAATTTGCAAAAAATGCGGCCTTTGACAAAATTGGAAGATTGGAAAGTAAAATGTCAACTTTAAGCAGCGATAAGGAATCGGCAAAGAAAAAAACTGCCATGGTTAAAGAAATAGTATCTTTGTTAACGAAAGGGTATAATATGCAAATTGCAAAACTATGGTTTGATATCTCCAAGTTAGGTCTAATATTTTCTGCTGTTGGAGTTCTGTTGTTTATGCTTTATTTTATTATTTTTGTTTGTAATTATTTATAAACTTTTTATACAAGACAAAAACCAGAGTTACCTAAAAAGAAATCTAAAAAAGAATAAAGTATGGTTATTTATGAGTTAAGCCAAGCATCCTGTAAGCTCTTTAAAAATATACTGCTCTTCAACACTATATAGCCAGTTGCTAAATTCGTCCAAAGTTTGGAGCCATAAATTAAAATGCCCACTGTATAAGTAGTGGGCATTTTAATTACATCGGACCATAGCCGAAAATTTTCCGTAGCTGATGGCAAGAAAATTTTCGAGCTGCTTATGGTCCGATGCCTCGCCGCTTAGGATTTGAAGCAAACCGCAAGGCACGACACGACGGTTCGATGTCTCATCCCTCCCCTATTTTGACAAAAAAGTTAGTTGACTAGTGCCTATTTCTCTCTAGCCTTTTTTTGTTTTTCCTTTAGGTTTCATATTTTTAGAGGTATAATTTAGCTTGTGGGCACCCTAAAAACAATGCATATTATACGCATAGAAAAATATGGTTACCTTTAGAAAAGAAGATATAGTATTCATTATAAATCCCGGCCTGTGGAGCTCGTATATGTATTCGAGCGGGGTATTGTGCCTGTCCGCATACCTGCGCAAAAATGGGTTTGAGAATATCATACTGGACTCTGCTATCGCCGATAAAAAAGCAAACAATGAAACACTGATATTAGATAAAATCAAGGAATTGAAACCCAGGGTTGTTTGTTTCTCGGCTACGCATAAAGAGTTTGATGAAGTCGTTAGGATGAACCGCGCAATTAAAAGCGCTATGCCCGAAGTATTTACCATTGTCGGAGGCCCTCAGCCTACATTCCGACCGGAAGATTTTCTTCATAACGGATTTGATTTTGTCGGTATCGGGGAGGGTGAAGTAACTTTATATGAATTTGTCCGGGAAGCACTTGGCAAAGCATACAGATGGAACACTATAGCTGGCTTGTATTTTAACCGAAACGGTAAGGAAATACGTAATCCCCCCAGGCCGCTGATGGCCCGCGAAGAATTGAACGACATACCTATATTGCCTTATGATAAAATTGACCGCAAATATTTTAGCTTTAACGCTGATTTAATCAGAGGGGTTCCTCTTAGGGGGGCCATGATGATGACAAGCCGTGGTTGTCCGTTTTCATGCTCATTCTGCGGCTGCGCCCTTATCTTCGGCAGAAAGATACGCTTTTTCTCGTTAGGCCATATCGAGCGCGAAATAAAATATTTAAAGGAGCGGTTTGGCATACAGGGTATCTGGATCTCTGATGATACCTTTACCGTAAATATAGAACATGCCATTGGAGTTGGCGGTATTTTAAAAAAATACAAGATAGTGTGGGGTTGTCAATCGCGGGTAGACACAATAAACGAAGAACTGATCAGGACTATTAAAGAGCTGGGATGCGTCCAGATTGACATTGGCGTGGAGTCGGGCAGCCAGAGGATCCTGGACGATATAATCGGCAAAGGCACAAATATTAAACAGATAGAGGATGCCTTTCGGTTGACAAAAAAATATAAAATCAGGACACTCGCAAATATCATGATCGGCTTGCCGACTGAAACCTATGAAGACCTGAAAAAAACTGTGGCACTAGCAGACAGGATAAATGCGGATTATTACGTTTTTGCTATTGCCACGCCTTTGCCTGGAACGCGGCTGTATGAGATGGTAAATGAGGAGATAACCCCGCAGGAATATTCGCAATTAGACTGGAACGGCAGTGAGCTTATGGAGCGGATTAATAAATCGGAATTAAGGGATTTATGCGGCTTGTGGGACATGCTTACAAGAAAGTATGCCCCGATGGTGCAAAGAAAAACATTTTTTGCCATGCTTCGTTCTAACCCTTACATGGCGCTTAAAAGTGTGTTGCGGTAAATGTTAATTGGACCTGACCCCAATATCCCAGTGGTATAATTAATAAAAAGAGGGGGGATAGATGCGTATACTACTTATATCTTCAAGCCCACATAAGGAAAAGAGTCAGACTTTCCTCTTGGCAAAAGAGGTATTAAAAGGATTTCCGAGTTCTGTAGAAACCGAAGTCATACATTTATGCGATTATAAGATCGAGTTTTGCCGCCATTGCGAGAGCTGTCACAGGCAAATTATGCGTTGTCCGATAAATGACGATGTTCATATGATTTTAGAAAAGATGCTTAAGGCTGATGGATTAATTTTTGCCTCGCCAAACTATATAAATCAGATTACCGCTTCGATGAAGGCGCTTTGGGACCGCGCAGCCCATTTTATCCACTGTAGGCGGCTCTTAGGCAAGTATGTTACAGGCGTTGTTTCTTCGGGAAGCGGGCAGGATAAAGCTGTTTTAGGGTATATTCAGTACTATGCCAATACCTGCGGAGCCCAATACGCTGGTGGTACATCTTCTCGTGCACCGATTAATAAAAAGAAAGCGGAGGAAGCCCTTAATTTAGGCAATAAACTAATATTGGATATTCAAGAAAAAAGAGTTTTTTCAGAGCAGACAAAAGTTATTGAGGAGTTTAAGGAACATTTTAAGAGTGTAATACGGATGAGAAAAGATGATTGGACGGAGGAGTATCAATACTGGCTAAATAGTAGCTGGTTATAAATAAATTCGCTTAAGTAATAACGGTCAGCTCCTGACATAGTTTCTCCGCCTCCTTTGTCATGCACGCAGTGTTACCCTGTAAGTACCCTCTCGCCTCTTCTCTCTTTTTTCCTTTTTCCCTTGGGTTTCGGTATTTTTAGGGGTATAATTTTACATCATATGAACGTCCTGTTTGTTTATACCAATATAAACGGTTACCATAAAGATTGTTACTCTTTTGGGCTTGCTACGCTTGTGAGTGTGCTAAAAAAAGCCGGACATAACGTAAGGGTAGCCATTGTTCAGTCTATCAAAGACTATCCCGGGCTTTTTAGCACAATAAGCGAATTTAAGCCCGGGGTAATCGGTTTTACTGCAGTCTCTTCGCAGTTTACATATATAAAAGAGTTAGGCGCAGAAGTTAAAAAACGTTTTAAAAAAATAATTGTAGTTTGCGGTGGAGTGCATCCTACAATAAGCCCGGAGTGCGTTTTAGAGTCCGAATACCTGGACGGTATTTTTATCGGGGAGTCGGAAAATTCATTTATTGAATTTTTAGAAAATATAGAAAATAAAAAAGATTTTAAAGCTACGGACAATTTTGCATATGCAGAAAACGGTAAATTGATAAAAAATAAGTTAAAGCCACTGATTAAAGACCTGGATTCCCTGCCTTACCCTGATAAAGAAATATACCCATATAAAAAAGTCCTAAAAGAAAACTACTATGCCCCTTTTTTATTTTTAAGAGGGTGCCCTTATACCTGTAATTACTGCAGTAACCATGCCCTCGCAAAGATGTACTCCATGCCCGTTCTTTCTCCCCGGTACAGGAGCCCTGAATCAAGCGTATCGGAAATAGAAGAAACCATAAGAAAATTTCGCTGGATCTTTATAATCCGGATAGTAGACGAGGTCTTCGGCATAAACCAGGCATGGAGAGATGAATTCTGCGCGAAATATAAAAAAAGAGTCAAAATTAAATTTCACTGCTTTTCAAGGCCGAATTTGATAAATGATGATTTGATAAAGGTCTTAAAAGAATCCGGGTGTTATTCTATCTCTATGGGGATAGAATCCGGAAATGCGCACATAAGAAATAGCGTCTTGGGAAGACAGATTTCCGATGAGCAGATTATAAGGGCATTTGATCTGGCGCATAAATACGGGCTTAAAACCAGCGCCATTAATATGATTGGCATGCCCGGGGAAACTGAAGAAATGATTTTAGATACAGTAAAAATAAACAGAAAGGTAAAGCCAAATGCAAGCGGGGTAAACGTATTTTATCCTTACAGGGGTACACGGCTTGGAGATTATTGCTTTGAGAAAAATCTTATTGATAAAAATGTTTACGCCCGCTTTTCAAACGAAAGAAGAGAAAGCCCTTTAACCTTTTCGGCGGAATACAAAGACAAAATTATTTATTATAAACGTAATTGGAAATTTTTAGTATATCCGGATAATCCAATACTGCGTATGGAAAGATTAATTAAGGGTTCTTTTCTCTGGAAAGTTTTGCGCACGCTTAAGCGTGCTTTGAGGAATAAGGCAGCCCAGTTATAAGCTCTTCGACATCTCTTCGCGCTTTAAAAGCAAATCCCAGTCGTGGTCTATCATTGCCTGAATCTTATTTAAGACTTCTGTGTTTTCTTTCGGTTTAAACAGGTGCTTGAACCTGCCCTGGGGCTTTAAAAATTCGGTAACAGGCTTTTTTGTCTTTGGCTTGTAATTTACGGTGTATTTTTCTCCGTTTTCTATTTCATAAAGGTTCCAGAAGCCTGTCTCAACCGCAAGTTTTGCTATGCTTATGGATGTTTCCTGCGGTATTATCCAGCCCCTGTGGCATACTGATAAAACATTTAAAAACGCAGGGCCCTCTACCGCAAATGCCTTCTGCGCCTTTTCTACCAGATCTTTCCAGTTGGATATAGACGCCTGCGCTGCGTAAGGAATTTTATGCGCTGCGCAAATAGCTGTTAAGTCTTTTCTCTGCTGTATTTTTCCGTGGCTTTGCTCTCCCGCAGGGGCAGTTGTTGTTGAAGCGCCGCAAGGTGTTGCGCTTGAACGTTGCACTCCTGTGTTCATATACCCCTCATTATCATAGCAGACATATACAAAATTATGGCCTCTTTCCAAAGCGCCTGAAAGCGACTGCAGGCCTATATCATAAGTGCCGCCGTCTCCGCCGAAGGCTATAAATTTTATTGTCTTATTAAGCTTACCCTGTTTTTTCATTGCGCGGTACGCTGTTTCAACGCCGCTCATTGTTGCCGAGACATTTTCAAAGGCATTGTGTATAAAAGGCACTTCCCATGCTGTATAAGGATAAATAGTTGTGGCAACCTCAAGGCACCCTGTCGCGCACGCAACTACAACAGGGTCTTTCGTGCCCAGAAGAATCTGCCTTACTGCGATTGACGCGCCGCAGCCTGAGCAAAGCCTGTGCCCGCCGCATAGCCTCTCTTTAAGATTTGATAATTCCTTCAGATTAACTGCCATTAGTCTCTTACTCCTATATAATCAACCCAATTTGCTACTTTGCCGGTCTTGGCGATATCTGCGAGTTCCTTAAATATTCCTTCTATGTCCTCTGTAAAGATATCTCTTCCGCCTAAACCGAATATGCCGTTTTTAATTATGGGTGAGTCTTTCTGGTTATACATACAGGAACGTATTTCGTTAAATAACGGGCCGCCGTGGCCTGAAAAGGATTCCGCCCTGTCTAAAACGCAGACTGCCTTTTTACCCTTTAAGGCGCGGATAATTCTTGCTGCTGGAAAAGGCCTAAAAAAGCACGGGCGCAAAAGCCCTACCTTGATACCCTTTTCTCTTAAATTATCAACCGCCACCTTTGTCGCGCCTGCTGTTGAACTTAAAACCACAATGGCTATTTCCGCGTCGTCAAGTTTGTATTCTTCGATTAAGTCGTAGTTTCTGTTAAAGGTTTTGTTGTATTCGGCGATAATGGAGGGGATTATATCAAGCGCGTTCTTAACCCCCTGAGCTTGCTGTCTTTTATGTTCAAAATAATAATCCTGCAAATCAAGGGGCCCGAAAGTAACCGGATTATCTATGTTTAAAAGCGCGTATTTTGGCTTGTAGTCTCCGATAAAATCCTTTACTAATTTGTCGTCGAATATTTCAATATTTTCAACTGCGTGCGATGTAATAAAACCATCCTGGCATACCATAACAGGCAAAAGTATGTCTTTATGCTCTGCTATTTTTACAGCCAGTATGGTATTGTCATATGCCTCCTGCGCAGTTTCACAGTAAATATGAAGCCAACCTGAATCTCTTGCGCCCATGGTGTCTGAATGGTCACAGTGTATGTTTATGGGTCCGGATAATGCCCTGTTTACAACAGGCATTACAATCGGAAACCTCATGGATGATGCTATATAAACTATCTCCCACATAAGCGCAAGCCCCTGTGAGGATGTTGCTGTCATTGTGCGCACCCCCGCAGCTGCCGCGCCGACGCAGGCGCTCATTGCAGAATGCTCGCTCTCAACAGGTATCATCTCTGTCTTTACCCTGCCGTCTGCGACAAACTGCGAAAATGCCATTACTATTTCTGTCTGCGGCGTAATAGGATATGCGGCAACTACATCGGGCTCTATCTGGCGCATTGCCTCTGCTGCTGCCTGGTCTCCTGTCAATGGCTTAAATTTACTCATTTTTTCTTATCGTCCTTTACCATTTCTATGCATTTTACCGGGCATACTTGCGCGCATATACCGCAACCTTTACAATGGTCATAATCAAAACCAACCTGTTTTGTGTCTTTTACGAGTATGCTTGAATCCGGGCAATATATCCAGCATATAAGGCAGTGTATGCAACGCTTCTCGTCCTTGACGGGCTTGAATGTGCGCCACTCGCCGGTTTTGTATTCCTTCGCAGTCCCGGGTTTATCAATTGTGCCGCCTATCGGTATTTCTTTCCAGGTTTTCTTTTCTGCCATCTTATGTTGTCCTTACTTCTTTATATGCCCTGTCAATTGCTTCTATATTGGCGTTTGTCTTTTCCTCGCCTATTTTCTTTAAGAATTTACGCCTAATCTGGTCTTTAATCTTGTCTAACGGAACCACGGGCGTAATTTTAACCAGGGCCCCAAGCATTGGCGTATTCGGCATCGGGATTTTTAAGGTATCAAGTGAAATTTTTGTCGCGTCAACGGTACCGACCTTGATTGTTGTTATGCCGAGTAATTTTTTTATTTGTTCAGGCGATTCAGTGGTGTTAACTACCAATAACCCGTCTTTATCAAGGCCGTCTAAAACATCTTTTGTTATAAGGGTAGGATCAATAACCACAACAATCTTCGGGTTTGTAACCCCGCAGTGCACCCTTATAGGCTTATCATCTATTCTTGTGAAAGCCTTTATAGGCGCGCCTGCTCTTTCAGGCCCGTATTCAGGGAATGCCTGTATGTATTTTCCTGCGAATATGGCAGCCTCGGCCAAAAACTGAGCAGCAGTTTTTGCGCCCTGGCCGCCGCGGCCATGCCAGCGTATTTCTAACATATTTATCCTATTTATATATTACTTATGCGGTAGTGATTGGCTTGCAGGTACTTTTAAAATCTAGAAGCAAGCTTATTATTTCAGAAATTGTATAAAGCACCAGGAAATATAAGGTGCCCATAACCATAAATATAAGCCCTGCAGCTTTGGGTGTTGGAGGAACGGGAGTGCCTTGAGGCGTTATTGCTCCTGTTGGTATGTTGCTGCCTGTTATTAGAACAATTATACCGACTATTATTCCTAAGCTCAGTACTAACCATGCCAATATTTTAAATATAGTACGCGCTACCTTTAAAAATTTATATTCTTTCATTGCATATCCTCCCTGCCTGCCGTCAGGCAGGCTTTTGTAAAAACGTCCCTACGAATATACTAAAAATAAGTAACTCTGTCAAGTATCATATTTGCCGTCTGCCCTCTATGGCATTTGACAGCGTAAGCTCATCAGCATATTCTAGGTTAGAGCCCATAGGAAGCCCGAATGCTATGCGGGTTGTTTTAACCTGCATCTTTTTTAGCTGATTTGCCAGGAAAAGTGCGGTTGTTTCACCCTCAGAATCAGAATCAGTCGCTATTATTACCTCTTTTATCTTCTCCTTCTTTAGCCTTTCAAATAATTCCTTTACGCGTAAATTGCGCGGCTCTATACCGTCTAGCGGCGAAAGTGAGCCTCCCAAAACATGATAAAGCCCTCTAAAGGCAGACGCCTTTTCTATTGCAAGTATGTCGTTTGGCTGCTCCACTACACATATTATAGAATCGTCACGGCCTGAGTCTTTACATATGCTGCACAAGTCTTCTTCACTTAAATTTCCGCAGCGATTGCAAAACCTTATTTTTTCCTTCGCTTTTAAAATAGAATACGCCAGGATCCTTGCTTCTTTTTGCGGAAGCCTTAAAATATAAAACGCTATGCGTTGGGCGCTTTTTGGCCCTATGCCCGGCATTTGTTTAAGGGCATTTATAAGGCTTGACATTGATTTGGTGTATGCGTCCATAGTTTGGCTAAAAATCCTTACATAAATCTCATTATGTTGCCGTCAAATATATCTAACGCTGATTGTATAATCGGGTCTGAGAGCACCTTTTTAATGGTGTCTTTTCTTAAGGCCTCTGTAGGGATATTATTTTGCTGACTATCCTTTGCGTCGTTTGAGTCTTTCTGTATTGTTCTGACTTTATCAGAGGCGGTGGTTTCCAGGATTACGGAAGCGCCTAAAATACCGGCTATGGTATCTTCAATAAGTTTTTTATTTTCTGCTTTTTC
>Ga0082335_1003947_pt1 | contig 23353 bp, 25 predicted proteins | sample Subgrocontami58m_FD_72375 | JGI IMG/M metagenome (GOLD analysis project Ga0082335, IMG submission 72375) | Subsurface groundwater microbial communities from S. Glens Falls, New York, USA - GMW37 contaminated, 5.8 m (SPADES assembly) (version 2) ...
TCACGCGGCCGCGCGGAATGGCTTCCTTGATCGACACGACAATGACGTCGCCGACGCTGGCGTACTTGCGGCGCGAGCCGCCGAGCACCTTGATGCACTGGACCCGCCGGGCGCCCGAATTGTCGGCGACCTCGAGATTGGTACGCATCTGGATCATGTTTCGAACTCCGCGGCGTCAAGCGCCGCGACCTCCTTGCAATTCGTTCCGCTAGGCCTTCGCCGCCTCGACAAGAACTTCCCAGCTCTTGGTCTTGGACAACGGGCGGCATTCGCGAATACGCACGTTGTCACCGACCTTGCCCTTGAAGGCATTGGTTTCGTCGTGCGCGTGATACTTCTTCGACTTACGGATGAACTTTTTGTAAATCGGGTGCTGAATACGGCGCTCGACCTTCACGACGATGGTCTTGTCCATCTTGTCGCTGACGACGACGCCTTCCAGGATACGCTTCGGCATTTATGGCTCCCTAACCGGCGGCCTTTTCGCCCAGCACCGTCTTGATGCGGGCGATGTCGCGACGCACGTGGCGCGCGCGGGCAGTCTTCTGCAGCTGGCCACCGGCCTTCTGGAAACGCAGGTTGAACGCTTCCTTACGGAGGTTGCCGAGTTCGCTCTTGAGTTCGTCCTTGGTCTTGGGACGCAGGTCGCTGGCCTTCATATCCACCCCCTCAACCTTCGGCGCCGACGCGGGCGACGAAACGCGTCTTGATCGGCAGCTTGGCAGCAGCGAGCGCCAACGCTTCCTTGGCAACGATCACAGGCACGCCCTCGAGCTCGAACAGAATGCGGCCCGGCTTGACGCGCGCCGCCCAGAACTCGGGCGCGCCCTTGCCGGAGCCCATGCGGACTTCGGCCGGCTTCTTCGACACCGGCACGTCCGGGAACACGCGGATCCATACGCGGCCAGCGCGCTTCATGTGGCGCGTGATGGCACGACGGGCAGCCTCGATCTGACGCGCCGTCAGGCGGTCGGGCTCCATCGCCTTCAGCCCGTAGGAGCCGAAGTCGAGGTTGAAGCCGCCCTTGGCAGCGCCGCTGATGCGGCCCTTGAAGGCCTTGCGGTACTTGGTGCGCTTGGGTTGCAGCATGGCGTCTTACGCGTCCCTCTGCTCAGTACGCTCGACCCGCGCTGGCGTGCGCTGCGGCGCGGCTTCCTCGGCGCGCTTGTCGTGTGCCATCGGGTCATGCGCGAGAATCTCGCCCTTGAACACCCAGACCTTCACACCGCAGGTGCCGAAGGTCGTGAACGCGGTGGCGATACCGTAGTCGATGTCGGCGCGTAGCGTGTGCAGCGGCACACGACCTTCGCGATACCACTCCATACGTGCGATTTCGGCACCGCCCAGGCGGCCCGAGCAGTTGATGCGGATGCCTTGGGCGCCCAGACGCATGGCCGACTGCACGGCACGCTTCATGGCGCGACGGAAGGCGACGCGGCGCTCGAGCTGCTGGGCGATGTTCTCCGCGATCAACGTGGCGTCGATCTCGGGCTTGCGGATCTCGACGATGTTCAGGGCCACCTCGCCCTTGGTCATCTTGGCGAGATCGCCGCGCAGCTTCTCGATGTCAGCGCCCTTCTTGCCGATCACGACGCCCGGACGGGCGGTGTGGATCGTGACGCGAGCACGCTTGGCCGGCCGCTCGATGACGATCTTGGCAACACCCGCCTGGGCCAGCCGCTTGCGCAGCACCTTGCGGATGTGGATGTCCTCATGCAGCATTTTGGAATATTCGTCGCCTTCGGCGTACCAGCGCGAATCCCAGGTCCGGTTGATGCCGAGCCGCAGGCCGATCGGATTGACCTTCTGACCCATTTACTTGTCCTCCGCCTCGGCGCGCTCACGCACCACGATCGTCAGATGAGAGAACGGCTTGATGATTCCGGCCGACCGGCCACGACCGCGGGTCTGGAACCGCTTCATGACCAGGCCCTTGCCGACCGACGCCTCGGCGACAACCAGCCGATCGACGTCGAGATTGTGGTTGTTCTCGGCGTTGGCGATAGCCGAGTTCAGCGCCTTCTTGACGTCCTGCGCGATGCGCTTCTTGGAGAACGTCAGCTCGTTCACGGCCAACGACGCCTTCTTGCCGCGGATGGTGGCGGCGACGAGGTCGAGCTTGCGCGGGCTGACGCGAACCGCACGCAGCACGGCCTTGGCCTCGTTGTCCGCCTCACGGCGTGGAGTGGATTGCTTGCTCATCGCGTCTAATCCCTGGACACCTTCTTGTCACCCGAATGAGACGTGAAGGTCCTGGTCGGCGAGAATTCGCCGAGCTTGTGACCCACCATCTCCTCGGAGACATTCACCGGAATGAACTTCCGGCCGTTATAGACGGCGAACGTCAGGCCGACGAACTGCGGCAGGATCGTCGAGCGGCGCGACCACGTCTTGATCACTTCGCTGCGCACGGTCTGGCTCGCTTTTTCGACCTTCTTGATCAGGCTCCCGTCAACGAACGGGCCCTTCCAAACGGAACGTGCCACTTTCTTGCCTCCTCGCTACCGTCAGCGTGTCGAGTGACGGCTGCGGATGATGTACTTGTCCGTCGCCTTGTTCTTGCGTGTCTTCTTGCCCTTGGTCGGCTTGCCCCACGGCGTAACCGGATGGCGACCGCCCGAGGTCCGGCCTTCGCCACCGCCGTGCGGGTGGTCGACCGGGTTCATGGCGACGCCACGGACATGCGGGCGACGGCCGAGCCAACGCTGACGACCGGCCTTGCCAATGACGATGTTCTGGTTATCGGGGTTGCTGACCGCGCCAACCGTGGCCAGGCACTCGCCCGACACGAGGCGAAGCTCTCCCGAGCTGAGCTTGATCTGGGCGTAACCCGCATCCTTGCCGACGAGCTGGGCGTAGTTGCCGGCCGAGCGGGCCAGTTGGCCACCGCCGGCCTTCTTGAGCTCGACGTTGTGGACGATCGTGCCGACCGGCATGTTGCCGAGCGGCATGGCGTTGCCGGGCTTGATGTCGACGCGCTCGCCGGAGACGACCTGGTCGCCCGCCTTCAGGCGCTGCGGCGCCAGGATGTAGGCAAGCTCGCCATCGGCGTACTTGATCAGCGCGATGTAAGCTGTCCGGTTGGGATCGTACTCGATGCGCTCGACCGTCGCCGCGACGTCGAACTTGCGGCGCTTGAAGTCGACGAGGCGCAGGCGGCGCTTGTGACCGCCACCCATGTGGTGGCTGGTGATGCGGCCGTGGTTGTTGCGCCCGCCGGTGTTGCTCTTACCCTGGGTCAGCGCCTTGACCGGCTTGCCCTTCCAGAGGCCCGTGCGGTCGACAATGACCAGCTGTCGGAGCGACGGCGTGATCGGCTTGTAAGTCTTCAGTGCCATGTCTCGTTCCCCCGCCCTACAAGCCCGTAGTCACGTCGATCTTGTGACCATCGACCAGCGAGACGATCGCCTTCTTCCAGTCGCTCCGCACGCCCGGCCGGCCGCGGAACACCTTGCTCTTGCCCTTGACGGTGACGGTGTTGACCGCCTTCACCTTGACCTTGAACAGGCCCTCGATCGCCTGCTTGATCTCGGGCTTCGTCGCGTCGGCCGCGACCTTGAAGGTCACCTGACTGTGCTCGGAGCCGTTGGTCGTCTTCTCGGTGATGAGCGGTGCACGAATCACTTCGTACATGCGCGCCCGCGAGACGGTCTCGGCCTTGTAGCGCTTGGCGCTCATTGAAGACGCTCCTCGAGATGCTTGACGGCATCGCGTGTCAGCACGAGCGTGTCGCGCCGCAGGATGTCGTAAACGTTGGCGCCCTGCTGCGGCAGCACGTCGATATGGGCGATGTTGGCCGCCGCACGCGCGAAGTTGGTGTCGACCTCTGCGCCGGCGATGATCAGGGCGCTCGAGATGCCAAGCTTGCCGAAATTGGCCGTGAGCTTGGCCGTCTTCGGCTCCGCCAGGGCGGCCGCCTCGACGATGATCAACTTGCCTTCGGCGGCCTTGGCCGACAGCGCCGAGCGAAGGGCGAGCTTGCGCACCTTCTTCGGCAGGTCGCTGGCATGGCTGCGCACAACCGGCCCGAACGCCTTGCCGCCACCGCGGAACTGCGGTGCCGCCTCGTTGCCGTGACGCGCGCGACCGGTGCCCTTCTGGGCGTACATCTTCTTGGCCGTCGCCGTCACTTCGGCGCGCCCCTTGGTCTTGTGCGTACCCTGCTGGCGGCGTGACAGCTGCCACACGACACAGCGATGCAGGATGTCCTTGCGGACCGGAACGGCGAATACCGCATCGGCAAGATCGATCTCGCCGGCACTGCCGCCTTCAATGGTTTTGACCGCGATCTTCATGATCTGATCCTTAAGCCTGCGGAGCGGCATCGGCCGCCGGAGCTGCCGCGGCGGCTGCCTTGCGCAGGCCAGCCGGATACGGAGCATCCTTGGGACGGGCGCGCTTGGAGGCGTCCTTGACGATGACGTAGCTGTTGTTCGCGCCGGGGACGGCGCCGGAGACCAGCAGCAGGCCCTTCTCGTCGTCGACAGCGACGACCTTCAGGTTCTGCGTCGTCACGCGCTCGCTGCCATAATGTCCGGCCATTTTCTTGCCGGGGAACGTGCGGCCGGGATCCTGGCGGTTACCGGTCGAACCATGCGAGCGATGCGAGACCGACACGCCATGGCTGGCCTCGAGGCCGTGGAAGTTCCAGCGCACCATCGAGCCGGTAAAACCGCGGCCGATCGTCGTGCCGACGACGTCGACGAACTGGCCAGCCACGAAGTGGCTCGGCACCAACTCGGCGCCGACTTCGAGGACGGCGTCCTTGGCGACGCGAAACTCGACGAGCTTCTTCTTCGGCTCGACCTTGGCCTTGGCGAAGTGACCGCGCATCGGCTGGGTCACGTTCTTCACCTTGGCCTTGCCGTAGCCGAGCTGCACCGCAGTGTACTTGTCCTTCTCTTCCGAGCGGACGGCGACAACCTGCAGCGTTTCCACCTTCAGAACGGTGACGGGCACGTGTTCCCCGGCGTCGTTGAAGACGCGGGTCATGCCGACCTTCTGGGTGACGAGACCGCAACGCATGGTCTGTTCCTCTTCCCTTATCCCTAGTCGCTCAGGCGCCGAGCTTGATTTCGACGTCGACGCCGGAGGCGAGGTCGAGCTTCATCAGCGCGTCCACCGTCTGCGGTGTCGGATCGACGATATCGAGCACGCGCTTGTGCGTGCGGATTTCGAACTGCTCACGTGACTTCTTGTCGATGTGCGGCGAGCGGTTGACCGTGAACTTCTCGATGCCGGTCGGCAGCGGGATCGGCCCGCGTACCTGCGCGCCCGTCCGCTTGGCCGTGCTCACGATCTCGCTGGTCGACGAATCGAGCACGCGATGATCGAAGGCCTTCAGCCGGATCCGGATATTGGTGTTGTCCATGGCCATGATCTCTACTCGCCTGTCGTCGGTATGTTTACTTCACGACTTTGGTGACGACGCCGGCGCCGACGGTCCTGCCGCCCTCGCGGATGGCGAAGCGCAGGCCCTCGTCCATCGCGATCGGCTGGATCAGCTCGACGATCAGGCGCGCGTTGTCCCCAGGCATCACCATCTCCGTGCCTTCCGGCAGCGTCACCACTCCCGTCACGTCGGTCGTGCGGAAGTAGAACTGCGGACGGTAGTTGGTGAAAAACGGCGTGTGACGACCGCCCTCCTCCTTGTTCAGGATGTAGGCCTCCGCCTCGAAGTTCGTGTGCGGCGTGATCGACCCCGGCTTCGCCAGAACCTGCCCCCGCTCCACGTCCTCCCGGCCGACGCCGCGCAGCAGCGCTCCGATGTTGTCGCCCGCCTCGCCCTGGTCCAAGAGCTTGCGGAACATCTCCACGCCCGTGACAACCGTCTTCGCCGTGGCCTTCAGGCCCACGATCTCGATCTCCTCGCCGACCTTCACCACGCCGCGCTCGACCCGGCCCGTCACCACCGTGCCGCGGCCCGAGATCGAGAAAACGTCCTCGATCGGCATCAGGAACGGCTTGTCCTTGTCGCGCGCCGGCTGCGGAATGTACCGGTCGACCTCCGCCATCAGCTTCAGAACCGCCTGCTCGCCCAGCTCCGGGTTCTTGTCCTCCAGCGCCATCAGCGCCGAGCCCCGCACCACCGGAATGTCGTCGCCAGGAAACTGGTAGCTCTTCAGAAGCTCCCGAACCTCGAGCTCGACAAGGTCCAGAAGCTCCGGATCGTCCACCATGTCGCACTTGTTCATGAACACCACCAGCGCCGGAACGCCCACCTGCCGCGCCAGGAGGATGTGCTCGCGCGTCTGCGGCATCGGACCGTCCGCTGCGCTCACCACCAGGATCGCCCCGTCCATCTGCGCCGCGCCCGTGATCATGTTCTTCACGTAGTCGGCGTGCCCCGGGCAGTCGACGTGCGCGTAGTGACGGTTCGTCGTCTCGTACTCCACGTGCGCCGTCGAGATCGTGATCCCACGCTCGCGCTCCTCCGGAGCCTTGTCGATCTGGTCGTACGCCGTGAACGTCGCACCGCCCGTCTTCGCCAGGATCTTCGTGATCGCCGCCGTCAACGACGTCTTGCCGTGATCAACGTGACCGATCGTCCCGATGTTGCAGTGCGGCTTGTTTCGCTCAAACTTCGCCTTCGTCATGGTGCAACGACCCTCGTGATGCTTTCAGCTTCTAGACAGACCAACCTAGCCAAATCCTGGAGCGGGTGAAGGGAATCGAACCCTCGTCGTAAGCTTGGAAGGCTTCTGCTCTACCATTGAGCTACACCCGCAATCGCCAAACAGAGCCAATCTCGCGCCAAGATCCGCTGGTGGAGGGGGAAGGATTCGAACCTTCGTAGACGCGAAGTCGGCAGATTTACAGTCTGCTGCCATTGACCGCTCGGCCACCCCTCCGAACCTGCGGCGCGCAGCGCGAGATATAGCCTGTTCGACCCGCCTGAACGGGCGCGCGTTGCTCGCAAATCCAATGGGTTACGTCAAGGCCCAAATCCCTCGAGACCCGGAATGGGGTGGGGGATTTGCCGGCAGCGGCGCCACACAATACAAGCTCCGGCATGTCTCCCCGTCCCCAGCGCCCCCACCGGCCGTCCCGCGGCGGCCATCAGTCGGTGTGGCTCTATGGCCGTCACGCCGTGCTTGCCGCCCTGGCCAACCCGGACCGCAAGATCGAGCGGCTGCTGGTCACCAAGGAAGCCGCCGAGCGCCTTGCCGCCGATATTGCCGCGGCACGTGCGGCACAAAAGGCTACTGTGATGTCGCGCGATGACCTCTCGCAGCGCCTGCCGGCAGGGGCCGTCCACCAGGGCATCGCGATTCTCGTCGCTCCGCTTGAAGAACCCGCGCTCGAGGACCTCCTGGCGCGCTGCGCCGACAATGCCCTCGTGCTGGCGCTCGACCAGGTCACCGACCCGCACAATGTCGGCGCCATCCTGCGCTCCGCGGCAGCCTTCGGCGTGGCCGGCGTGGTGGTCACCGAGCGCAATGCGCCGGCCGATACCGGCGTGTTGGCAAAGGCCGCGTCGGGGGCGCTCGAGGTCGTGCCGCTGGTGCGCGCGGTCAATCTCGCGCGGGCGCTCGACCAGCTGAAAGAGGCAGGCTTCTGGCTCTACGGGCTCGACGAGCGCGGCGACGTCGCCATCGGCGATCTCGATCTTGCCGGCCGTGTTTGCATCGTGCTCGGCGCGGAAGGCGAAGGCCTGCGCCGCCTGACGTCGGAAAAGTGCGACCGGCTGGCCACCATTCCGACAGCGGCCGCGCTGGCCGCCCTCAACGTCTCCAACGCTGCGGCGGTCGCCAGCTACGAGTGGGCACGGCGGCGCTAATTTCCTTTATTCTCAAGGGCTTCAGAACGATAATTTCAACACCAGCCGGGTTAGCACAGTGGTAGTGCAGCGGTTTTGTAAACCGAAGGTCGGGGGTTCAAATCCCTCACCCGGCACCAGCCTTCTAGGACGTCCGCGCCGACAGACGCCTGTCGAGCAATTCGAGCGCCAGCAGGACTTCCGCGCAAAGACGCTGAAACGCGTAGAACCAACCCGCGCGGCCATCGAGCAGGGCGCGCTTCACGATCAGGACGTAGGCGACGACCAGGAACGGCGCGGGCCAGCCCCATCGCCGCACCCGATCGACGAACGAGAGTTCGGCCGGCTGTGCCTTGAGCAAGTGGCTCGCTTCGATCGCGGCATACTTCGATTGGGCGGCGAACCAACGCACCAGCGGCTTGCGGTCGTCGTGGAAGATGACTCCGCCCAGTGTCGATATCTTTCCTTGAACCCTGACCCGATGGCCATGACCTTCGTTGTCGTAGTGGGCTCCGCAAACACGATAGAGCACCGTCCTGGGCGGATAGAGAGTCCCGCGCAACGGCCGGCCGTGAATGCGGTAGATGAATCGGGCACGAAAGCCCGCCTCGTCGGCCGCCGGACGGAGCGCCGCAAGACCGGCCGTCAGCTCGTCGCTGAGTTCGTAGTCCGCGTCCAGCGACAGAACCCACTCGGTGCGGATCAGCGAGAGTCCGAAGTTGCACTGCTCGGCGAAGCTGTCGAATGCGCGATGATGGACCTCGACGCGTTGATCCCTCGCGAGAAACTCCAGCGTGCCGTCGGTGCTGCCGCTGTCGACCACCACGATCCGCTTCGCCCACTCCAGCCGGCCGAGGGTCCGCCCGATGTTCTGTATCTCATTCAGGGTGATCAGCAGCGGGGTGGTGTCGTCCTGAAGTCCCATGCGATGTTCCAGATCAGCCTCCGGCTGGCACCCGTGCCCGGTGGATCGTCATCCAGGCCCATGCATCGGCAATGACCTTCTCGAGATCGGAATGAGCCGGGCTCCAACCCAGGACTTCCCGCGCCCGCGCGGCGTCCGCCACAAGGACAGGCGGGTCGCCCGGCCGGCGCGGCCCCTCTTGAGCGGCGATGGCCTTGCCGGTCACGGCGCGCGCGCAGGCGACGACTTCAGCGATGCTCGACCCGCGCCCCGTCCCCAGATTGAAAGCCGAAAATCCGCCCGGCTGGCACTTCGACAACGCCGCCACATGGGCCGACGCCAGATCGGTCACGTGCACGTAGTCGCGAATACAGGTGCCGTCGGGTGTGTCGTAGTCAGTTCCAAAAATTGATACCTGCGGCCGCCGGCCGGCGGCGGCCTGCAGCACCAGGGGGATGAGATGGGTCTCGGGCTCGTGCTCCTCGCCGAGTTCGCCATCGTGATCGGCGCCGGCCGCATTGAAGTAGCGAAGTGCGATCCCGCCCAGCCCATACGCCGCACAGACATCGCGCATGATTTCTTCGGCCATGCGCTTGGACCGGCCGTAGGGATTGATCGGGTTCTGCGGCGTATCCTCGCCGATCGGGACGCGCGCCGGCACGCCGTAGGTCGCGCAGCTGCTCGAGAGGACGATCGCTTTCACATCGTGAAGGCGCATCGCCTGCAGCAGCGTGTTCATTCCCGTCACGTTGGCATGATAGTAGAAATCGGGCCGCGCCACCGACTCGCCCACGTAGGCGAGCGCTGCGAAGTTGATCACGGCGTCGGGGCGATGCCGGCGCATCGCATCGGACAGGCACGGGAGATCGTTGATGTCACCGTGCTCGAGCGGACCCCACTTCACCGCCCAGGCATGACCCGTGCGCAGGTTGTCGTAGACGATGGGCGTATGCCCCGCTTCGGCGAGGGCCTTGCATGTATGCGAGCCGATATATCCCGCGCCGCCTGTCACCAACACCCGCACCGTCTCGATCCTCCGATTTGTGTGATCCTACACCAACTGCCCTCTCGTCGATGGCGCATACGCGTCGCGAAATCATCGTTCGATAAGCGTATCACCCAGGACGAGGACGTCCATCTTGGTCCGCAGGAAACAGTCGATCGCTTCCTCGGGCGTGCAGACCACCGGCTCATTCTCGTTGAAGCTGGTGTTGAGCACGATGGGCACACCGGTCAGGTCGCGGAAGGCCTCTATCAGACGGGCGTAGCGCGGATTGCCGGCCCAGGTGACGGTCTGAAGGCGTCCCGTGCCGTCGACATGGGTCACGGCCGGAATTTCCGGCCGCTTCTCCGCGCGGATCCGGAAGACCTGCATCATGAAGGGCACATCGTCGTCGGTCTCGAACCAGTCGGGTACGGCGGTGCGCAGGATCGAGGGCGCGAACGGCCGGAAGGATTCGCGGCGCTTGATCTTGAGGTTGAGGATGTCCTTCATATCGGCCCGGCGCGGATCTCCAAGGATCGAGCGGTTGCCGAGCGCACGCGGCCCCCACTCCAGCCGACCCTGGAACCAGCCGATCACCTTGCCTTCGGAAATCGCCTGCGCCGTCCGGCGGCAGAGCGCCGCCTCATCGCCGACCCGCTCGATGGTGCAGCCGGCCGCGTCGAAATCCGCGCGCCGCGCGCCGATCGCGGCCGCGATCTGGTCCGGCGTTGCCGACGGACCCCAATAGGCATGATCCATCACGAAGCGGCGTTTCACCGCCGGCCCGGACAGCCGATGCCACGTCTCGAAGGCGGCACCGATGGCCCCGCCGGCGTCGCCACCGGCCGACTGGACATAGAGTTTCCTGAAAGGCGAGCGTTCGAGGACCTTGCCGTTGGCAACGGAATTATAGGCACAGCCGCCCGCCAGCACGACGGCGTCGGTGGCGTAGCGCCGGTGCAGCGCATCGAGCAGGTGAAAGAAGGCGTTCTCGTAGGTCACTTGCGCCGAACGGGCGATGTCGCGATGACGATCCTCCAACGGTGCGGCGGGATCGCGCGCCGGACCGAGCAGGTCCGCCAGCGCGTCACTCCACAGCCGCCCCCCCGACGGAATGCCTTCCTTTACCGAATAGTTGGCGCCCTCACCCGAGGCGTGGCGGAAATAGCGCAGGTCGAGGGCGAAGCTGCCGTCGGCCTTGAGCCGGACGATCTGCTTCATCTGCTCGACGTAGCGCGGCTCGCCGTAGGGTGCGAGGCCCATCACCTTGTATTCGTCGCCATAGTGCGGGAAGCCGATGAACTGCGTCATCGCCTCGTAGAACACACCCAGGGAATGCGGAAAGTAGACGCGCCCGTCGACCTGCAGGCTGCCGCCCTGCCCCAGCCCCCATGCTGCCGAAGAAAAGTCGCCGAAGCCGTCCACCGAGACTGCGACCGCCTTGTCGTAGGGCGAGACCAGAAATGCCGACGCGAGATGGCAGAGGTGATGTTCGACGGCGTGGACAGTGCCGCGGAATTCCTGCTCCGGCAGATCGCGCTTGAGGTTGCCGGCAATATCCGCACGCTCGCCGCGTTGGCGCAGCCGGTTGAGCACGTAGCCGGGGCTGACGCCCGAAGTCAGCACGTAGGCCAGCTTGCGCCAGCGGTTCGCCCGATTGTCACTGTTGACCGCGACGTGCTCGACATCACCCAGCTCGATGCCGGCCTCGGCCAGGCAGTAGCAGATCGATTCGCGGGGAAACCCACCCCAGTGCTTGATCCGCCGGAAACGCTCCTCCTCGACGGCGGCGATGAGTTCGCCATCCTTCACCAGACAGGCCGCAGCATCGGCGTGAAAGGCGTTCAGTCCGAGGACGTAAGTCATCCGAAGTGCCTTTCAGGTCCGGTCGGTTCCAAGTCGAGACGTAGCGAATGCATGAGCGAGACCAGCCTCTCCATAATATTGCAGTATAGATGCGACCTTTCAACGACTTGACGGGGAAGCGTCAGGCGAGCAAACGCTGGCTTGCGCGCCTATCCCTGCCCAGCCTCGATCATAAGGGCACCGGCAACGGGGTCGAGCCGCCGGACGTGTGCTGCCGAGAGATCCAGCAGCCCGTCTCGCAACTCGTTGAAAAGTCGGTTAAAACGCCCCCTCGCGTCGATTGAAAGGCTGCTTTATGTCCAAGAATGATCTCGTGGTCGTCACCGGTGCCGGTGGTTTCATCGGCGGCCATCTGGTCCGCGTCCTGCAGCAGCGGGGCCATACCAAGATTCGGGCCGTCGACGTCAAGCCGCTGGATGAGTGGTACCAGAAGATTCCCGGTGTGGAAAATCAAGTCGGCGACCTGGCCCTGCTCGAGCCCTGCCGGGCCGCCGCCAAGGACGCCCGGATGATCTACAACCTCGCCGCCGACATGGGCGGGATGGGCTTCATCGAAACCCACAAGGCAGAGTGCATGCTGTCGGTGCTGGTCAGCACCCACATGCTGGTGGCGGCCAAGGAAGCCGGCGTCGAGCGCTTCTTCTATTCTTCGTCGGCCTGCGTCTACAACGGCGACAAGCAGACCGACGCCAATGTCACCGCACTCAAGGAAGAGGACGCCTATCCGGCGCTGGCGGAAGACGGCTACGGCTGGGAGAAGCTGTTCAGCGAGCGCATGGCGCGCCACTACCGCGAGGACTACGGCATCGCCACCCGCGTCGCCCGCTACCACAACGTCTACGGCCCTGAAGGCACCTATGACGGCGGCCGCGAGAAGGCCCCGGCCGCGATGTGCCGCAAGGTCATTCAGGCCAAGCTGTCGGGCAAGCATGAGATCGAGATCTGGGGCGACGGCGAACAGACGCGCTCGTTCATGTACATCGACGACTGCACCGACGGCACCATCAGGCTCGCCGAGAGCGACATCATCGAGCCGCTGAATGTCGGCAGCGACGAGTTGGTCAGCATCAACCGCCTGGTCGACATTGTCGAGAAGCTGGCAGGCGTCAAGCTGAAGCGCAGCTACAAGCTCGATGCGCCGAAGGGCGTGCGCGGCCGCAACAGCGACAATACGCTGATCAAGAAGCTGATGAACTGGGCCCCGTCCATCCGTCTCGAGGACGGCATGGAGAAGACCTACAAATGGATCTACGACGAGATGACCTCGGGCAAGGCCTCGGTCGTCAATGCCCTGCCGCGCGCCGTCGCGGCTCAGTAGGGCAATCATCCCGCGTCGGCCCTAGCGGCCGACGCGGCCCATCTTCTCGTTGCTCTTGAGCAGCTCGTCGAAGTAGGCGATCGTCCGCGACAAGCCTTCGTCCAGGGCGACCTTGGGCTCCCACTTGAGTTTCTCGCGCGCCAGCGAGATATCCGGGCAGCGCTGCATCGGATCGTCGACCGGCAGCGGCTGAAAGATCAGCTTCGACTTGCCGCCGACCTTTTCCAGAATTTTCTCCGCGAGATGACGGACCGGCGTTTCGACCGGGTTGCCGATATTGACCGGTCCGGTGAAGTCGTCGGGCGTGTGATCCATGAGGCGCAGCCAGCCGTCGAGCAGATCGTCGACGTAGCAGAAGGCGCGGGTCTGCATGCCGTCGCCGTAGATGGTGATGTCCTCGCCCTTGAGGGCCTGGACGATGAAGTTCGACACCACGCGCCCGTCGTTGGGATGCATGCGCGGGCCGTAAGTATTGAAGATTCGCGCCACCTTGATGCGCAGGTTGTGCTGGCGGTGGTAATCGAAGAACAGGGTCTCGGCGCAGCGCTTTCCCTCGTCGTAGCAGGCTCGCGGACCGATCGGATTGACGCTGCCGCGATAGCCTTCGACCTGCGGATGAACCGTCGGATCGCCATAGACCTCGCTGGTCGAGGCCTGGAAGATCTTGGCCCGCACGCGCTTGGCGAGCCCCAGCATGTTGATGGCGCCGTGCACGCTTGTCTTGGTCGTCTGCACGGGATCGTGCTGGTAATGCACCGGGGATGCCGGGCAGGCCAGATTGTAGATTTCGTCGACCTCGACGTAGAGCGGGAACGTCACGTCGTGACGCATCAGCTCGAAATGCGGATTATCGAGGCAACCCAGGACGTTGCGCTTGGAGCCGGTGAAGTAGTTGTCGACGCACAATACGTCGTGGCCGGCGGCCAACAGGCGTTCGCAGAGGTGCGAGCCCAGGAAGCCCGCTCCGCCGGTGACCAAGATGCGCTTGTTCATGGTGCCTCTGAAATCAGTGCTGATGATCGCGCGCGACAGTAGGCGATCAAGCTCTTGAAATCACTTCCAAACCGCCGAAGGATGCCGCCGCCGCGCACAATGTCGTGCGGCCAGGGTTGCGGGGGAAACGTCAATGGACTTCGAGATGGCAGGTCTTGGTGATATCGTCCGCATCCACGCCGCCCGGCGGCCCGACGCCGCCGCCATCGTCCACGAAGGGCGCACGACGACCTATGCCGGCCTCGACCGCGCCGCGAGCCGGGTGGCCAATGGTCTCATCGCCGCGAACATCAAGCCGCAGACGCGCATCGCCCATCTCGACAAGAGCAGCGACCTCTTCTTCGAACTGCTGTTCGGCGTCGCCAAGGCCAATGCCGTGATGGTCTCGGTCAACTGGCGCCTCGCGCCGCCGGAAGTGCTGCACATCGTCAACGATGCCGAAGCCGAGATCCTCTTTGTCGGCGATGAGTATTTCCCCGTCATCGAGAAGATCCGCGACGGACTGACGACCGTCCGCAGGATTGTCGCCCTGGGCGGCCGGCATCCGTCATGGGAGAGCTTCGAGGCGTGGCGCGACCGGCAGGCTTCGGACGATCCGCGCCTCGCCGCCCGGCCCGAGGATACGGCGGTCCAGTTCTATACCAGCGGCACCACCGGCCTGCCGAAGGGCGCCGAGCTGACCAACGCCAATTTTGCCTGGATGTTCTCGCTGTGGACGAAGAGCTGGCTGCTGGCGCCGGGCGTGCCCAACCTCGTCTGCCTGCCGATGTTCCACATCGGCGGCGCCGGCTGGGGGATTGCCGGCCTTTACGCCGGCGCCACGAACTTCGTCGTTCGTGAGTTCGTCGCGGCCCAGGTGCTCGACCTGATCGAGCGAGAGCGACTGCAAGTGATGCTGCTGGTACCGGCGATGATCCTCTTTCTCGTGCAGGCCCCCCAGATCCGGGAGACCGATCTCTCGAGTCTGCGCCTGATCGTCTATGGCGCGGCGCCTATTCCCGCCGACCTGCTGAAGCAGGCCATGGGTATCTTCAAATGCGGCTTCCAGCAGGTCTACGGCCTCACCGAGACGACCGGCGCCATCACCTTGCTGCCGCCGGAGGATCACGATCCGGCGGATGCCCGCAAGCTTCTGTCCTGCGGTTATGCCCAGGCCGGCGTCGATCTCCGCATCGTCGGTGACGACGGAATGGACCTGCCGTGCGGCCAGGTCGGCGAGATCGCCGTACGCTCGCCCCAGGTCATGCGTGGCTACTGGAAACTGCCCGGCGCCACGAAGCGCGCGCTCGACGGCGAATGGTTCCTGACCGGCGATGCGGGCTACCTCGACGACAAGGGCTATCTCTACATCCACGACCGCGTGAAGGACATGATCGTGTCGGGCGGCGAGAACATCTATCCGGCGGAGGTCGAGAGCGCTCTGTTCGGCCATCCCGATGTGGCGGATGTGGCTGTGATCGGCGTTCCCGACGACCGCTGGGGCGAGGCGGTCAAGGCTGTCGTAGTGAAGAAGCCCGGCGCAGGCATCACCGCCAGCGAACTGCTCGCCTGGGCACGCGATCGCATCGCCGGCTACAAGCTGCCCAAATCCGTCGACTTCATCGAGTCATTGCCGCGCAATCCGACCGGCAAGATCCTGAAGCGCGAGCTGCGCCGGCCGTACTGGGGAGATAAACAGCGGCAGGTCAACTGACCGCCCTGCGGCTTCTTTCGCAAACACGCCTCGAAAATCCAACACCACGGTTCTAGAAACATCCCATGTCCGACTTGCCCGAGAACCTCACCCCCGTCCGCCAGGCCCACCTCTTCGACGAGGCGAAGCTCACCGACTACATGACGACGAACGTCGAGGGCTGTCGCGGTCCCATCAAGGTCCTGCAGTTCGAGGGGGGCCAGAGCAATCCGACCTACCACGTCACCGACGGCGGTGGCCGCATGTATGTGTTGCGCAAGAAGCCGCCGGGTAAGCTGCTGCCATCCGCACATCAGGTCGATCGCGAATATCGCGTGATCAAGGCGTTGTCAGACCATACCGATGTGCCGGTGCCCAAGCCCTACGCGCTTTGCCAGGACGATTCGGTGATTGGCACCGCCTTCTACCTCATGGAGTTCCTGCCCGGCCGCATCCTGGCCGACTCCAAGATGCCGGGCATATCGCCTTCCGATCGCGGCAAGATTTTCGATTCGATGAACGACGTGCTCGCGCGCCTCCACAACGTCGACTATCGCGCGGTCGGTCTCGGCGACTATGGCCGCGAGGGCCAGTACATCCAGCGCCAGATCGCGCGATGGACCAGCCAATACGACCTCGCCCGGACGGACAACGTCGAGTCGATGGAGCTACTCAAGCAATGGCTGCCGGCGCATCTTCCACCGGGCGACGAGACGCGCATCAACCATGGCGACTACCGGCTCGGCAACACCATCGTCCACCCGACCGAACCACGCATCGTCGCGGTGCTGGATTGGGAACTCTCTACGCTCGGCCATCCGCTGGCCGACCTCGGCTACAACTGCATGATGTATCATTTCGGCGCAGGCTTCGGTGCCTCGGAAGGCTACGCCGGCATGGACCTCAAGGCGTTCGGCATTCCGACCGAGCAGGAATATCTCGCCGCCTACGCGCGCCGAACCAACCGCAAGGAGATTCCGGACTGGAACTTCTTCGTCGCCTTCTCGCTGTTCCGCCTCGCCGCAATCGTGCAGGGCGTCTACAAGCGCGGACTCGACGGCAACGCCTCGTCGGAAACCGCCAAGCAATATGGCAACCGCGCCCGTGTTCTTGCCGACCTCGCCTGGTCGCTGGTCAAGAACGACGCCTGAGCGCCGCTCCTACTCGTCGGTGTAGGGTACCATCGAGGTATCGTTGCCCTTGGGGCAGTTCTCGCTGTCGACCAGCGCGTTTTCGGGGTTGCGATACTTGCCGATATCATAGGGGGCAGAATCGCTCGGCGGTCGTGTCGGCGGCGTGCGCAAGGTCCACGAGACAAGCCGCTTGATGACGCTGCCCAGGGCCTGGTCGAAGGCATCGACCACCTTCGGCACCTTGTCGGCACGGGCACGCACGCAGCGTTCGAACGAGGCGACGCCGATGATCTGGCGATCGGGCATGCGCACCAGCTTGGCGATGATGCGGACCTTCACGATCGGCGGCTGGCCGTAGTAATACATCGCATCGAAGTTGCGCAGGTCGGGCGTCAGCACGTAATTGGCCCGGAGCGCGATCGACTCGCGCGCCACCGCGACGATCTTGCGGGTGTTCTCGAATGAATCGACGATGCGCGTTTGCACCATCAACGGTGCACGGTCGGTCCACGCCACCTTGGCATAGTAGTCCGTCGAGGTCGGCGTCATCTGAATGGCAATGCGCCCGGTATTGAGGCTGGCCGCCGAAACCGGCACCTCGACGGCGAGCTGCCAATAGACGTTGGGCAGATCGTGATCGAAGGTACTCTTGGGAGTCACCGTATAGAGATCGGTCGGCTCCGCTACCGAATCGATCGCGCTGAGCGCCTGGCACCCGGTGAGGGCAATGGCCGCCGCTGCGCAAGCGGCCCAACGAAGCATCATTTCGGCGTGTATCCCTGCTTGCCACTGAACACGAAGGCGCCTGGATCCCGCTCCAGCTTGGTGGCGATGACGTTCAAGTTTGCGGTGAGTTGGCGCAACTCGCGAAGGGCCAGCGAGAATTCGGTCAAACCGGTCTCGGTGAAGCTCTTGATCGGGCCCTTGTTTTCGCCCACCAGCTTGTTGAACTGGCCGGCGGCGGAATCGATGTTGGCAAGCGCCGTCCGCGCCTCGGCGATGGCCTTGCGCAGCTCGCCGGGATCCTTTCCGGCCAACGCCTTGCGGGTGGCAGCATCCTGCGGGCCGAGCTCTAGAGCTACCAGATTGAGCGACTCGGCCAGTCCGTTCAAGGTGTTGAACGTTTGGCGGAACTCGGTGATGGCCCCCGGCAGCTCGGCCAGTGTCGCCTGGATCGCGCCATCCTGCTTGGCGAGCGCCGTCGTCGCGGTCGACAGATTGCGCAGCGTATCGCTGACGGCGCCGATGTTGTCGGGGCTGAGAAGGTCGTTCAGCCGGTCGACCGTGACGCTGGCCTTGGACAAAAGCTCCTGCGCCGACGTCGACGTCGCCTGCAGGAACGAAGCGCCCTCGCGGATTTCCGGGTAGGGCTTCTCGCCCAGCTTCTTCTTCGGCTTGATCTGATCGACGTCGAGGCGGCCTACGATCTGGATGAAGGGGGCGCCGGCGATGAACGGCTTCTCGAAGACGGCGTAGGAGCGTTCGCGGATATCGATGTTCCAATCGACGGCGACCGTCACCTCGATCTTCTCCGTCAGCCGTTCGCGCCCCGTGGCGCGCCTTGTGTCGACCCGCGACGTGAGCTGGATGCCGTGGACCCGGCCGACGCGCAGGCCGCGGTAGAACACCGGCGAGTCGTTGGTCAATCCCTGGACATCACCGGAAAAGAGAATGTCGTAGTAGGCATAGGATGTCCGGTCGCCCGCCCGCAGCTTCCAGACGACGAAGCCTGCGACGGCCACGATGAACGTGATCATCGCCGCGCCGATCAGCACATAAGGCGACTTTCTTTCCATCGGACGCTACTTCTGCTCCTGTCGAGCGGCTCGCCCGCGCGGACCGTGAAAATACTCCCTGACCCAGGGATGATCGTATACGAGCAACTCCGCCATCGTACCTACCACCACGCGCTTGTCGAGCAGGACGGCGATGCGGTCGCAAACCGCGTTCAGGCTGTCCAGGTCGTGGGTCACCATCAGGACCGAAAGGCCGAGGCTGCGACTCAGGCCCTTGACCAGTTCGTCGTAGTGAGCGGCGCCGATCGGATCCAGGCCCGCGGTCGGCTCGTCCAGGAACAGGAGTTCGGCGTCGAGTGCCAGGGCGCGCGCAAGGCTTGCCCGCTTGCGCATGCCGCCCGAGAGTTCCGACGGCTTCTTGTCGCCGGTGTCCGGCGGCAACCCGACCAGCGCGATCTTGAGGGCGGCGATGTCCCGCATCGTCTGCTCGTCCAGCCCCGCATGCTCGCGGATCGGCACGATGATATTTTCGGAAACCGTGAGCGAGGAGAACAGGGCACCGTCCTGGAACTGCACGCCGGTACGGGCCTGCAGCTCCCGCTCCGCCCGGCCGTGCAGCGTGCTGGTGTCGATGCCCAGGACCTCGATGGTGCCGGCAGCCAGGGGGTTGAGGCCGATGATGGTGCGCAGCAGGACCGACTTGCCGGTGCCCGACCCGCCGACCAGCCCCACGATTTCCCCGCGGAAAAGATCGAAGTCGAGCTTGTCGTGGATGACGTGGTCGCCGAACTGGGTGCGCACGCCACGCAGGCGCAGCACGACGTCCCGGCCGTCCCTGTGATCGACGAGTTGCCCGCCCTCTGCCATCACACATCCGCCAGCAGGAAGATGATCGAAAACACCGCGTCCAGCACGATGACGCAGAAGATCGACTCGACGACCGAGCGGGTGGTGAGCTGGCCCACGCTCTCGGCGCTGCCCTTCACCTGCAGGCCCTCGAAGCAGCCGATGACGGCGATGATCAGGCCGAAGACCGGCGACTTGATCATGCCGGTATAGAAGTGCCAGGCGCCGACCGTGTCGCGCAGCCGCTCGAAGAACTGCACGAACGTGAAATCCAGATAAAACGTACAGGCGACCGCGCCCCCCAGGAGGCCCGTCATGTCGCCCCAGAAGGCCAGCAACGGCATGCATATCACCAGCGCCACGATCCGCGGCATGACCAGCCACTCGACCGGATTGAGCCCGATCGTGCGCATGGCATCGACTTCCTGATTGACCTGCATGGTGCCGATCTGGGCGGTGAACGCGCTGCCGGAACGGCCGGCGACGATGATGGCGGTCAACAGCACGCCAAGCTCGCGGAACATGCTGATGCCGACGGCCTCCACCGCGAAGGTCTCGGCGCCGAATTGACGAAGCTGCTGCACACCCTGATAGGCGATCACCACGCCGATCAGGAAGCAGAGGACGCCGACGATCACCAGCGCCCTGATCCAGACCTCGTACATCTGGCGCACGACCGCATTGATCCGGAACCGCTTCGGCTGCACGCAGGCCCCGAGAAAGACCACGAGGATCTCGCCGAAGAACGCACAGAGATTGACGGCCTGATGATACAATTCGACGGTATTGTGGCCGACCTCGTCGAGCCAGTGGGCGAGCCAGTTGACGTGCCGCTCGGGCATCGCGTCGCACATGCTCTTCTGGACCACGCCGAACAGGTCGGCGTGGCTCTTGTTCCGGGTCGTCACCTCGGTGTCGGCGCCGCCGCCTGCGAGCAGCAGGATCTCCAGGGCGCCGGCAGTGTCGAGCCGGTCGACGCCGCTTGCATCCACCGCGCGCGCTGCCCGTCCCGTTCCGGCGGCAGCCAGGGCCTTGGCGGCCTTCTGCCGGATGCCACGGAGGCTGAGCACCGTCCAGTTGCCGCCGACCTCCACGACCGGCTTGCCGGTGCGCATCGTGTAGCGAATTGTCGGTTCGACGTCGGACATTGGCGAGATTAGTCGCGGTCGCGGTTCGCGCTGTCAATGTCCCCGGCGCGCCCCGTCATTGCCCCGTCGGTCGACCGCTGCCACCATGCCACCCGGAGGAAGCGATGGGAAAATGGCCGGCCCTGGACAAGATCGAGATGATCGACGGTCCAGTCGACGACGCGACCTACGAGCACGAACTCCGGAAGCTGCAAACACGGCTGCTCGACCTGCAGATCCACTACCTGCACGACCGCCGGCGGGCCATCCTGTGCATCGACGGCTGGGACGCCGCGGGCAAGGGCGGCCTGATCGGCCGCGTGGTCGACGGCCTGGAGCCGAAATCGGTCCATGTCTGGCGCATCGGCGCGCCGACCGCCGAGGAACAGGGCCGCCACTACCTCTGGCGCTTCTGGCAGCGGCTGCCGGTGCCGGGCGACTGGGCGGTCTTCGACCGCACCTGGTACGGCCGTGTCCTGGTCGAGCGCGTCGAGGGGTTTTGCGGCAAGGACGAGTGGAAACGGGCCTATCGCGAGATCAACGAGTTCGAGCGCCAGCTCAGCGACGACGGCGTCCGCATCGTCAAGATCCTAGTTCACGTGAGCGCCGAGGAACAGAAGCGGCGGATGATCGAGCGGCTGAGCAAGCCCCACAAGCGCTACAAGATCGGGTTGGAGGACTTCCGCAACATCGCCAGGCGCAAGGAGTACCTCGAGGCCTACGACGACATGCTCGAACGCACCGACACCGACCATGCGCCGTGGCAAGTCATCGCATCGGACAACAAGATGCATGCCCGGCTCACGGGCCTCAAGATTATCGCCGACGCGCTCGGGCGCGGCATGACGCTAACCGAGCCGACACTCGATCCCGCCGTCGCGGAAGCCGCCTTCAGGATGTGGGGCTGGACGCCCGAGAACGGCAAGAATGACAAGAAGAACGACGACAAAAAGGACGACGACAAGAAGAATGGCAAGAATAACGGCGACAAGAAGAAGTAGTCGCCATCGCGATCCTTCGGTTTCCACCGAAGCATGGTCTGCCGCCCGGCGACTAGGCTGGACCCATGGTGGATGACGCGAGGCAAGCAATGACCGGGACGAGGCGGCGGATCTTCGCCGGCTGGTGGGTGGTCGCGGGTGCCTTCCTGTGCATGTTCGTGGGCTATGCCGTGGCCTACTCCTTCGCCGCGTTCTTCGGTGCGCTGGAGACCGAGTTCGGCGCGCGGCGCGGCGAAACCTCGCTCGTCTTCTCGATCTCGGCCTTTCTCTACTTCCTGCTGGGCTTCCCGGGCGGGCTGATCGCCGACCGCACCGGGCCGCGCCCGCTGGTGGTGGGCGGCCTCGCCCTGGTGGCGGCGGGCCTGGTCGTGGCCTCGCGCGCCACCACCCTGTGGCAGGTCTATCTCGGCTACGGCCTCGGCGTCGGCTTCGGTGTTGGCCTCTCCTACGTGCCCAGCATCGCCGCGGTGCAGCGCTGGTTCGTTCGCCGCCGCGGCACGGCCAGCGGCATCGCGGTCGCCGGCATCGGCGTCGGCACGCTGGTGGGCGCCCCGCTCGCCCACGAGCTGATCGCCGTTCTGGGCTGGCGCCAGACCTACCTCGTGCTGGCCGCGATCGTGGTTGCGGGCGCGGTCGTCGCGGGAATTCTCGTCCGGCGCGGCCCCGAGCACTATGGCCTGGCACCCGACGGCGACGCCGCACCGCCGGTCGCCGCGGGCAGCGTGGCCGCCGGCTTCACGCTTGGCGAGGCCATGCGGTCGCGGCCATTCTGGGCGATCTATGCCGGCGCCCTCTTCCTGTCGTTCGGCCTGTTCGTGCCGTTCGTGCATCTGGCGCCCTATGCTCGCGACGTTGGCCTCGGCGAGGGCTTCGGCGTCATGCTGATCGTGCTGCTGGGCGTCGGCAGCACCGCCGGACGATTCCTGTTCGCCTCCTTCACCGGCTGGCTCGGCCGGCGGCTCTCCTTCGCCATGATGTATATCGGCGCCGGCGTCATGCTGGTGATGTGGTCGCAGTCGACCAGCGCGCACGCCCTGATCGTCTTCGCCCTGGTGTTCGGCGCCTTCTACGGCGGGTTCGTGGCCATCGCGCCTTCGCTCGCCCCCGACTATTTCGGCGGCCGCGCGCTGGGCTCGATCATCGGCGCGCTCTACAGCGGCGTGGCCTTCGGCGCCCTGCTGGGCGCCCCGGTCGCGGGCTACGCCTTCGACTTCTTCGGCTCCTACACCGGCGCCATCCTGGCCGGTTCGGCGCTCTGCCTCGTGTCCTTCACCATCACACTCCTGACGCCGGAGCCGACGCGCTGGCTGGCGGCGCGACCTCGAACTCCGCCCCGAACTCCCGCCTGAACTTCCGAGGCCGAATGTCGGCTCTCCGCACGCCGGAAAGCCGGTAACCGCGGGCTTTTCGCCCGATATTTCCGGACGCCTGAATGTAATGTGTGTTGTCCGGAAAGGTGTCCGGGACTCGCGAATAAGCCTTATTCGACGGGCTTTTATCGCATTCCCGACTTCTTCAAATACACGCACCCCGGTGCGCCGTGTTTTTCAGGCGTCGTTAAGTGTCTGTTCCCACGTCGTTATTCGGCGTGTGGTTGAGACGGGGTTGTTTTTGGGACTGTCCACGGGTCAGGACCCGCGGCGGCTGCACCAAGCCATAAGGCGAACCCGCGGGCGGCCGCGGGCAGGTCTTGCCGGAAATGGAAAAGGCCGGCGCACTCCAAGCGCCAACCTATGGAAATTCATAGCATTTTTCTGCTGAACCTGCAACTTTATTCTACGCTTTCACCTCGGCCTTCCCTCCCAGAACGCCCGCGATCCAAGGCAGCGCCTCGCCCATCGCCTCATCGAAACGCCACGGCGGATTGATCACGGCCAAACCGCAGGCGGTGAGCTTGCCGGTCTCGCCACCGCCGGCGAGGCGGAGCGTCATCGTCAGGAGACGCGGCGACGCGAGCGCGCCCAGGAAGCCGGCGACTGCCCCCTCGTCCTTGATCGGATACCAGATCGCATA
>Ga0082335_1001876_pt3 | contig 23316 bp, 22 predicted proteins | sample Subgrocontami58m_FD_72375 | JGI IMG/M metagenome (GOLD analysis project Ga0082335, IMG submission 72375) | Subsurface groundwater microbial communities from S. Glens Falls, New York, USA - GMW37 contaminated, 5.8 m (SPADES assembly) (version 2) ...
AATAGAATAATAAAGGAAAAACGATGGATGGCAATTTTTCAGAACGTGTACAGGAAGTAATAAGACTTAGCCGGGAAGAAGCTTTAAGGTTAGGGCATGATTATATAGGTACAGAACACCTGCTTCTTGGTATTATCCGTGAAGGGCAAGGTGTAGCAGTTAAAATATTACGAAACCTCGATGTTGATTTGGTAAAACTAAAAAAAGCTGTAGAAGATACAGTTAGAACTTCTGGCGGCACTCTCACAATCGGTAATATTCCGCTGACAAAACAAGCAGAGAAAGTTTTAAAAATTACTCAGATCGAATCTAAAATTTATAAATCAGATGTTATCGGTACAGAACATATTCTTCTTTCACTTTTGCGTGATGAAGATAATATAGCAACACAAATACTTCATCAATTTAATGTTACGTATGATAATTCCCGTGCAGAATTAAATAATATTCTTAGCAGTAAAGATCCTGCTAAAGCCGCATCTCAACAAGCTTTTAATGCTTCATCTAAAAAAATTGAAAAAACTAAAACTCCTGTTCTAGATAACTTTGGACGTGATCTTACAAAACTTGCAATTGATGATAAACTCGATCCTGTAATTGGACGAGAAAAAGAAATTGAGAGAGTTGCTCAAGTTCTAAGCAGAAGGAAGAAAAATAATCCGGTACTAATTGGCGAACCGGGTGTTGGAAAAACTGCAATTGCAGAAGGATTAGCATTAAGAATAATTCAGAAGAAAGTGCCAAGAATTCTTCAGGACAAACGTGTGGTTACTTTAGATCTTGCAGGATTAGTTGCGGGCACAAAATACCGCGGACAATTTGAAGAAAGAATGAAAGCATTAATGAACGAACTTGAAAAAGCTGATGATGTAATTTTATTCATTGATGAACTTCATACGATCGTAGGTGCAGGCGGTGCTTCAGGTTCTCTCGATGCATCAAATATGTTTAAGCCGGCTTTAGCAAGAGGTGATATTCAATGCATTGGGGCTACTACATTAGACGAGTATAGAAAATATATTGAAACAGACGGGGCATTAGACCGCAGATTTCAAAAAGTTATGATAGATCCGCCATCGGTAGATGAAACCATTCAAATTCTTGAGCATATTAAATTTAAATATGAAGAGCATCATCACGTACAATATTCAAGTGAAGCTATTCATGCCGCAGTCAGATTAAGTGAAAGATATATAACGGACCGTCATTTACCTGATAAGGCAATTGATGTTCTTGATGAAGCCGGATCGCGTGTTCATATGGGCAACTTTACTGTTTCTGAAGAAATACTAAAATTGGAAGAAGAAGTTGAGAAAATAAAACATCAAAAAATTCAAGTTGTTAAACAGCAAGATTATGAAGAAGCGGCTCGCTTAAGAGATAAAGAAAGAACTTTGCAATCAGATCTTGAAGTTGCTAAGCGTGAATGGGATGCGAAAACTAAAGATATTATTTATGATGTAGGTGAAGACGATATAGCTACTGTTGTTTCTATGATGACAGGCATTCCTGTTACGCGCGTTGTTCAGGCTGAATCTGAAAAATTGATGAAAATGGAAACTGCTTTGAAAGGCAGGATTGTTGGTCAAGATGAAGCAGTTTTGAGATTAACAAAAGCCATAAGAAGAACAAGAGCCGGATTGAAAAGACCATCTAAACCGATTGGTACTTTCATATTTCTTGGTCCAACCGGAGTAGGGAAGACAGAATTAGCAAAAGAATTAGCCAGGTATTTATTCGATACAGAAGACGCTCTTGTTAGAATAGATATGAGCGAGTACATGGAAAAATTTGCTGTCTCGCGTCTTATTGGCGCTCCTCCAGGATATGTTGGTTATGAAGAAGGCGGACAACTTACAGAACGCGTTAGAAGAAAACCATATTCTGTTGTTCTATTTGATGAAATAGAAAAAGCTCATCCCGATGTTTTCAATATTCTTTTGCAAGTTTTAGATGATGGTGTATTAACCGATAGTCTTGGCCGTAAAGTAGATTTTAAGAATACAATTATTATCATGACTTCGAATATTGGAACAAAAGAAATAAAATCTACCGGCGGTTACGGATTCAGCGGTGAAACAACAGCTGATCAGTATTCTTATCTAAAGAATACTGTTGAAGACGCCATGAAGAAACTCTTTAATCCGGAATTTGTAAATAGAATAGACGAAACAATTGTATTTAGGAATTTGGATAAAGATGATATTAAGAAAATAATCAGTATCGAAATGAAAGATCTCATAAAAAATATCAGCGATAATAAGATGACTATTGAACTTCATAAATCAGCTACAGAGTTTTTGGCTGATAAAGGATTTGACCAGAAGTTTGGAGCAAGACCGTTGAAACGTGCAATACAAAAATATGTCGAAGATCCTTTAGCAGAGGAATTGCTATTATCACATTTTAAGGAAGGCGATAAAATTTTAGTTAAGCATAAAAAAAATACTGAAGAACTCTATTTTGTTACTGATAAAATAGTTGAAAAGGAAGAACAAGATAATCAAGAGAAAAAAACAATTTAGTAAATCATGGAACAGATTTGAATGCAAACACTTAGTGCGGAAGAGGTTAAAAATAGTTTAGATAATTTAGATGGCTGGTTCTATCTAAATAATTCAATAGAAAAGGAATTTACATTAAAATCATTTGCCGATGCAGTTGCTCTTATTGTTAAGATCGGAATTGAAGCAGAGAAAATTGACCACCACCCGGACTTGCTCCTTCATTCATGGAATAAAGTTAAAGTAATTCTTTCTACGCACTCAGAAGACAGTGTTACCATGAATGATTTCAAATTAGCTCAAACAATAGACGAAATCAGAAAATGAACAATCAAGAAATTCTCCAAATTTTTCAAAAAACAAATGCCCTCTTAAACGGGCATTTTTTATTAACCTCCGGAAGACACAGCAATCAATACTTTCAATGCGCTTTAGTGTTACAATATGCCGGATATAACGAAATAATCTGCGGTATGATTGCAAACCATTTTAAGAATTTTGAGATTGATGTTGTTATTTCTCCTGCTATAGGCGGAATTGTAGTTGGTCAGGAAGTGGCAAGACAATTAGGGACAAAATCAATCTTTGCTGAAAGAGAAGATAAAATATTAACTCTAAGAAGAGGATTTCAAATTGATGAAGGTAAAAAATATTTAGTCTGTGAAGATGTGGTTACAACCGGAGGTTCGGTATTCGAAGTTATTGATATCGTTAAAAATAATGGTGGAATTGTTGCAGGAGTTGGTTTTATAGTAGATCGCAGTAATAACAAAGTTCAGTTTGGAGTTCCGCAATTTAGTACTCTACATTTAGAGGTAGTCTCTTATTCTCCGGAAGATTGTCCTTTATGTAAACAAAACATTCCGGTTATTAAACCCGGCTCTCGAAAAGTAAAGTCATAATATTTTTAAGGAAATCTAATATGAAAAAATTGTTGTTAGTTTTTTTATTCCTTATAGTCACTGTAAATGCACAAGTAAAATATGAAGACTACTTTACGGATAATACGTTACGTCTTGATTTTTACCATACAGGTAATAAATCTACAGAAACTATTTCTTTCGAAAAGTTAGTCGAAGAAGGACAATGGAGCGGTCAGAAGAACAACTTGATAGACAAATTTGAATACGGAAATTATTTTCTTAAAGTTTTTGATAATTCAACCAAAACGTTAATCTATTCAAGAGGATTTTCAACTTTATACCAGGAATGGCAGACTACAGAAGAAGCAAAAAATACTCTGCGTTCTTTTTCCGGTTCTGTGTCAATGCCTTATCCTAAAGAAAAAATTATTGTAGAAATTTATAAAAGAGATCGAAGAAATAATTTTGAAAAGAAATTTGAAAAGGAAGTTGATCCTAAGGATTATTTTATTGTAAAAGAAAAAATTAAACCGTTCAATAATTTCAAAGTTCATTATTCTGGTGACCCATCTACTAAGCTGGATATTGTTTTTATACCAGAAGGATACACAAAAGATGAAATGAATAAATTTCATTATGACTGTAAACGATTTACAGAATTTCTCTTCGATTATACTCCATTTAAAGAGAATAAGGATAAAATAAATATCTGGGGAATAGAAGCTCCTTCAAATGAATCCGGTACAGATGTTCCGGGTAAGAATGTTTGGAAAAACACTCTTCTCAACTCACATTTTTATACATTTGATAGTGAACGGTATTTAATGACGACAGATTACTTTACTGTCCGTGATGTTGCTGCAAACGCACCATATGACCAAATATTTTTGATGGTCAATACTTCTACTTACGGCGGCGGAGGTGTTTACAATTTTTATTCAATGACATGTGTGGATAATAAAGTTGCCAATCAAGTTTTTGTACATGAATTTGCTCACGGATTAGCCGGATTGGCTGATGAATACGGAAATGATCCTACTTATCAAGATATGTATCCGCCCGATATTGAACCATGGGAACCAAATCTTACTACATTGGTAAATTTCGAAAGTAAATGGAAATATTTAATTGAAACCGGTACTCCGATTCCTACTCCACCTGATGATAAATACAAAAATAAAATTGGTGTATTTGAAGGAGGCGGTTATGTTGCAAAAGGTGTTTTCAGACCTACTTATAACAGCATCATGAATTCTTTTAAATCAAATGAATTTAATCAAGTATGTATAAATGTACTTCAAAAAATTATAAACTATTATTCAGAATAAAACAATCATGGATCAAAAAAAATTATATAGAACCATTGAAAGTGTAGCTTCTCAAAATTTTACTAAGGACAGTGAATTACTTGCAGATGTAGTTCAACAGATCGTTAAGAATGAAAAAATACAATTAACCGGCGGAAGGATCTGGAAATTTGATCTGCGTAGAAAATCGTACCGGATAATTTTCCAAACCGGTAAAGTGAAGAAGATTCCGGATGATTTCATACTTCAAATAAAAGACTATCCTTTATTTGATATCATTTCTTCGGAACGAACTATACTTGCTGATGAAACAAATAAAACATTACGAAGCAAAGGAATATTCAAATACTCTGCAGCCGGAGTAGGTAGAAAAGTAATAGTAGGTGAAAAACGATATTATGAATATCTTCTTGCTGTTAACAGTAATATGATCGGTGATGATCTAAGAGATACATTAAATATTGTTGCTACTGTATTAACATCTAAATTAAATGAGAGATACTTAAGCCAATCCAGGAAAAATTTAATTGCTGATATTGATAAAGCAAAGCAACTTCAACGCAGCATCCTACCTGCACATGAACATAAATTTCATTCGTTTGATATATTCGGAGTAACAATTCCGGCAGATACTGTTGCCGGCGATTTTTATGATTATCTAAAAATTGGTGATGACGAAGAACGATTGGGAATTGTTGTAGGAGATGCGGCATCTAAAGGATTGGGTGCAGCGGCAGAAGCAATGTATATCTCGGGTGCATTAAGAATGGCAAGTACTTTCCAGATTAAAATATCGCCAATGTTATTTAGATTGAATCAGCTTGTGAACAAAATATTTAGTGATGATAAATTTACCACACTGTTTTACGGAGAACTTTCTAATGATAAAAAAGGTCTCTTCCTTTATGCCAATGCCGGTCATAATCCGCCTATGTTTTACAACAAAAAAAATCATGATATAACTTATTTACAACCAACTGGTCCATTGCTTGGCCCGGCGCCGAATTCAAAGTATGAAACCGACAGTATTAATTTTCATAAAGGTGATATACTTGTTATATATTCAGATGGAATAGTTGAATCTGCAAATGAGAAATACGATTTTTACGGCGAAGAACGGTTACAAAAAATAATTTTAGAAAGTGTTAACAGATCCCCGAAAGAAATTACTACATTGATTTTAGATGACGTCTTAAAATTCAGTACAAGTGAGAGCCAATATCAAGATGATAAAACAATTGTTGTGATAAGACAAAACGGATAGAATGGATCTCGTAAAAAAAATATTTGATGCCGGAGTAGTTGGTGCAGGTGGAGCGGGATTTCCGACTCACATTAAAGCCAAATCACAAGTTGAGTTTGTTTTAGTAAATGGTGCTGAATGCGAACCGCTGATTCACAAAGACTATGAACTGATGAAGAACTTTGCACCGGATATTGTAAACGGTGTTGACTTAATGATAAAACAAACATCTGCAAAAAAATCTTACTTTGGAATTAAAGCAAAAAACACTGCAGCAATTGAAGAAGTTGAGAAGAATTATAAAAACGGAAAAATTGATACTTGTCTGCTTGGCGATTTTTATCCAAGCGGTGATGAATATGAATTAGTTTATGCTGCAACTAAAAGATTGATTCCTCCTTACGGTTTACCGCTTGATATCGGTTGTGTTGTAAATAATGTAGAAACATTTTATAACATATCACGTGCAATTGAAGATAAACCCGTTACACAAAAATTTGTTTGCATAGCCGGATGTGTAAAAAACCCTTCTTCGTTTTTTGTACCGATCGGTACAACATTAAAAGAACTTATAGAACACGTAGGAGGAACAACAGTTTCCGATTACGGAGTTTTTGTAAGCGGAATATTAATGGGAAAACTTACTTTTGATCTTACCGAAGTTGTTACAAAAACAACAGCAGGAATAATTGTTCTACCGGCAGATCACTACCTGGTGAATCGAACAAAGAGATCTACGGAATCTAAAAATAGAATCGGTAAATCTGCTTGCGATCAATGCAGTTATTGTACTGAATTTTGTCCGCGCTATCTTCTTGGTTATGATGTCCAACCGCACAAAGTAATGCGTTCACTCCAATTTAGTACAACTGGATCTGCAGTATGGAATCAATATGCCGATCTTTGTTGTTCATGTGGATTGTGTTCTCTATATGCTTGCCCGGAAGATTTATATCCGCGTGAAGCGTGTGATCAAGGCAAAGTTGAAAATAAGAAAAACGGTACAAGGTACGAACAGCAGAAGCCGGTTAAAGTTCATCCTATAAAAGAGGGAAGACGTGTTCCTCTAAAACAATTAATGAAAAGAATAGATGTATTGAAATATGATGCGCACACTCCGTACACAAAAAATTCTCCAAACCCTTCTCAAGTAAAAATATTATTGAAACAGCATATGGGAGTTTCGGCTAAACCTGTAGTTAGACTCGGAGATGTTGTGCACGAAGGGACATTGATAGGAGATATTGATGATGGCATACTCGGTGCAAGAGTTCATGCTTCGATTTCAGGAAGAGTAACTCACGTTTCTGATGAGTTTGTAAAAATTGCAAGATGACATTTTTTATAAATGTCATTGCGAATCACGGCTCAAGACGGGATGAAGCAATCCTTAATTAAGTTTTTAGATTGCTTCGTCTCCGGCTACCGCCGGATACTCGCAATGACAAATTGAGAAAGGAAAACCAAATGGAAATGAATTCACTTGGACTTATTGAAATGACGAGCATTGCAGCAGGAATGCAAGCGGCAGATATTATGCTTAAGACTTCTCAAGTTGAGTTGATCCTATCACGTACAATCTGTTCAGGTAAATATATTGTGCTAATCGGCGGGGAAGTAGCCGCTGTCCAATCCGCAGTTGATGCCGCGGCAAACCAAATTGATTTTGCAGTGATTGATACATTTGTTATCCCAAATGTTCATAAAGATATTTTTCCAGCACTATCCGGACATTCAGATGTTACATTTCTTGAAGCGTTAGGAATTATCGAATCATTTTCTGTTGCTTCACTAATAGAGGGCGCTGACGCCGCTGTTAAAGCTGCTAACGTAAGAATAATTGAGATCCGTCTTGCTATGGCACTTGGCGGAAAAGCATTCTGCACATTAACCGGAGAAGTTGCCGCTGTTACTAGCGCAGTTGAATCCGGCGCTAAGGTAATTTCAGATAAAGGATTGCTCGTAAATAAAGTTGTAATTCCTCAACCGCGACCGGAATTATTAAGTGAGATGATTTAGTTTTTTACTTCTGAATTTCAAAGTATAGAATTCCGTGATCGGAATAACGCTTTATCCATTCATCTTTTTTTCCTACAGTTGATTCTTTAGGCCATCCAAGAACAGTTACTTCAGCACTTGAGTACTTTTTAAAATTCAGATTATCAGAAGCAACAACTTGATCTAAATTAGATGGCGGCATTTTAGATTTACTTCCGTTCCACCAACTTGCAGGTTCATCTTTCTTTAATATTCTCATCTTGACTTTTTTAGCTTCTTTCTCAGCAAGTTTTTTTATTTCTGTTTCAGCATCTATTGCTTTGCCGTATGGATACTCCATTCCCATAGTATTCAAATCGCCGAGGAATAGATATTTAGATTCCCATTTACCGCTCGCTTTTTTATCTAGAACCATTCTAAACTCACAAGCCCGTTTGAACATGTCATCACGTAAACCCAGTCCTAACGGATCCGTTCCGCTTTTTGTATGAAGAAATAACAGAGTATAATTTTGATTTGATATTGTTACCGTCAACAATGCACCCGGTCTTAAGTATTGGTTGCCGGATTTGAATTCCAATTTTTGTGTGAAGAAGGATGTAAAACTATTTTTAGCTGAAACTAAAATTTCTTGCGTCTGCGGACCTTCTGTGATATGAAAGCTGTAGTTGGGCAAACTTTTGGTTAACGAACTGAAAACTTCTTTTCCTTCAACTTCATAGAGAGCGAAAACATCGGGATTTAATTTTTTTATTTGTTCGGTAACATCATCAACTCTCTTTTTTACTTCACCTTTGAAATGTTCTACATTCCAAGATAAAACGGAAAATAATTTTGCCATTTGCCACCCCTTGCTTTGTTAGGATTGTATTTTTTTCAGTTGATGTTCAGACCTTGAATGAATTATAACTCTCGACCAAGAGTTGTACTTGACGACCAGTGAAATTACCAATCTTTAATTGCTAATCTTAGAACAAAACAATAAAAATAAAATAATGCTAGAGGAATCAGCTCAATAGCAAACTTGTAAGTTGAATCAATATTAATAAACAATGCGCCTGAAGCTGGAAGAATTACAAGCAAAAAGAAAAATGTTATCCATCCGAAACGTCTTTCTTCGAACAATACTTTTAACATAAACGGGGTAAATAAGAAGGCAGCTATTATCATTAAGAACAATGCCAGATTCCAAAACCAGGTTAAAAACATTAAAAATAATGTTGATAGCTCATAATCGAGCCATTGCTGAAGTCTGCGTACACTGTAATTTTTTGATACTTCGATTTCCATAATTACAATTATTCTCGTCCGTGAATCTTACTTGACAACTAGTTAATTGAAAATGATAGCTTGTTTTGGATACCAAAAAACATTACCGCATTTGCTACATTTGAATTCAATCTCGTGATAAGAATCCGGAGAACCAAAAGCTGCAATTGGCGGATCTTCTTTGTATCTCTTTTCTCCAGTTTGTATAACATCTTTGCTAAAACAATTAGAGCATTTTGTTTTTCTTTTTAGCGTAAAATAAACTGTAATGAAAACGAGAATGACAGCTATTAGTGAAAATATTATTATAGCCATATTTTTTTCTATTCTTTAAGATTGATAACGAAGTTGCCGCTAACCGGCGCCACAGATTTATCCGCCAATCTTTTGGGTCGGGACAGCGTTGCCAATTAACCGCAACTATTATTTATTTATAAAAATGTCATTTAGAACAACCTACCTTATAAAGCAACTTTGTTTTACAAACGCAATTTTATAATTACACAAATGCCGCAATGTTTAAAGCAGTCGCTTTGAGTTGCGGGTTATGTGCGACTACTTTTTCAGATATAAGTGTTATTAATTAGTTAAATACATATAATTATTATTTTGTTGTTGCTCCACCCATCTTTGTAAAAAAGCTATCACTTGGGTTCCCATAGTTCAATCTTGTTGCCTTCTGTGTCCATAATATGTACAAATTTTCCAAAGTCGTAAGTCGCAATGCTGTCAAGTATGGTTACTCCGTTTTCTTTGAGTTTGTTTACAAGTCCTTCAATATTCTGAACTTGGTAATTAATCATAAAATCTTTTTTGGATGGGGAAAAATATTCATCTCCTTTTTTGAAAGGTTTCCATTGAAGAGAATTTATCTCGTCAGGTCTGTTAACGTATCTGGATTCAAAACTTGACGAACCCCATTCATTGATTTCAATCCCTAAATTTTTGGTGTACCATTCTTTCGTTTCCTTCAGATTGTCTGAATAAAAGAAAATTCCACCAATTCCAGTAACTTTTGGTATTGTGTCATTCATAATTATTCCCTTCTGTTTATATGTGTTAATAGTATTGTTTATTTTATCACTTGTACTGCAACTTAATATTAGTAATGATAAGAGTGCTATTATCGTAATTTTTTTCATTTTATTTTCCTTTCAATACTATATCAAATAGATTAGTATAATTATTAATATTATTTAGCACATAACTATTAATTATACTGCTTTAATCCTTCTATAACGGTTTGTTATATCGCAAATACATATTAGCCAATCACCAATCACCAATAACTACTTCACCGCCATGCACTCAATTTCAATCAGCGCATCTTTAGGCAACAGAGCCGCTTACATAATATAAAATACCAAATTCATTGAAAGCATTTACAACCGGTTCAAGGGCAGCTATTATCTCATTTTTCTTCATAAGCTGAGTTTAATAAATATTCATTCACTTTATTGCAAAAATCCTCACCATAATGATATTTAATAAAAAGCAGATCCAATTCTCGTTTATTCATTTTTGGATTAGCTCTTTCAATTGCTCTTTTTGAAAGATTAATTGTCAGTGAAGTTAGTGATGCGAGTTGAGTTAGTCTTTCTGAAATACTTTTTCCCCTTATAAGACTTATTAGTATCTCTTCGGTTTTCGGATTTGTATCAGATGTCTGTGTTTGCATAGAAAATAATTTTTAATACTAAAAATTCTTTTACTTGATTCAACATAATAAAAAGAATCTACTTTATCATATCTTAAGAATGTAAATACTGCAGCTATAACTACTTCACCGCGATACACTCAATCTCAATCAATGCATCTTTCGGCAGGCGGGCAGCTTGCACGGTAGAGCGTGCCGGTTTGTGAGTTCCGAACTCATCTGCGTATAGAGTGTTCATCTTAGCAAAGTCGTTAAGGTCTTTCATAAAGACAGTGCACTTAACAACGTGGCTTAGAGTTAGGTTCTCAGCTTTCAACACAGCGCGTATGTTCTTAAAAACTTGCTTTGTCTGTGCTTCTATGTCTTCACCAACTATTTGCATTGTTGCCGGATCGAGCGCAATTTGTCCGGAACAGAAAACTAAGCTGCCGACAGAAATAGCTTGAGAGTAAGGACCAATAGCGGCGGGTGCATCCGGTGTAGATATAATTTTGACTGGCGATTCGGTTTTGGTTTGTGCAATCAATAATGATGAAGGAAAGAAGAAAAGAAGGAAGGAAGGAAAGAAGAAAAGAAGGAAAAAAGGAATGAAGGAAAAAAGAAGAGAAGGAAAGAAGGAACGACCGAATTGGGAAATATTTTTCATAACTCCTCGAAAAATTCTAAATCAATATGCATATGATTTGTTAATTTATCAATCAGAAATAATAATAGAACGCGGATTCATCCCGTGGAATGACATAGTCATCACTATGTGATAAATTAAGAATCATTTTCTTTCAAAAATACAATTTCTATTCCACGGAGTAAACGAATCAAAAGGAAAACATTTATGACACTTAAAGAAAAATACGGCACATGGGCATTGGTTACCGGCGCATCCTCCGGAATCGGTGAGGGATTTGCAAGACGGCTCGCATCAGAAAATCTAAATTTAATTCTAATTGCACGCAGATTAGAAAGATTAGAAAAACTTTCTAGAGAGCTGATTGAAAAACATAATATCAAAGTTGTAATAGCTCCCGTTGATCTTTCTAAAAAGAAATTTATGGATGAACTGAAAGAGTACGTCGGTAAAAGGGAAGTCGGACTTCTCGTTAACAATGCCGGTTTCGGTTACAACAGGGAATTTGTTGAAGCAGATCCGGATATTTTTAGAAAGATGATAAAAGTAAACTGCATCGCACCAACAGTGATAGCACAATATTTTGGTGCACAAATGGTAAAGAGAAATAAAGGTGCAATAATATTTTTGGGAAGTATCGTCGGTTATAATCCAACACCATTTACATCTGTGTACTCTGCTACTAAAGCATTCAATCTTTTTATGGGCGAAGCACTCTGGTATGAATTGAAAAAAAATAATGTTGATGTCCTTGCTCTTAATCCCGGTGGAACTGCAACAGAATTTCAGCAAGTTGCAGGAACTTCAGCCGGTCCGGTTGCAAGGAGTGTTGAGCAAGTTGTGAATACAGCAATGAAGAAACTTGGCAAGAGACCAAGCGTTGTGGACGGGTTTATCAATAAAGTTTTTACGGTTATACCAAGATTTATTACTAGAAGACTAACATTGAATATAGCCGGTTATATGAGGATGAAATTATATACAGCAACAGCCCCCTCAGTCTCCCCCTAAGGAGGAGTTTATTAAAAATCTTTTTGAAGTGAACGGTAAGCGATCTTTAGATATGTGTAAATAATAATTGTTGAAATAATACTGATTGGAATTAAAGCTTGAAGAAAAACAGTAAAGTCAAAATATTCTTTAATCATAATGGAAAGGAATAATTGGCTAACCGGTTTGAACAGCAGTACAATAAGAAAGAGCATATAAAAAATATTCGTTAAGAATGAAAGTGTTGCACCTTGAGAAGAAGAAAGTCTGATTGCATTTTTTTCTTTATAGTTTGAAAAGATACCACCCATTCCAAAGTTGATTGATATTATAGCGGCAGAAGCAAATAATGTAACGGTTAAAGAAAAGATTGTTAGAAGAAATCCAAACTTGTAGTTAGAAAAGAAACTTAATCCCGCGCTGATAAATAAAATGATCGAACTTAAGACAATCAGTTTATATTTTATAAAACTTTTAATCTTTACCGGTGCCGATTTTAATTTCCAGTAAGCCAGTCCTTCTAAACTGATCAGCGGAAAGATAAATCTTAATGACAGAGTAGAAATAAAAAAAAGATTAAAAAGGAAAACAGAGAGATAAATAATCGTCTGAAGATAATAATTACCAAATCCGACGAACTTCATTCCGGAAACACTTAAAATAAAAATAACTATTAAGAATAAAAGTACAAGCGAATGGATTACTTGACTTGGTTCACGGAGGAAGAGATGTAGATCGCGTTTGATGATTGATTCCGTCTGGCTTTTTAGAGTAGAAATCTTCTCGAATGCAAAAAACGGTTTTGAAATTTTACGGTTTGTATTTTGACTCGATGTTATTATTGAATTAAGAAGCCATGTTTTAAAATACCATCTATGCCCAAGGTAGAAAGCTATCGAGAAAAGCAAAATTGAAAGAACAATCTGCATGTAAGTAAATCCGATTAGAACGGGGATATCATTTTTAATAATCCGGTATGCCGATTGTGAAAGCCAATTGTTCGGCAGCCATTTTACTATCGGCGGTAGAAATTCACCAAGGTATGTATCACGGTCGTAGAAAGGATACCGTTTCATAATAGAACTTACAAGCGATAGAGGAGAATTAATTTTGAAGAAGAGAACTATTAAAAAAAAGTAAGAAACACCTAGAACAGCAAATACTTTTCTCATACCAAATTTATTTGCAAAGCGAATTATTATCAGCAGAATAATTACACCTAACGAACCGGCGCTAAACATGAACGGGAAAAAATTTAAGAGAAGTAATAAAAAGCCCAATACATTTATCTTAAAATAAACTACGTATCCCGCAAGCATGGAGAGGAGAACCATTAAAAGTGTTGATGAACTGTAGAAAAAATTATCCAGGAACTTTAAGTAAAATATTTTAGAAGGTTTAATCGGTTTTGTTAAAAGGAAATTAACTTCGTTTGATTTATAAAGAGTAGAATAAGAAACTATAATGTTGCCAAGATTCACGGACATAAAGAAAATAAAAAGTATCATTGAAATAAATTCGTGAAGAAGGAATAGACCGACATTTATATCAACAAGAAGAAAGCGAATTAGATTTTGCGAAAAGAAAAATGCACCGACTGCAAAAGCAAAGTATATTAGACCGCTTCCGAGGTTCTTAACAAAATTACCGAATGTAAAACGTGATTCGAGACGGATGTAAGAAATAAGTTTATATTTTAGTATGTGAATAATTTGTTCCATTCATCACTCTGCACTCTTCGTTCTGCATTCTAAGATCATCATTCTTCCTTTGTCAACTGAATGAAAAGTTCTTCGAGATTATTATTCTTTTCCGTTTTCAAATTATGAAGTTGATCAATCGTATCGCTGAAAATTATATTTCCTTTATTAATTATACTAACATGAGTGCATATCTCTTCGACCACATTTAAGCTGTGAGTTGACATAAATATTGTAGTGCCGTTTTTCGATTTTTCTTCAAATAATCTTTTAACAAGAAAAGCGCTTTGCGGATCTAACCCGATCATTGGTTCATCAACGATGATAAAATCCGGATTGTGAAGAAAAGCAGAGGCAATAACAATTCTCTGCCGCATTCCTTGCGAGTATTCTTCCGTCCGCTTATCAATCCAACTGCCTATTTTTAGTAATTCAATTTGTTCATTGATCTTAGATTTTAAAATATCTTTGGTAAGATTATATAACCCTCCGCAGAAGTATAGATACTCGCGTCCGGTAAGTTTATCGTAAACGAATGGCTGATCGGGAATATATCCGATCTTCATTTTGGAATTTACCGGTTTTAGCCATACATCTTCTTCGTCTAAATAAATATTTCCTGAAGTAGGGGAGAGCAAACCGACAATCATTTTGATCGTTGTAGTTTTCCCTGCACCGTTCGGTCCCAAAAATCCGAATAATTCACCTTTGTTGATTTTTAAGTTGATCTTATTAACAGCTACAAAATTGCCGAATTTCTTTTCAAGATTTTTTAATTCTAACATAGATCCTTTGAGAAGTAAGTGGGGAATTAGATTTTAATTTTTTGTACATCTTCCAATGTGATTGTAATAAGATCAACACCTTTCTGGTCGTAAATATTGAAAATCCTTTCTTCTTGATTTGTAATTGCAGAGTAAAGAATATTTCTTGCAGTAATACCATTTTGGAATCCGTTGTTTTCTTTCTCTACAAGTGAAGAAAAGATATCAAGCAATTCCTGTAAAGCACCTTCATCAAGTATGTAACCGTTTTTTTCTGCTAATGAAGAACAGATTGCAAGAAGCTGACGCGGGGAATAATCTTCAAAATAAAATAAGTTCGGAAACAGCTTGGCAATTTCTTTATTCGTGTTCAATAATAAATTCAATTTGATCTTATTGCCTGTAAGAATAATAACAAGTTTGCCTTTGTATTCTTCCGCTCTTTTAAGAATTGTATCAATTGCTTCAAGCCCGAAGGAATCATCATCCGAGAAAAAATTATGAACATCTTTGATGTTAAGAATTCCGCCGATTGCCTGAGAGATTACTTTTTCTGTGTTGATAGCTGTCTGTCCTTGGTAACCTGCAACAAGATCGGAACGGTCTATTTCAATTATGTGACCTTTGGAAAGTATACCAAGTTCTTTATAAATCTTGCTCAATATTTTTACTACAGAAGATTTCCCTGAACCGGAATTTCCAATAAATATCGAATGAAGATTTCGATCAACTGATTGAAGTCCGCGTTCTTTTTTCAATTGAGATAATTTTGAAAAACTGATCAGTTTATAAATATCTTGTTTAACATTTTCCAGTCCGATAAGTTGATTAAGTTCATCAATATTTTCTTGCAGTTTAAGCGGATCGCCTTTAACTTCGAACTGTTTAGCTTCAATATCACGATTTAGTACTTCGTTAATATCCTCAAGTTCGCAACTGTTTAAGATATCTTCGGTTCTTTTTTCAACAGGAAGAGCGGAAATACGCAGAAGCATCTTTTGTTTTACAGAATCTAAAATATTTCTTACTATTCTTGCATTACCAAATTTTTTATCTCTGCTTTTAAATATTTCTTCAAAATATTTTTGAAGTTTTTCTTCTGCATCTTTTGTCAATTTCTTCTTTTCACGATTTAAGTTTCTCTTCGCAATATCCATTAATTCGGCAGGAGAGTAGTCTTCAAAAGTAAAAGATTTACTAAATCTTGATTTGATACCGGGATTGCTTGCAATGAAAGTATTCATTTCATCAGTATAACCGGCGGCAATCACAATAAATTTACCCCTATCATCTTCCATCCGTTTAAGTAAAATATCAATAGCTTCTTTCCCGAAATCATTTCCACTATCATTCTTTTTTACAAGAGCATAAGCTTCATCAATAAAAAGCATACCGTTAATTGATTTATCAATCAATGAGGTTGTCTTTTCGGCTGTTTGCCCCACGTAACCGGCAACCATTCCTTGCCGATCAGTTTCTACAATGTGTCCTTTTGGTAAAACTCCAAGTGCTGAGTAAATACGTCCGAATATTCTTGCAACAGTTGTTTTGCCGGTGCCGGGATTTCCTAAAAATAATAAATGTTCGTTCAAAGTCTTTCTAATATCTTCGCCCTGTTCACTGAAATAACGCGCAAGCTTAACCATGTCATCAACTTCTTTTTTAAGGGAGGTTAAACCAACCATATTTTCCAATTCTTTTAATGATTCACTTAACGCTTCTTCATTGATTGGTATCTTAACTTCTTTTGAAGGAGATTTTTTAAGAGTAGCATTAATTACTTCTTCTGTAATAGTATTTAGAATTTCTTTATTACGTTTTTCTTCGGACAGTTGTAGATATAATTTACTTAAGTTGAGCTTAGATTCATTAAATAATTTTCTTACCAAACGTGCATTGCCGAAAGTTTTATCACGTTTACGGTAGAGCGCAATAAATTCTTTTTTAAGAAGTTCTTCAGCTTCTGCAGTTATTATATAATCTTCTTTGTGAAGAAGCTGTTTAAATATTATAATAAGTTCATCGGGGGAGTAATCTTCAAAAATAAAAGTTTGTGCAAAACGTGATTTCAGTCCGGGATTGGAATTCAAAAAAGATTCCATCTCATCGGGATAACCTGCAGCGATAACAACAAATTCACCTTTTCTATCTTCCATACGCTTTAGAAGAATATCAATAGCTTCTTGCCCAAAATCCTGAGACCCGCCTTTTTTTATTAAAGTATAAGCTTCATCAATAAATAATATTCCGCCAATTGCATCATTAATTATTTTTTCAGTTTTCTGTGCGGTCTCGCCGATGTACTGCCCAACAAGAGCAGAACGGTCAACTTCAATTATATGTCCGCTTGGCAAAATACCCATCGCATAAAAAATATCACCTAATAGACGTGCAATAGTTGTTTTGCCGGTTCCCGGATTACCAAGAAACACAGCATTGATCGCTATTTTATCATCGGCTTTCAGTCCTAAACGTTTTCGTTCTTTCAAAAATTCGAGATAGGAGATAAAACTTTTAACAGATTCTTTAATTGATGAAAGACCGGTGAATGAATCGAGATTTGCGATTAGTTCGTTTAGAGGTTTTACGGAACGTTGTTCTCTAATTAGCTGGCTTTGTTCTTCACCTTTTTTCTTTTCTTGTTTTGAAGGTTGAGTAATAACTTTATCATCTTCTACAACAGTTGTACCGGCTATAGAAAAATTCTTAACGCACACCTTAAAATTATTTAGGTAAATTTCTACTCTTGCTTGCCCGTCATTCCATACATCTTGATTCTCTGATCCCCAGGCTTGGACAAAGACAGCAGAATCCCAGTCTTTCTTAACATTAAGTTGAAAATTATTTTTTCCTATTTCGAAATCATTTAAATACCAGACAGCAGTACAGTTAAATAATTTATGAGCATCTTGATGGAACGGGTTATTAAAAATTACTTCTGCTGCTATTTTTGTAATAGAACTGGAAAAATTTTTACAATAAATTCTGTATCCGTTCTTTTTCTCTTCATCAACATCAAAAACTTTGATCGAGATAATTTCTATGTTATCATTCGGATACAGTATTGAATCTGTTTTGTAATATGATACCGGGACAGATGTTTTAGTTTTCTTAAATTCATTCCTGGTTTGTTCAATTGTTTTTCTTTTATTAGCAACTCTGCTAACTTCATTCTCCAATTCCATCTGCTCGTATTTTTTAAGTGCATTGTGTATAATTAAAAAACGATCGTTCTTCTTAAATTTACTTTCCAGTTGGTTAGCTTTTTTCAAAGCCGGTTTAAGTTGAAAAAGATAGAGCATAGATTCTAATTCAATTAATTCAGCTTCATCGTTTTTATTTTTCTCTAAAATTTTTCTTGAAGCAATTAGAGAGAACCAATACTCTTTTGCTTTAATTGCTTTATTAGCATCGTGTAAAATTCTATCAATATTTTTTGAACTTATTTGAATTTTTGATTTAATAATATCTTCAGCTTTCAAAATCCAATGATCTAATTCTTTCCAATTAGGATTTTTACCACTATCAATTATTAAGGCAAGATCGAATGCTTTTTTTGCTTCTTCAAATTTGCATAATCCGGCAAATGATTTTGCTTTATTTAGATAAGTCCATGCTAAAATTCCTTTTTGTTCTTCAATAGTATGATCAATATCTGCAATAGCGCCTTCAAAAATACTCATTCTGTAAAGGAGATAAGCCCTATAAATTCTTGCTTTAACAGAATCATTTTTTAATTCTACTGCAAGATTAGCATACTCCATAGCTTTAGTAGGATTACCATTCTCTAATAAAGCCCAAGCAAGACAAATTGTAGCTTCACTGTCATCGGGACGGGCAAGATATACTTTCTCGGCAGTTGTTAATGCCAGCCGGAATCTGCCGTTCCATAAGTGATCATAAGCTTCGGCTTGTAATGTATTTAATTCATCATCAAACAATATTAATCTCTAACTTCTGTAATGAAATCTATATTTCTAAAAATCAATATAAGAACTTAGATGGATTAACTAAAGAACTATCATATATATTAAAATCGCTAATAAATAAAATTAGAACTATTTTTCAGTGCGAACGTCTAATTCAACAAAGTTTGGAGACATTATGAAAACAAAAATTATACTTATAATTTCATTATTTGCATTTATTGTAAACGGCTGCGGATTTTGGGGTGTTAGAGGAAATGGAAGGGTAAAGGATCAGTCACGATCAATTATGGAATTTGATAAAATTGATGTAGGAGGTGCGTTTACATTAAATGTTAAGGTAGGTTCATCACCATCTTTAAAGATAACTGCAGAAGAAAATTTAATTAATTATATCCGGACAAATGTAAAAAGAAATACTCTTGTAATTGATACTAAGAAGAATATTTCTCCGCGTAAGGAGATTTATATTGAAATAACAACACCTTCCTTAAGAGCAGTTGATGTATCCGGTGCAAATAATATTACAGTCTATGGAATTCTCGGTTCTGATTTTGAAGTTGATGTAAGCGGTGCCGGAACTGTAAATTTAAGCGGGGAAGTAGATCGGTTTAGAGTTGATCTTTCAGGTGCAGGAAGTATTAATGCAAGAGAATTAAAAGCCAAAGATGTCAGGGTTTCTGTAAGCGGGGCTGCAAGTGCTGAGGTTTATGCTAAAGATTATCTTGATGCTTCGGTTTCCGGTGTTGGTTCTATTAGTTACTATGGTGATCCTGCTAAAATAAAAACTGATGTTTCTGGTGTCGGTTCTATTTCAAGAAAATAAAAATAATTATCTAATTTAAGTGGAGTTGGTTCGATCGGCTCCACTTTTTTATTTGTTATTTTAGATTCAGTATCTATCTTTGAAATAGTTTTTGTGTTAAATAAAAATATTATGGAATGAAAATGAATAAAATCCAAGTTGCAATATTAATGGGAAGTGATTCAGATTATCCGGTAATGCAAAAAGCTGAAGATGTATTAAATGAATTTAAAATCAGTTATGAGACAAGAGTTTTGTCTGCTCATCGAACTCCAAAGCAGACAGTAGAATTTATCTCATCAGCCGAAAAAAGAGGAACTAAAGTTTTTATAGCCGGTGCGGGCGGAGCGGCACATTTGGCAGGAGTTGTAGCCGCACACACTGTAAAGCCGGTAATAGGTGTTCCGATAATGAGTAAATCATTGAACGGATTGGATTCATTACTATCCATAGTACAAATGCCTCCAGGAGTTCCTGTTGCAACGGTAGCAATTGACGGAGCTAAAAATGCTGCTTTACTTGCAGTTCAAATTCTAGGTACAAACGATAAAATTATTTCTAAAAGTTTTTCGAATTACAAAAAAAAGATGGAGAAAGAAGTTCTCAAAAAAGATAAACTTCTTAAAAAATGATTATTGATGGTCTGTCATTTTCCCATGAGCAATATAAACGGGGTCGCCTATCATTAAAGAAGTATTCCAATTATAATCAATAGACTTTTCTTCTTTTCTTACTTCGCATTTATGGTGACTACAAAACTTACAAACTTTATCGTTACAATAATCCATATGTATTCTTACGCTGCAGTTTGGAAATACTTCTAACAATTTCTTTTCAATCTCATTTTCTTCTAAATGTGATTCCTTAATTGTAAAGTAATAGGGAAGTAAAAAATGAAAATCAACAATTACCATATCACCGGATTTCCAAAACCTTAAATGATGAATATCAATCCAGAAATCTTTACGAGTGTTTCTTAGTATTTCGCTAATTGTTTCCAACATTTGTTTATCAGTTTCATTCATTAATCCGCCTATAGATTCGCGGATTAATTTATAACCGGTAACTAAAATATTTAGAGCTACAAAAATTGCAATCAACGGATCAAGCAAAAGAAATCCAGTTACTAAAACTAAAATTAAACCAATAACTACTCCTATACTTGTGTAGGAATCAGTTAAAACATGTTTACCATCTGCCGTTAAGGTTAATGAATTTGTAGACTTTCCTTTTTTGACTAGGTAAAGTCCTAAGAATAAATTAATCATTCCTGCAAAAGCAATGATTATTGTACCTACGTCGAGACTTTTTGTTGTTACACCATGGATTAGGTCGTTGATAGCAAAATAAATAATTGTAAAAGCTGCTATGATAATTAGAAGTCCTTCTATTCCGGCAGAAAAAAACTCAATATTACCATGCCCGTAAAGATGTGATTCATCCGCAGGCTTTGAGCTTAAATAAATACTATAAAGAGCCATGGAAGTTGCAGCTACATGAACAACAGATTCTGCAGCATCAGAAAAAATTGCGCTTGAACCGGTTAAGAAGTAAGCAGAAATTTTAGCTATAAACATTCCAATTCCTACAGAAAGAGAGAGCCAAGCCGCTCTTTTCTTATCTCGTAAAACGTTATTTGAATTATCCATTTACAAATCCGATAAATTTTCTATTACCAAAATAAAAAAAAACAAGTTCCTTCCACTTAAGTGAAGAAGAAAAGCCGGGTACTAGTCTTGAAATATTACTTCCTTATAAATATAAACAATCAACTTACAATATTTTTGAAGTTATCAATGAGGATTACTTAAAAAACAAAAATAATTTCCATGATAATACTGTTTAACTGTTTCGGCTGATTTTAGATCTGGGAAAATCCCATAAATAGAAGAACCACTCCCCGACATTAGAGCAAATGACGCCCCGTCATGATATAACTTTAATTTAATATTTTCGATCTCCGGATACTTTCTAAAAACAAACTTCTCAAAATCATTTTTAACTCTCGATCTTACTAATTCATAGTTTAATTTTTCATTTTCAATCAGAGAATGGAAATCGAAATTCAAATTATTAACGGATATATTTTGAAATGCTTCTTTAGTGGAAATATTAATTCCGGGATTAATAATGAGTATTGGCTCAAAAATTTCAAAATCTACATATTCTAAAATCTCTCCTCGAGAAGTTCCGATAGCCGGTTTAGATTTAATAAAAAACGGTACATCCGAACCGAGTTGTAAAGCTAATTCATTTAATTTTTTATAATCTAAACCCAGTTGAAACATTTCATTTAGAGATATCAAAGTTGCAGCAGCATCAGAACTTCCGCCGCCAAGTCCCGCTTGTGACGGAATATTTTTCTCTAAAATTATTTTAACATTTATTTTCTTACCGGATATATTTTCTAAAAGATTCTTTGCTTTTACAACAAGATTTGAATCATCGTTAGGAACAGTTGTAGTATTACACTTAAAATCGAATTGATCAGACATTTCAAATGTTAATAGATCATAAAGATCAACGATAGGGTAGAAGAGAGTGGAAAGATTATGAAAATCATCTTTTCTTTTTTCCAGTATATTCAAACCGATATTTATTTTCGCCGGTGCTTTAATCTCTATATACTTCATTGAAATAATCCTTAATAGCTTTAGTATGATTCGGATCAGAACCACAGCATGTCCCTACGAATAAAGGATTCGAGTTTAAAAAGGGTTTAATCAATTCTACATAGTCTTTTGGTTCGATACCGCATGAAATATTTTTATCTTCAACACTTCCTGCTCCACAATTAAGATATAGCCCCCATGATTTCGGAAGAACATTCTTTTCCGAATAACTTATAAATAGTTCAGGCTTGATACAATTGAATCCAATACCGAGCGGTGAATAATCTTCCACTATATTTATCGCTTCAGTTAATGGTTCACCGCTTAAAAGATTAAATTCAGAAGTAAAAAAGAAATTCATTACGAAAGGAATGGAATTCGAGGAACAAAATTTTGAGATGATCTCTATCTCATCCCAATGACTTTGTGTTTCATTCCATATAACTTCAACTCCGTTTTCCCATAAAAGTTCGATATGTTTTTTATGATTATACTCCAAATCATACTTTGTAATTGTACGCTCGACTTGATAACAATCTTCTGCAGGCGCATTTGAGCCGGCAATAATAATTTCTTTCTCGCTGCGCGCATCAGTTGCCAGTTGAACACTTCTTTTTACGAATTCTTCATTCGAATAATTAATATTCGATTGTTTATAAGCAGTAGGATTATTTCTAAAAGTGTTGGTGGTTATTATATCTGCACCGGAATCTATGTACTCTTTGTGTAGAGCAATTACTTTTCCCGGATTTGTAATGTTTATAATTGATGACCAAAGAATATTTTCTTCAATTTTTGTGATTTGTTTTAACAAACTTCCATTTGCACCGTCAAGAATAAGAGGGCGGTTAGTTGATTTCTGTTTTTTTAAGATATCTATCCTGGACTTATTCACTTCTCTTACTGTCAAAATATTTAATCGTTTCGTTTATAATTTTTTCAAGATCAATCATTTGAATGCACTCTAAATTATAAGGACAAACTTTCTTCCAGCAAGGTGCACAGAAAAGTCCATCGGGAATTAATTTTATACCGCGGTCATACAAATCAATT
>Ga0082335_1003951_pt1 | contig 23304 bp, 20 predicted proteins | sample Subgrocontami58m_FD_72375 | JGI IMG/M metagenome (GOLD analysis project Ga0082335, IMG submission 72375) | Subsurface groundwater microbial communities from S. Glens Falls, New York, USA - GMW37 contaminated, 5.8 m (SPADES assembly) (version 2) ...
CTTTCTTATCTTGCAACCTTTGCTCAGGAAAAAGAAAAAAGTACAAATGATGTGATCGAAAAGAAATTTGAAGATCTCGATCACCGGCTTGATCAACTGGCAAAAGCTATTGATGATATTCAGTGGTACAACAAAGTTGGAGATGTAGCAAATATCGAAAAAGTATTTATAGTTGGTCCGCCTCCGGCAAAAATACCAAATCCAACTGCAATGGGCGCTAACAATCCGGTTAAGTTTTGGGCGTATATTTTTATTCCCGCTAAAATTGACCGCAGTAAAAAATATCCTCTAATAGTTTTACCGCACGGTGGTGTTCATGCAGATTTCACAACGTACTACACGCATATTATCCGCGAGATGATGGCACAAGGTTACATTGTTGTCGCACCGGAATACCGCGGCAGCTCCGGATATGGAAAAAGTTTTTATGAAAAAATTGATTACGGCGGATTAGAAGTTGAAGATAACAACGCCGCACGTGCATGGATGATTGAGAATTACGATCTCGTTGATAAAGATCGCGTTGGAGTAGTTGGATGGAGCCACGGTGGATTGATTGGTTTGATGGATATTTTCCAACATCCTAACGATTACAAAGTTGCATTTGCAGGTGTGCCTGTCAGCGATTTGATTTTGCGAATGGGTTCTCATGGTGAAGAATACGAAAAAGAATTCTCTGCAAAATATCATATCGGAAAAACCGTTACACAAGATGTAAATGAATACAGAAAACGTTCTCCGGTTTTTCATGTTGATAAACTCAAAACTCCTCTTCTGATTCATACCAACACAAATGATGATGACGTTTATGTTGTTGAGGTTGAACATTTGATTGCAGCATTGAAAGCAGCAGGCAAGAAATTCGATTATGAAATTTTTAAAGATGCACCCGGCGGACATAGTTTCGATAGGATTGATACTAAACTTGCAAAAGAAATTCGACTGAAGATTTACAAATTTCTCGGCGAATATTTAAATCCTCCTTATCCTTTCAAATCTTTAAAGGAATTAGAGAAAGCAGGATATAAATAAAAGAGTTTGTCTCAGAAGTCTTTGTGATTCGCCATGGCGAATTCGTGTGCTTAGTGCCTTAGTGGTTATGGGTTTGTTTTTCATGCATAATCAAAACATATTTACCACAAAGATACTAAGTAATATTTATTTATGAGACAGTCTCTTTTTTTTAATCAAAATTCCTTTTCATCATCTTCAATTTCTAAATCCGGTATTTGAGTAAACGCTATTCTCATCGGTGCGGATTTTCTTGCGAAGTGTGAGGTTGCATAATATGCGGATGTGAATCCGTATTTTTTATTTAATCCGTCAACTGCTTTGTTAAGAGATTTTATTTTGTCATAATCTTCAAAAAAGATTGGTGTGCTCTGATCCTCATCCAGCAACTTAAAAAGAGTTACTCCAACTGCAAGCGGTTTCTCTTTTCCGGCAGGATATCTTTCCCAAACTTTTTCTAATGCCTTCATAAGGGTTATAGTATTTTGTGTATGAGAAAAACTAATTTCTTCTCTCCATTTTATTCCTCCTAAAAAACGAACACCCATAGACAACGCTCCTGTAACATAACCAAGGAAACGCATTCTCATTGCCGCTTTCTGCAATAAGCGATTCATCACAGCAAAGGCATCATCTTTATTTCTTTCTTTTGGTGGAAGAACATGTGAATGTCCCACAGTTTGTCTGTGTGTCGGAGGTCTTTTAACATCTTCTCCTCGCAACTGAGCATACATCCGCTCACCTTCAATTCCGCCCCATACTTCTTTTAACCGTGATTTAGGTAAATTACATAGCATTTCAACGGTGTAGATCCCATGACGTTTTAGCCGCACATCCATTCTTCTTCCGATACCGGTTAGATCGCTCAACTTCAAATTGTAAAGGCAATAAGGTAAATCTTTCTCTTCAATCACAACTAAACCATCCGGCTTCTGCATATCTGTTGCGGTCTTTGCAAGGAATCTATTCGGGGCTAAACCAATTGAACATTTTAAATACTCGCCGACTTTTTCTGCAATTGTCTTTTTTATTTGAAGAGCAAGCTCAATTGCATTCTCGCGGATCTTTTGCGTTCCCATGAGAGAACAAACCATTTCATCAATGGACATAACTTGATCTACATGTACGCACGATTCTATAGCTTTCACTAATTGATCGTGATACTGAATGTAAAGACGGTGATGTGCTTCTACTAATTGCAGTCCCGGACAAATCTTTTTGGCTTCGGAAACAAGTGTGCCGGTTCTGATACCATATTTTTTTGCTTCATAACTGGCGGCAATGCAGCATGTGCTGTCCGCCATCATAGGAACTACCACAGTTGGCTTGTTGCGAAGCTTGGGATTAACCTGTTGTTCAACAGATGCAAAGTATGCGTTAAAATCTAAAAATAAGTTTCTGAGAGGCATTTAAATTTAACTTTATTATAAATCATTAGTAGGGGCTGAATATATTCAACCACTTCAAAAAACTCTAATTGAGAGGAGCTATTTTACCAAGTGGTTGCAAAGCAGTTGCTTTTTCCCATTCTATTTTTAATTCAGCCTGATGAATAGATGCCCATTCTATTACCAAACCCAAAGCTCGCGGAGAAAGTTTACCTGAAATAATAGAGAGGCGATTAATATCAATAAGAACTTCCTGCTCTTCATATTGAGCGTGGAAATGTGGTGGAGTATGATCTGCAAAAAACATTTTAATTACTATTCCGTAGAAGCGGCTTAACTCAGGCATCTACTTCTACCGATAACTGGGGAAAAAGTTGCACTACTGTTTTTCCGGTAAGTTTCATATAAATTGAATCCGGGCACAAATCAATTTGATCATCCCACATAATCTCGCCGGAAGAGCCGAGAGAAACCTTTCGAAAAAAAGAATAATCTTCACACAATTTGAATACCCCTTTACCAACAAACTCAGAAAGATCTACTTCGCCTTGATTGCCATCCGAATATTTAATCCAGATTCTATATTTGGGTAGTGCTTTTATTTCTATGGGGCGTATCATTCTGTTTACTCTTTAAGTTTCTAATTAAATATAAACTGTTTTGTAATTATCAGCAATTCAATATTTATTATTTAAATAGCACCGCGCTCAAATATCCAACAACTTCGGAATTATCGCCTGTAACATCTCCGGAATCAGTGCGGGAAAGAACTTTTGATTTTTTCTTATTGAACAAATCGGCAGTTTTCATCATCGCAACAATTGGTCCGCCGCCGCATGCTTCACATTTTCCGGTTTCTAAATCATTCTGCAAGTTATTATAATCAAATTCGGCGATTCGTTTTTCTACAATGGAATCGCGTTTGTCTGCTTGTTCTTTCGAGTGGAAGTGAGAAAGATCCGAACTTGCAATAATTAGTGTCTCATCATCCATAACGCCTGCTAATCTTTGAGAAAGTTCATTGATATACATTTTATTTTGATCACCCATCACGATAGGAACAATAGAAAAATTATTCATCACCATTTGGAGAAAAGGAATTTGAACTTCCACAGCATGTTCTGTTTGGTGTCCGTTTATTCCTTCAAAAATTATTTTACTCCCGGCAGAAATTCTTTTGCTAATTTCTTTATTGACCGGCACATCTCCAAGCGGAGTTCTGTATGCATCGCCGTTATAAATAGAAATCCCTGCAAAGTATTCACGGTGACTCGGAGAAATAATCACAACTGTTTTATATTTTTTCTTCTCAATGGCATTAAATGCAAATGCCGCTGTTCTTCCGGAATAAACATATCCTGCATGAGGAGATACAATACCGACAACATTTTCAAATTTCTCTTGTGGTTTGTAATCATCCAGCAATTGCTGAACATCTTCTTTTAGTTTACTGGAAGAAGCGGGATAAAACATTCCCGCTACTGCAGGTTCACGAATATTTTTCATTTCCTCTCCAAATCTTTTTCACAAAAAACAGTTGCAGTAAAAGCGTTGAGCTTAAGCTGTTTTGTTTTCCAATAACAGGGCGAAAATCCTGACTTCTGACAAATTGCATCGAGATATTGTTCACGATTCATATGATGTTCTATTGGAACTTGAGGAAGTAAAAGTCCGCGCCTTCCTTTTTCTTCAAGAATTAATCCGTGCTTGCCGATTTCAATTTCATCATAACTGTTAAGCGGAAAGGGTTCCGATAAAACTGAAATTTCAATTACGAGGTCTTGAATTTCGGATTGACGGACAGAAGGAAACCGCGGATCATTTTGCGATGCTTGTACTGCCGCATCACATACTGTTTCGAATAACGGTCTATCCGAAATGATGTACCCGATACATCCGCACAGTGAACCGGCTTTAGTAAGAGTTACAAAAGCACCCGCGTGCGAATTGAAAACCGGATGTTTTCCATAATCTGGTTCAGAGATTTTCTCTCCGCTAAAAACAGATTTAATTGAAGTACGCGCAATATCGAGAAGAATTTTTTTCTCTTCTAATGTTATTTCCATTTCATTTTACTTTTGCTCTTAATCGTAATCTTACTCTTTCTCTTACTCTAATTTATAGATAACAACTTCATTCTTTTCGCGAAGAAGGAAAAGATATTTTTTATAAATAAAGAATGAATCCGTAAATAATGCCGAAGCATTAGCATTTAAGACCTCAAATAAAATCACTTTGTTTGAGTTAAGATCAACAGCAAGAAATTTATTTACAAAACTATTCTCAAATACTTTTGTGTGAAAGTTAAAGAAGAGCAGATCATTTTTAAAATTATACTCTACTTCACCTTCAACAGTGGTATTATTGGTCTGTCTTCGTATTGCTTCAGCAATTCTAAAATCTTTTTCATCATTTGAAAAAACTTTGGGATAAAGATACGAACTCCAATCTTTTTCATTCTCCGCAGATTTTTGCAGTGAATTGATCTTTTTGTGATCCGAACCAAATTCCTCAATTAGCTCGCCGCCTAAATAATTTAAAGCCGAAAAATATCTTTCTTCAAATCCTTGTTTGAATCCGTAAACTTTTTCATCGCTTGTAAAAAGAAAAGAGAATTCATTGTTCGTCCATAAAATATTTTGCGATGCAATATCAAATGCAATTATTCCCTTATGATGAGGCATATCCGGTTTGGGGAAGTAGTGGAAGAAAATAATATCTTTATAAATTTCCTCAATACCCACCCAGCATTTTTCATCAAGCTGAAAATCGCAAAAAATATTTTCTCCGTTTTCAATGTAATAACAATTAAAGAAAACTTCTTTTGTGTTAAGATCGCGTGTTTCGAGAATAAGTTTATCGGAATCGGAGATAAGAATTCTCCAAATTTGTTTATCGGATTTATATGAGTATAGCTTTTTTATTTTCATATTAAATTCTGAGCACATTCACTTTGTTCAGTGTATACTCCGCGAAGAATCTCAAAACTCACGAAAAGAGATTCTTCGTCGCTTTGCTCCTCAGAATTAAAGAGGTTTGAATTTAGCAGTGAAATGTCTCAGCATCGGAGCTTCGTAAATTATTTTGTAACCTTTCATTTTACTTCTATTCTTATAAACCTCAATTAAAACTTCAGCAACGTAATCAATATGGCTTTGTGTGTAAACTCTTCTGGGAATTGCGAGACGTACAAGTTCCATCATTGCCGGAATCAATTTCCCTTGTTTATCATGTTTACCAAACATGACACTGCCGATTTCGCACGCACGAATTCCGCCTTCAATATAAAGTTCGCACACAATTGAATGTCCTGGAAATTGTTCCGGTGGAATATCAGGTAGAAATCTTTTTGCATCTATATATATTGCATGTCCTCCCGGCGGTTCAATAATTGGAATCCCTGCGCTCAACATTTTTTCTCCAAGATATTCCGTACTGCGAATTCTGTATTGCAGATAATGCTCATCAACAACTTCTTCCAAACCTTGAGCAATGGCTTCAAGATCTCGCCCCGCCAATCCGCCGTAAGTTGGAAATCCTTCCGTAACAATTAGAAGATTACGGCATTTCATAGCCAGTTCTTCATCGTTGAGTGAAAGCCATCCGCCGATATTTACAAGCGCATCTTTTTTTGCACTCATCGTTGAACCATCTGCGTATGAAAACATCTCCCGGCAAATTTCCAAAACAGATTTATTCTCGTAACCTTTTTCTCGAAGTTTGATGAAGTAAGCATTTTCTGCAAAGCGGCATGCATCAAGGAATAAGGGCAAGCCGTATTTCTTACACACATCTTTTACTTCTCTAATATTTTGCATCGAAACAGGTTGACCGCCGCCTGAATTGTTTGTTACTGTTAGAACAATGAGAGGAATATTTTCTTTGCCAATTTTTTTGATGAATGCTTGGAGTGCTTCAACATCCATGTTACCTTTGAACGGCGCTCGCTGTTCGGGATGTTTCCCAATTTCAACTAGAAGATCAACAGCTTCAGCTCCGGTGAATTCTATGTTTGCACGTGTTGTATCGAAAAATGTATTGCTTGCAAAACATTTTCCCGGTCCGCCGAGAATTGAAAAAATAATTTTTTCGGCAGCTCTTCCTTGATGAGTCGGAATGATGAATTCATCACCGGTAATTTTTTTAACTGCCGCTTCAAAACGGTAAAAACTTTTTGCGCCCGCATACGATTCATCACCGCGCATTATCCCCGCCCATTGATCGGAACTCATCGCAGATGTTCCGCTATCGGTTAGAAGATCAATCAACACATCATCCGCATGAATCAAAAAAGGATTGTAACCGGCTACTTCTAAAATTTTAACCCGCTCTTCTCTTGTGGTAAATCTAATTGGTTCAACGGATTTGATTTTAAATGGTTCAATAATGGTCTTCATGAAATCCTCAGCATAGGATGAAAATTTTTTCTTCGAACAAAATTACGAATTCTCTTTCAAACAACCTTCGAGGTTTTCGGTTTTAACCTCGAAGGTTTTAAGAAAGAATAGTTAAAAATACCGTGTAAAGCATACTTGACTTTTTGTAAAGAATACTATAAGTTGTGTTTAGCATAATGAATGAGGTTATAAATATGAAAAATCTTTTGAAAAACTTTTCGTTTCCTTATAAGACAACGGTTTTAATTTTTTCAACTTTGATACTTATTCTTCCAGTTATTTTAATCAACGTTCTATTTTCAAAAAATATTATTGACACAAAACCATATTTGTTCAAGTTGGTTCTTCTAATTCCAACCTTTTTAGCTACACTTGGATTTATTTACTGTACACTAGGTTATCATTTCCAAAATCTAAAAGGGGATGAATTGAAATTAAAAATTCATCTAGAATCATTGAATGTTTCATTTATAACTATACTTATATCTTTCTTTATTTTGATGTTTATTTTTTTGAATTTCTTTCCGGTAATGCTCAACTACATTTTAATTTTCTTAGCAGTCATCGGAATCATTTCCTATGTTTTAGCAATTGAGTTTGTAAAAGAGACGTATGAATGAAAAATGTCTTTTACATATCGCTAATAAATCGTGCTTCCCTACACAACAACGAAAGAATTTTGGGGATAAATAATTATGGATAAGCTTTTTAAAAAATCGCAAAGATTCAACCATCGCTTTACCGTAATTCAGATTTTAAGCTTGATGGCTCCTTATCCTATAATACTTCATCCAAGTTTTCATAATAAACTTAACCTCTTTCTTTTTCTTGGAGTGATCTTACTCTACATCGAATTTGGAATTAACTATTTATTAGAAAAGATTTTCAAGGACAGATTTGCCGAACCCGAAAAGGCAAAAAGCATACTTGAATCGTGGTCATTTGGATTTATCTGTGTTCATATTTCTCTCTTAATATTTATCGTTGCGCAAATCCAATTTAACATTATTGTCCACCCTTGGTGGCTAATTATATATCTAATTATTCTTCATTCTGCAATTTTATTATTAATAAAAGGGAGAATAATAATACTATCCGGCTACCCTATCACAGAGAAGCTGCACAAATTTGAATTCGGATATAGAAAAGGAGCTTTTATCATTTTCATAGGAGGCTGGGTAATACACTTTACGCAAGGAAATGAAACCGTAAGATTAATTGCCTTACTAATTGCCTTTGCATCTTTTGTTTATTACCACCTTGGAAGTTTTGTCAAGCTGAAAGAGCTTGATGAATTAGAAAGACAAATCAAATTAGAGCAAGCATATTTAGTTTCCCCTATCGCAATTGGTGTCTTCTATGTTGGCGAGTTTATTAGAAGCACTTACAATTTAGATTTTTCTACAAGAGATCTGTTTTGGATAATTGCAGCCACAACTTTATTTCTATCATATATCGTTAGAAAAAAGTACGAATGAAAAACACACTTCACATATTACGTGCTGAACGAAGGTTATCTCAAGACGATCTTGCAAAGCTTGTGGATGTTTCCCGTCAAACAATAAATGCAATTGAACGGGAAAAGTACGACCCGAGTCTACCCCTTGCGTTAAAGATCGCAAAAGTTTTTCAGAAGAAGGTGGAAGAAATATTTTTTCTCGAGAAATAAACGTGCAGATTTCAAAATTTACTTTTCATTTCCATTCTAAAAATTTATTAAATTAGAGCCATAAACTTCACCAAACAATTAAATAAACGAGGAGAAGTAATATGGAAGAAATGCAAAACCAAGAAGATCCAAAAATGTCCTCTGTAGATAATGATCAAGAAGAATTTGAGTTAAGTCACACTGACAAACTGGTCGGTGTATTTTCGGAACCAACAGACACATTCGAAAAGATAGCAAAGTTTCCAACCAAGGCAACTGATTGGTTAATTCCTTTTTTAATTTTTATCGTTGTAACTGTCGTGGCTGGTTTTGTAATGATGGGTAAACCCACAATTAAATTAGACTACCTATCAAAAAACTTACCAAGAACAGAACAGGAGATACAGAAACAAATCGATTCAGGAGCAATAAAAGAAGAGGATAGAGAGAAGGCAATGGATATGGCTACTTATATGCTAGTATTAACTCCAAAAATATTCAAACCACTTGGGACAGCAGTATTCTTTTTCATTTTATCTGGTATTTTTTTATTACTTGTTAAATATGGCATGAAGGGGATAGGCGGATATTCCACATCACTAGTTTCTTATGGTTTGCCTTATTATATAGTTATTCTCGAAGTGATAGTTACTCTTCTATTTGCTTTATTTGCGGATCGCTTTGTAACTAGCTTTAATTTAGGTGAGATACTAAATCATGATATAACAATATGGCCCTCATCATTACTTGCACTGATAAATCCGTTTCAGATCTGGTTTCTAGTAGTTGTGAGTGTTGCTTACTCAAAAATGTTTAAGTCCTCTTCGGTGGTTAAATATATTTATTGGATTTTTGGTTTATTCTATGGTATCAGTATTATTTTACTCTTTTTTGCAACAAGATAAATCTTAATTGAAATTATTATCCCCAACCCCATCAAGAGGTTGGGGTTTTTTTATTTCATCAAACGGATTACTTCATTTTCATTCATCTTTTTTACACTGCCGATTTCCAAATTCCCTAATAGAATATTTTTAATTCTCACGCGTATTAATCGAAGAATAGGATAACCAATTGCAGCGGTCATTCTTCGTACTTGTCTGTTTCTTCCTTCAATCAATGTTATGCTTAACCAGCAAGTTGGAATATTTTTCCGTTCACGGATTGGCGGAATGCGCGGCGGAAAATTTGGATCAACAATTATTCTTACTTTTGCCGGAAGAGTTTTCCCATCTTTTAATATAATTCCATCGCGTAGTTTTTGTAATTCTTGTTCTGTAGGAATTCCTTCTACTTGAACATAGTATTCGCGTTCATGCTTGTTCTTAGGATTGAGAAGATAATCCGTTAATGATTTATCATCAGTCAAGAGTAGAAGACCTTCACTATCCATATCCAGTCTTCCAACAGGATAAACTTCTTTGGGAAACCTGCCTGACCGGCAGGTAGGTTTATAGAGTGAGGATAAAGTTTTGCGGTTTTCTTTATCAGTGAATTGTGTCAAAACACCGTATGGTTTGTTTAGGATAAAATATTTATTCTTCGTTGTGATTATTTTCTACTCTCGTTGTCTATCACTTCAACTGCTTATAATAAATTCCAGTATACAATTTACAAATCCCAGTTAAAAATCAAATTCCAATAACCAGTTTTGAAATTTGGGTTTTGATGATTGATTATTATTTGTGATTTGTAATTTGTTATTTGGCGCTTCAAATTATCGATTGCGGATCAATATCAATTATCAGTTTAATATCTCTGTAACGTGATTTTTGATTGAACTCTACAAACGAATTTAAAATTGCATTACGCAATTGTCTGCCGGATGGATCAAATTTTTTATGGCTCTTAATTAAAATTTGGAAGCGATACATTCCTTTAATTTTATAAATGATCGCTTCAGTTGGCGGAGTCATTTTCAAACCTTTGCCATACTTTCGTAAATAATCAAAAAACTCCCGGATTCCGGCTCGTACACGGTCTTCTTTTTCGTCTTTCATTTCGATCAGACCAATACGCGTGAACGGCGGATATTCTCCTTGTTCGCGCAATTGAATTTCTTTTTCGTAAAATCCTTTGTAATCATTCATCAAGACTTTTTGCAGAACAAAATGTTTTTGGTTCTGTGTTTGAATTATTACTTCCCCTTCCTTTTCACTTCTTCCGCTTCTTCCCGCAACTTGGGTTAGAAGTTGAAATGTCCTTTCATCTGCGCGGAAGTCCGGAATCCATAAAGATGTTTCTGCGGCAATAACTCCAACGAGTGTTACATTTGAAAAATCGAGTCCTTTAGAAACCATTTGCGTTCCGACAAGAATATCTATCTCACCTTTTCTAAAACTGTTTAATATTTCTCCCAGCTTCCCTTTTTTGTTTATCGAATCAGAATCAACACGCTCTATCTTAGCACTCGGGAAATAATAATCGAGTTCATCTTCAACGCGCTGTGTACCTGTTCCAAAAAATTTTAATGCAAGAGAACCGCAGTTTGTACAAGCTTTAGGAACATGTTTAACTATACCGCAGTAATGGCATTGCAAAATATTTTTATTAAGATGATGAACCATTGAGACAGAACAATCCGGACAGGTAACTACTTCTCCGCAATCGTTACAAAAAACTTGAGTTGCAAATCCTCTCCGGTTCTGTAATATTATTACACTTTCTTTTTTCTTCAGACGATTACCTATTTCATCAAGGATCTCGCGGGAAAAAATGCTTTCCATCCGCTTCATTTTCTTTTCGATCGTTACATCTACAAGTTTTATCAACGGAAGTTTTGCATTATCAATCCGATCCGGTAATTCTAGTAAATTATATTTTCCGTTAAGCGCATTATACATGCTTTCGACCGAAGGCGTAGCAGAGCCAAGTACAACCGGGCATTCGCTAAACTTTGCTCTTATAATCGCAGCATCTCTAGCATGGTATTTCGGCACCAGATCATATTGCTTATAACTCTGATCATGTTCTTCATCAACAACAATCAATCCAATATTTTGAAGCGGTGCAAATAAAGCTGAACGCGGACCGATTACAACTTTGGATTTTCCCGCAATTATTCTGCGCCATGAATCGTAACGCTCGCCAAGAGACATCCTGCTGTGCAGAACTGCGGTGAGATCGCCAAAGTAATTATAAAATCGTGAGGTGATTTGCGGCGTAAGAGAAATTTCCGGAACGAGTATGATTACACTCTTCCCTTTCTCAATAACTTTTTTTGCAAGCTCGATATAAACTTGTGTCTTACCGCTTCCAGTAACTCCATGAAGAAGAAATGTTTCAAAAATATTTTTTTCTAAAGTTTCATTTATACGGTTCACAATTTTCTGCTGTGGTTCCGTTAAGATTATCTGTTTTGATTCTTCTTTATATGTCTCTGTATAAACACGTTCGATCTCTTTATCAAAAATTTTTACAAATCCTTTTTTCTCTAAACTATTAACGGTAGATGCTGCGGATTTTGTTTTTCGTAATAGTTCGCTTAATGCAATTGGTTCTTTAGCTGAAAGTAATTCCAGTAGGAGAACAACTTGTTTGGGAGATTTTTTTTCTATCTCAGGCATTTGTTCATAAATCTCATCAATTGATTTTTCAAGCTTTACAAATTTTACCTTTTTTGCTTTAACTTTTGCAGCGCTTGTTTCATCAATGAGAGTTATTGCACCTATCTTTTCGAATGAGCGGAGTAACGAATAAACATTTTTATTCTTCACTTCTTTCTGAAGAGCGGAAATACTATGAACTTCTTTTTGAGAAAATGCCGAGAGAAGTTTTGCGCGTAGAGATGTTTTTTTTCTTTCTTGATCTAAAAGCTTTTCACAAAAATCTTTATCGCTTACAACTCTGCGTTTAGACTCAATCTCTGTTCCATACGGTACAGAATTTTTAAGGGCTTCTCCTAATGAACTCAGGTAATATTCGGAGATCCACTCATAAAATTTAAGCGCAGTTCTATCGAAGATCGGGTTTTTATCAAGCACATCACTTATCGGTTTTATTTTTTCTTTTATATCTGCCGTTTTCGAATTAGCTATTACGAATCCCGTAAGCACACGCTTACCAAACGGCGCAACTACACGTACACCAACTTTTACCGATTCAAGTAATTCATCGGGGATTGAATACGTGAACGCTTTTCTAAATGGCAATGGAAATACTACCTGGCAAAACATTTTTTAGCTTTTAGCTGTTAGCAATTAGCCCTTAGCTAAAAGCTAATCGCTAATGGCTAATGGCTTCACTAATATAATCAAAGCAAAAGTAGATTGCATAAATGGTGCAGTTCTTTTAACTTTGCAGAGGTCAATAATAAAACATAATGGAGTATTAATGAAAAAGTTAATTGTATTGGTTCTTTTTTTAGCTGTAGCTTTTGTAAAAGCAGAAGAGGAAAAATTTGGTAAGCCAATCACCTTAGAAGAAAAAACTTCTATCTCGACAATTCTTTCTGATCCGTCAAAGTTTGATGGTAAGACTGTTTTAGTTGAAGGAGTAATTGTTGGTGTCTGCCAAGGAATGGGATGCTGGCTTGATGTTGCAGGCACTACGGAAGGTGAAAAAATCCGAGTAAAAGTTGAGGATGGAGAAATAGTTTTTCCTAAAGACGGAAAAGGTAAAACGGTTTTAGTAGAAGGCGTTGTTTCCAAAGTTGATACAAAAGCAACGATGGAACACAAAGACCATAAAGAAGGTGAAAAAGACGATTGCGCAACAGAAGCAGTTTATCAAATAAAAGGATTAGGAGCGGTAATTAAATAGTTAACAGTTTACAGTAAGCAGTATGCTGAAAAAAGCCCTCAACATTGTGAGGGCTTTTTGTTTTAATTAAGTGCAGAAAGATGTGGATTAATTTTACTAACTAAATGTGATTTTGGAACTGCGCCTATAACTGCATCAACCAATTTTCCATCCTTGAAAATTCCTAATGTTGGAATACTTCTAATTCCATATTGTGCAGATACTCCAGAATTTTCATCTGTATTTACTTTTACAACTTTTAATTTTCCGGCAAGATCATTGGCAATTTCTTCTACTACAGGGGCTACCATTCTACATGGTCCGCACCATGGCGCCCAAAAATCAACTAATACCGGTGTGCTTGATTGTAAAACTTCCTGTTGAAAATTGGAATCGGTTCCTTCTATTATGTTCTGCATATTATTCTCCTTAAAAAAATTTTTGTGTTAATTTGATGCAGAGAAGTTAGAAAGGATTCGGGGAAAGCAGAGAAAGAGAAAGATTGCAAAGTTCTTTCTCTTACTCATAACCTGCCCGTCCGAGTCTGTTGCAGAACTATAAAATTACGATTTACTTCGTGTCCCTTCGTGAAAAAACCTTCGTGGTTCTTCGTGAAAGGATTTTTTGTTACACGAAGTTACACGAAGAAAGAGTTGTGCAACACGCTCCGTCCGGCAGGCGGGTCTTACTCTTATTTATTTAACAACTTTTCCATCTTTGTCCAATTGAATTGGATCACCTAAACCAAGTTCTTTTAGTTTATCAAATTGTGTTGCCTTATCTCCAACGATGAGATAGATCAACTTATCTGGATGAATTAATTTCTGTGAAAGCTTAGCGTGTTCTTCCGGTGTCATCTTTTGTACGATTGCTTCGCGTTGTTTGATATAATCGAAAGGGAGATTATACATTATAACCGGTTGAAGCATTCCGCCGAGCTGCATTAAAGTTTCAAATCTTCCTGCATTGCTCTTTAATAAAGTACTCTTTACTTGATCAAGATCTTCTTTCAAAATTCCTTCCGTATACTTTTTAATTTCATCCCGGACTATCTGAGTAGATTCGAATGTTGAATTTGATTGTACTGCAGAAGATGCAAGAAATTGTCCTGCGTAAGTTGCGCCGCTAAAACCGGAACGCGCTCCGTATGTAAAAGATTTTTTCTCGCGAAGAATCATATTCAATATTCCGTTGAAGTCGCCGCCGAGCCGATGATTAATTACAACAGCTTTATAATAATCCGGATTAGTGTAGCTTGGTCCCAAATGCCCGGCAAAGACTTGCGATTGTTTCGCATTCGGTACGTCCACAAAATAAATTCCCGGCTTTGCGGGAGTAAGACTTGTAACATTGGGAATTTTTACTTCTTTTGCTTTCCAATCTTTCAATCCAATAAACAGTGCAACTGCTTTTTCTTGTGTAATATCTCCCACAATACTGATTTTACAAACGGAAGGTGAAAAATATTGTTCATAGTATTTCTTCAAATCATCAATAGAAATTTGATTAACCGATTTAATTGTTCCTGCTGATTCATTTGCTAAAATATTATCTGCGCCGTAAACCAATTTACTGAATACACTTTGTGCAATTGATGCGGGCGATGTTTCGGTTCTCTTCAATGCTTCTATTGTTTGGCTTTTTGCAAGTTCGAATTCTTTTTCATCCCAGCGCGGTTCAAACAACATTTCTTTAGCAAGTGCAAACGTTTCATTTAATTTGTTTGCAAGACAACTTCCGGAGATAGTTATTTGTTCCGCTCCGCCTGATATATTTATGTTCGCTCCTAAATCTTGTATTGCTTCTCGCAGTTCTACAGGTGTTTTAGTTTTAGTTCCTTCGTTCATTAATCGTGCAGTTAATGAACCAACTCCGATCAAATCCGGATTGTCAAGAAGCATTCCGCCTTTTAAAATAATTGAGAATTGAACTAAAGGTAATTCACTTTGTTTAATTCCGTAAACCGAAATTCCGTTAACGGTTCTATCTTTCCAAATTATAGGAATATTTACAACCGGATCCGGACCTTTAACCGGTTCTTTTGTTCTATCAATCTTTGAAGGAATTGGTACATAAGGAGCATTTACAATATCTTTTTTCTTTGTTCCTTGTTTCTCAATCGATTCTTCCTGCACCGCCCACAATTTAGAATTTGGTGCGGCTAAATCCTCTTTGCCTTTAGGAACAATACTGGTAATAAGATAATTCTGATCTTTGATATATTTGTTATAAACTCTCCAAACATCTTCTTTAGTAACACTCATTCTGTTGTTGAAATCTGTAGTCATGTAATCGGGTGATCCGGCAAAAATATTATAATCGCCAAGACGCATAGCTTTACCCAAAACACTTGCGCTTGAATTGTAAAAGCTGAATTCAATCCCGGCTTTCTGCCGTTCAATATCTTTATCAGTAAATCCGTCTTTCTCAAATCTTTGGAATGCTTCTTTAACAGCGGCTTCAACATCGCCCAATTTAATATTGGGAAATGCCGTAATGGTAATACCAAAAGTTCCGGTTATTTCACTGCTGCCTTGGCGCGCCATAACAGAAGGTGCAAGTTTTTTCTCTTCAACAATTACTTTGTACAAAGGAGCTTTTTTACTTCCGGCAAATATGCGTCCGAAGAATTCGAGTGCATAAGCGTCTTTATTGTATTGTTCAACTGTAGGATATTCCATTCCCAATCTTGGCGCATTGGCAAGATTATCTTCACAATATGATCTTACAGTTTCTTTCAACACAACCGGCATTTTAGGAAGCGGTGCAGGTGCCGGTTCTGATTTTATCTCTGCAAAATATTTATCAATCCACTTCTTTGTTTGAGCAACATTAATATCTCCGGCAACAATTAAAGTAGCATTACCCGGAGAATAATATTTAGCATGGAAATCAAAAACATCTTGAAGCGATGCAGCAGCAAGATCTTCCAACTCGCCAATAACAGTATGTCCGTAAGGATGCGTTGGCGGATACATTAACTTAGTTGACATATATTGACTTTGAGAGTAAGCTCTATTGTCGCCTTGCCGTTTTTCATTTTGAACAACGTTCTGCTGAGTTACAAAAGTTTCCTGATTTACTTTGCTTAATAGGAAACCCATTCTGTCGGCTTCCATCCATAAAGCCATTTCAACAGCGTTCTTCGGAATCACCTCAAAATAATTTGTTCTGTCTTCGTTAGTAGAGCCGTTAACATTCGATGCACCCGCCGTCTGAAGTTTTTTAAACCATTGCCCTTGCGGAATATCCTGCGATTCATTGAATCTTATGTGTTCGAATAAATGAGCAAACCCTGTTTTGCCTTGAACCTCTCTTGCAGAACCGACATGATAAACCATATACACTGCAGCGATCGGATCTGATTTGTCAACATGAAGAATTACATTTAATCCATTTGAAAGTTTGTGCTTCTCATAAGGAATTTTGAATTCCTTTTTCTTTTCCCCACCGAATATTGTTATGCTAAAGCAGAGCATAAGAGCAATAAAAATAAATGATCGTTTGTGTTTCATTATTCCTCCAACGAATTATTATTGATATGTTTAATCTATTTCGGAAAGATTATGGCTGCATTGAATGAACTGCATTTGTTTCATGGTAACAATTTATATTTTTTAGTAAGGCAAGAGCAAGATAACTTTTGTTTTTTTTTGCTCATGATCTTAATCTTTCTCTTTCTCTCCGTTCAGTAACTCAATCACTTCATTATGAATCTTTCCTCCCGTTGCAACAATGCTGTTCCCTTTCAACGGATCATTTCCGTAATAATCAGTAATCGTTCCACCCGCACCGCGGATTATTGGAATGAGAGCCATCAAATCCCAAACATTCATAATCGGGTCAATCATAATATCTGCATAACCGGTTGCAACAAGATAGTAGCCGTAACAATCGCCCCATTGGCGGTAGAGTTTTACTTTGTGAACAAGATTATCAAAATTTTTAATGTTACGAAACTTTTCGATGTTAAGTTGATCGGTCGTAAGAAGAACTGCATCGGAAAGATTATTGCACTCTCTCACGTGAACTTTCTTGCCGTTTAATTCTGCCGTGTGGTTATCCCCGATTAAAAATTCATTTAGTATTGGTTGATTGATAACGCCAAGAATTGGTTCCCCGTTTTTAAGCAGCGCTATCAACGTTCCAAATGTTACAGTTCCGCATATAAAACTTTTCGTTCCGTCAATCGGATCGAGTACCCATTTGTATCCCGCATTCGGATTGTGCTCGCCGAATTCTTCACCTAGTATTCCGTGATTTGGAAATTTTTTCATAATCATCTCGCGCATAAACTCTTCTGCTTTTTTATCCGCGATTGTTACGGGCGATTGATCCGGTTTGTTCTCAACATTTATTCCGGTCCGCCAGTAATGTTTAATGATCTTACCGCTCTCATCTGCCAGCCATTTGCTGAATTGCCTGAACTCATTCAACTCGTGCATATCATCACCATTGTTTGTTTGAGCATCGGATTCAAATATATTCGTTTACCAATTCGTTCACAAAAAGTTTATTTTTGGTAGAGCAGATTTCAAATCTGCTCAACAACCTTATGAATGTTTACAAAGCAAATAGCGAAAGTATTCAGCAAGCGGCAGAAATTATTAAACGCGGCGGACTTGTTGCATTCCCTACCGAAACCGTTTACGGTTTAGGTGCCGACGGATTAAATCCGATCGCAATTGCAAAAATTTTCGAGGTGAAGAAACGCCCTTCATTCAATCCTTTGATATTTCATATTGCCGATAAAGATTCACTTGAAAAATTCTCTCCGATCAAAAATGAAAAAGTTGACCGGTTAATAAATAAATTTTGGCCCGGACCCCTAACATTGGTTTTACCAAAAACAAAAATCGTCCCGGATATAGTTACATCGGGAAATCCAACAGTTGCAGTAAGAATGCCGAATCATCCAATAGCTCTTCAATTAATTGAAGCATGTGGAACACCAATCGCCGCACCAAGTGCAAACAAGTTTGGTCATTTGAGTCCAACTGAAGCATCTCATGTTGCAAAATATCTCGGTGATAAAGTTGATATGATCCTCGACGGAGGAAAAAGTTCTGTCGGAGTAGAATCAACGATCATTCAGTTTCATGAAAATGAATTTTATCTTTTGCGTCCGGGCGGTTTATCTAAAGAAGAAATTGAAAAAGAAATTGGCAAAATAAAAATTGGCAAGCTAAATCCCGATAAACCGAATGCACCCGGACAACTCCCCTTTCACTATTCGCCGCAGACACCATTAAAATTTTTTAACAAGAGACTTTTAAATAAAAGGAAAAAGATCGGTGCTCTTTTCTTCAAAGAAAATAAAACCGATTTTGCATTTGCAGATGTAAAGATTCTTTCTGCGGGAGGCGATTTAAGAGAAGCTGCAGCAAATCTTTTTTCTCATCTTCACGAACTCGAAAAAAGTAATCTTGATTTAATTTTAGTTGAACCGGTTGAAGAGAAAGGATTAGGCAGAGCAATAATGGACAGGTTGAGAAAGGCAGCGAATAAATTTATTTAATAGCACACAGACCTGTTTACTACACCTGTCTACCGACAGGTAGTGGCAAGTATAATTACTTTGAGAAATATAAGCCGGTATAATCTGTACTAACATAATATCTTGAGACATACTTTTATTCAATCAGTGAAATCTAGATGAAATCTTTTTGATGATAGGACTCTATAATAAGACAGGAACAGCAGATAAGGAAATTTTTTCCGGGAAATAGAAAATTCAAGATTGGTTAATTTTATCTACATTCTGTCTGAAACGATTTTTATATTTCAATTAGGTTTTATAATTACTATGCAGATGAACGATAACAGCAAAATAGAAAAACGAAAAACATTTGAGAGACTGAATGAAAAAGCTCAATCAGTGGATGAATTAAAATTAGCTCTCTATGCTTTAAACTCTGTCGGCGAATGTATATCCATCACTGATTTGAATGAAAAGATACTTTACGTTAACGATGCATTTTTAAAAACATATGGATATAGTCTTTCCGGGCTTGTAGGACAATCTATTACAATCATACGTTCGGATAGAAACGATCCCCAAATAGTCAGCCAAATTCATCCAACAACAATTAAGGAAGGTTGGCGCGGTAAATTATGGAATAAGCGAAAAGATAACACTGAATTTCTTATTGAATTATATACAACCATAGCCCGCGACGAAAATGGCGATCCGGTAGCACATGTTGGAGTTGCCCGCGATCTTACAGAGCAACTTTGTGCAGAAGTAATTCTTCGTGATACGCAAGATAAATTCAAAAATCTTTTTACTGATTTAAAAGATGCTGTTTATGAAACCACTCTGGACGGAATTTTTGTTGATATGAACCCTGCAGGATTAGAATTATTTAAAGTTAGATCATTAGAAGAACTGAATAATATTAATGCGATTCAATTTTATTTAAATGAAGATGAGCGCTCAAAAATTATTAACCTACTTGAAAAAAACGGATATCTAAAAGATTATGAAATAAATATTAAAAAAAGTACCGGAGAAGTAGCAACTGTTATCGAAACTTCTCTTGCGATAAAAGACAGCAGCGGCAAAATAATTGCATATAGAGGAATACTCCGGGATATAACCGAACAAAAAAAGAACGAGGGCAAGTTAAAGCAATTAATTGAACGGTTGGAATATGTAAATAATCAGCTAAAAATTTCTGAAGAAGAATTAAAGAACACAAATGCTTCGAAGGATAAATTCTTTTCTATTATAGCACATGATCTGAGAAGTCCGTTTAGTTCTCTTTTAAGTTTCTCGGAATTTCTCATTGAAGATATTGATGAACTTTCGAAAGAAGAAATTAAATCATTCGCAGAAAAAATCCATGAGTCGGCTAAAAATGTTTTTACTCTTCTTGAAAACCTTCTTCAATGGTCTAAAATTCAATCCGGTAAAATTCCGTATCAACCATCAAACTTTAATATTTCTTTTAAGATTAATCAGGTTACAGCGCTTCTTACCGATAATGCAGTAAACAAAAAAATTCATATCGTTAATGAAGTTTCACCGAATGCAGTTGTATTTGCCGATGAAGACATGATATTTTCTGTTATTCAAAATCTGCTTTCAAATGCTATAAAATTTACAAATGAAGGCGGTTCGGTTGTTTTTCGTTCGCTCATCAAAGCAAGTTCGATAGATATTTCAGTTACAGATTCAGGTGTAGGTATTAAAGAAGAAGATCTGCCGAAACTTCTTCGAATAGATGTTCATCATACTACATACGGAACTAAAGATGAAAAAGGAAGCGGACTTGGATTAATTATCTGCAAAGAAATGATAGAACGAAACCGAGGCAAGATGCATGTCGAGAGCAAAGTTGAAGTAGGTACAACATTTACATTTACACTCCCCAAAGCTTAGAGTTTTATTTGAAATTTATTAAATATATATTTTTGCTCTACTTACTCTTCATTACTGTTATTCCTTGTTCTATTTATAGTTCTTGCTATAAGGAAAATGTTAGTTTGTATTCTACAAGTTCATTCATCAACAGCGATGACTGTAAAGAAAGTTGTGAAGAATCATGTTCGCCCTTTATCCAATGCGGAACATGCAACAATTTTACAAGCATGATAAAGAATGTTCTCAACACACCGGAGATTATTTTCAGTAATAACATACTACTGGATTTTTCTTCTCCTTTAGAGGACCCTGCTCGTTCAATCTGGCAACCGCCTAAGCTCTCTTAGTTTTCCCTTTTAATTACAAATCCATTAAACAAAAGTTAAGGAGAACTCATGAGAGTCGTATTTCTATTCATTTTATATTTGATAATATCATCAAATATATTTTCACAAAATATTTTTAAGGCAATAATAAAAGAGAAAGATTCAAATCAACGGCTGCCCGGTGTAAATGCTGTGGTTATTGGAACAACAATCGGTGCATCAACAAACGAAGACGGCTATGTTGAAATAAAGAATATTCCACCTGGATCACAAAAGATAATTTTTTCATTAATCGGGTATGAAAAAGTAACACTCGAACTTTTTTTCCCGCCGGCAGAAGAAAAAGTGTACGAAATAAATATGATGGAAGAGGCGGAGGAGTTCGAAGAAATATCGGTTACATCAACAAGAACTTCGCGTCTTATTGACGATGAACCTACGCGAGTGGAAGCAATTACAATCGAAGAGATAGAAGAAAAATCTTTAATGGATCCTTCAAATATTTCAATGCATTTAAATGAAAGCACCGGGATACAAGTTCAACAGACCTCTGCTTCCAGCGTCAACACTACTTTTAGAATACAGGGGCTTGATGGAAAATATACTCAACTTTTACGTGACGGCTTTCCTATTTACAGCGGATTTTCCGGCAGCTTAAGTATCAATCAAATTCCGCCGCTTGATTTAGGAAGGATTGAAATTATAAAAGGAAGCACTTCAACTTTGTACGGCGGAGGCGCAATTGCCGGTTTGGTAAATTTAATCTCAAAGCTGCCGCAGAAGAAACGGGAACTCTCTTTTATAATCAACGGAACAACTGCTATGGGTTTAGATTTAAGCGGATATTTATCTCAAAAGCATGAAAATCTAGGATACACTTTTTTTGCTTCAAGGAATACTCAAAAAGTATATGATAATAATGACGATAAATTTTCCGACCTCCCGGAAATTGAACGCTACATTTTCAATCCCAAACTATATTTTTACATTAATGAAAATAGTACTCTTCAAACCGGTGCTTCCTTTTCAACCGAAACAAGATTGGGCGGAAGCATTCCGCGTATCAATGGAATGCAAGACCCGGTTTATACATATACGGAAAAAAACAAAAGCAATAGATTCTCTACCCAGGTCTTATATGAGCTTAAGATCGGCAATGATAAAAATATATTGATTAAAAACAGTCTCGGATATTTCGACAGAAGAATATCAATCCCGGATTATTATTTTTCCGGGAAACAGGTTTTAAGTTATAGCGAGGTGAGTTATTCATTTAAAACTGAAAAGCACCATTGGATCTTCGGATTAAATTTATTGACCGATGATTTTACCGATCTTAGTGAGACTAAAGAAAAAAGAAGTTATACCGAAGCAACTGTTGGAGTGTTTGCCCAAAATATATTCAATTTTTCAGACGATCTGATTTTAGAAAGCGGGATAAGAACCGATTACAATAAAGATTTTGGCTGGTTTTTATTGCCGCGATTATCGCTTCTTATTAAATGGAATCCTGAATTGACTTCGAGAATCGGCGGGGGATTAGGATATAAAATCCCAAACATATTTACCGAACAAGCAGAGGAATTATTTTTTAAAAATATTTCAGCCCTTGATAAAAAGAACGTGAACGCTGAACACTCCTTCGGTTTTAATCTCGATCTTAATTACAAAACTGTTTTATTCGAAATATTTACCTTCTCGATCAACCAATTATTTTTTTACACGCGGATCAACGACCCTCTCACTTTAAAACCTATGATTGTTAATAATAATTATTATGAATTCACTTCACTCGATGGACGTTATAATACAAGAGGCGCTGAAACCAACATAAAATTCACCTACGGAGATTTGAAACTATTTATTGGTTATACTTTTCTTGATACAAAAGTGCAGACCGGAGAAAATGAAGAAGTGTTTCCGTTAACGCCTACACATCGGCTTGGGCTTGTGCTGATGTATGAAGAACATGGCAATTTGAGAATGGGATTAGAAGCATATTATACAAGCAGTCAAAAGTTGAGGGGCGGAAAGAAAGTAACTGATTTCTGGATTACAGGATTTATGATTGAGAAAATGTTTAGCCGGTTTAGTTTGTTTGTAAATTTTGAAAACTTTTTCGACACCCGGCAATCAAAGTTTGGGGAGATGTTTACCGGCTCACCGTCCAATCCGGTTTTTGAAGAAATTTACGCACCGACAGATGGAAGAATATTTAATGCGGGAGTTAAGTTTAAATTCTGATGAACAACTCCCTCTCATTCCCTTCCCATTAAGGTATGCTGTCAACTTAGGATGAAAAAAGAAATATGTACTGAAGTGATTGAACTACTAATGATACGGCAATCTAAAAAAGTTTGTGGGCAGATAATTTTTTTTAACAGGGCTAATTTCATCGTTTGACAATATTGCTAAATAATTCTTCTTT
>Ga0082335_1003953_pt1 | contig 23291 bp, 38 predicted proteins | sample Subgrocontami58m_FD_72375 | JGI IMG/M metagenome (GOLD analysis project Ga0082335, IMG submission 72375) | Subsurface groundwater microbial communities from S. Glens Falls, New York, USA - GMW37 contaminated, 5.8 m (SPADES assembly) (version 2) ...
AGGTGGCAGGAGCTGAGACTCCTATCCCCGTCGCAGACATTGCTTCCCCTGCCGTCAAGGATATTCAGACCGGCCAGGTGACGTCCGGTGCTATTCACGCTGATGCAATGGCTGCTGCTGGTAAGCCCCGAGAAGCCTTCATCCAAGGCTATGTCACGAAGGATGGCCGCTTCATCGACTATCCCGCCGCTGACGCTATCGCTGCGAAGGAGGATGTGACCCTCGATCACGGCCCTCAGCCTGCGCCCCCAGCGAAGCCCGCGTCCCTCACAGATCCATCGGGCGGCACCGTTTATTCCGCTCCGCCCGCAGTTGCCGTTGCAGTTGCTGAGCTTCCACCGTCGAAGGCTGCACTCATCGCTCGGGCAAAGGAGTTGAATGTTAAGATTGATGAGTCTTGGTCGGAAGCGAAGATTGCTGGAAAGCTGAAGCCGTATGAGGATGACCTTATTGCTGCTGCTTCAAAGGTAGAAGAGCAGAAGGCGAAGGGTACTTTCCTGAAGCTCCTCAAGACTGAGAAGCCTCTGGAGCAGCTAACGAATAAGCAACTAGATCGTATCGAGACTAAGCTCTCTGACGCTGCGCAGAATGCGAAGGATGCTGACCGTTGGAAGATCATTACGGATGAGTTGGCTCTTGTCAGTGCTGAGGTAGCTAGACGCGATCAGCAGGTTGCACCTCTGCCTGATCGTCCTCATGCAGCTCTATCACCAGATGATCTGTTGGTACATCAAGATGCCATCGAACAGACTCTGGAAGACATCTCTGCGAAGTTGAAGACTGCTGGAACGAAAGAACGTCCTGCTCTCCGTGCTGAACAGAAGGCTACTCAAGCACGACTGGAAGAAGTTAAGAAGGAGATTAATCTTCGGAAGGTAGAGACTCGTCCAGAGGATGTAGGTATTCCCTACGCAGAACGTCCGATAGAAGTTCCAAAGGTCTTCGACTTCCGTAAGCCTGTGAGCCAGCTAGGAACGGCGGATCTAGAACTCCAGCAAGCTGAAATCAACAGTCGTCTCTCTGTCATCGACCCGAAGGATGCAGAGCCTTGGAATAAGCGCCTGACTGCTATCATGGAGGAGCTTGCTTCTCGGAAGTCTCCTCCTCCAGCTGGACCTGAGGGTATGCCTCCTGTCAAGAGAGAACTTCGTCTTCAGTCTCATCCAGCGGTTGGTAGCTTCCTGTTTGGATTCACTGGAGGGATTATCTCTCCGATGGATGAGGAAGATCCTGATGGGAGCAAGAGACTCTCTCGCGCCTTCATGTGGGGTCTTGGGAGTGGTGGGATGTATGTAGGAGGGAAGTATCTTCTCGCACGGCAGAAGGTTGCTGGCCACAATCCAGAGTCTCCTAACTTCCCTGGCTCTGAGGATCTCCCTAAGCGTGTGTACTCCTCGGCTGATGTGGAAGGACCGAAGTTTGGTCTGCTCACCCGCCTCCGGCAGTTCTATGCTGGACTTGTTCGTTCGGTAGATGGCATCGAACACGCTCCATATCGTAAGGATCTTCCTACTCAGAAGAACCCTGCGAAGCTTGCTGAGATGCAGGGAAGTTTCGCTGCACAGTCTGAACGTTGGTTCACGACGAAGGTGGAGTATATCAATCCGAAGACTGGTATGCCTGAGCCAGTACTTGTGAAGGATGCTTCTGGACAGATGTCTGAGGTGAGGCCTCTCAGCTACATCGTGGATACTATGGCGAAGGGAGATAGCGAAGGTCTAGCGAATCTCTCTGTAGCACTTTCCAGTGCTGAACTTGCAGCAAAGGGTGTACCAGATGCGAAGCTTCCTATGCCTCAGATCGAACGGGAGTTCTACATCTCTCGTGCACCAGACTGGATGATTGCAGCAGCGAGAGAACTCCGACGGTTCAACCTGGCAGGTGCTGAACTTCAGCGTCAGTTTGGGATGCTGTCGGATGAAGGCTTTGCGAAGTTCGAGTCGGAGGATTTCTACACTCCTCTTCATCGAATCGTGGAGCAGATGCAGGGTCTGTCGAAGACTCGTAGTGATAAGATTCCTGCGAAGAAGGCTCTCTTCGGGCGTAAGGGAGGCTCCAACAAGTCCGTCCTCAGTCCTGTGGATGTCAGTATGAATATGACAGTCCGTATTCTGAGGGCGACTGAGTACAACAATATAGTTACGAACTTTGTAGATCGCATGATGGAGCTTCCGAAGGATGTCCGCTCTACCATCATCCAGCCTGTTGGAAAGCAGCTGAACAAGCATGCACTCAACGTGGATGGGGTGGAGCAAGAGATTCGGAAGTGGGCGAATGTCTCTATGACTGATGCCAAGGCGATGCTTGCTTACATGGACTCCGAAGCGATCAATGGAAAGCCTGGGGTGATCAGTCACTTCCGAAATGGTGAGATCCAGTCCTATCGTGTGAACGCAGAAGTCTTCCAGGCGTTTAAGGCGTTGTCTCCTCAGGAGATGGAGATGGCCTGGAAGCTCATTGGGTTCCCTGCTCGTGTTGCATCGAAGGGTGTTGTGTACCATCCGAGCTTCATCGCTATCCAGTTCATCGCGGATAGTTTCCACGGTACGCTGTTGTCGGAGTATGGCTTCCGTCCAGGGATTGACTCTATTCGTGGATGGCTACATGAGTTTGTAGGCTCGAAGAAGTATCAGGAACTTCTAGCTGCTGGTGGGCCAACGTCTCTCCAGTCCCTCCCATACCTAGCAAGTGAGACTCGAGGGGAAGCGGTTCGTCTGGCTGCTGATGCTCCATACAAGCTCATGTGGAATCAGATGAAGGAGCTGAAGATCTGGGAGGCGTACAAGACTTTCGCTCTGCCTTTGGCTAACGCTGCTCGTGTGGGTGAGTATCTGCGTGCGCTGGATCATGGAGCGAGCACAATCGAAGCTGCGTATGCAGCCCAGAATCTGATTGGCAACTATCGCATGCAAGGCTCCTTTGGTGCGATGAGAGTGTTCAACTACATTACGATGTTCTCGCGTCCTGCTATTGCAGCGATGGATAAGACTGTTGAGCGCATGGGTATTCATCCTTACCGTGAACCTCGCTACGCACAGACAGGCTTCGGGCAGTGGGCGAAGGAAACTGGCATCAATCCTCGTACGACAGCAGCTCTCTCCTTCATGACCAAGGGATTCATTGGTATTACTATCCCTACCATGCTGCTATGGAATATCAACAGAGATGACGAGGAGATCAATCAGGTTCGTAGAACTCCAATGGGTCAGAGGTATTGGTTCTTCAGGAAAGATCCTGAGACGATCATCAGAGTTCGTCGGCCTCAAGTGATTGGAGAGTTCTTCGGAAGCTCTGCAGAGGCCATGCTGGACAAGATGTATAAGGATGATCCTGATGGGACGACCAGACTCCTAGGTGCTCTCTGGGATGACGCCGCACTGAATGTGCTTCCTCAGATCGGCGTTGTACCTCTCTCCCTCTGGGCGAATAAGAAGACCGGCTTTGGCTCTCCTATCATTCCAGGTAGGGACAGCCGGATTGATCCTGCTATGCAGGGCCGCTCGGAGTCGAGTCTTCCCAGCCGCATCGTGGCAGATGCTCTTGATCCAGTCAGCTCTGAGTTGAACCTCGAACCTTTGCGTACCGCGGCATCCCCAGCGGGACTGGACTACATCTTCGGGACCTTCGGAGGTATGCTTGGACAGGATGCACTCCGTGGGTTGAACGCTGCTCTCGTGTACGAGACGAAGGGATACCTCCCTGCGAAGGAGGAACTCCCGATCACGTCTCGCCTGATTGCTCGTTATCCTTCTATGAACGTGAAGGAGGTTCAGGAGTTCTACAACCGTGACCGAAAGGTACAGGCAGCCGCTGGGACGATTAAGGAGTACGTCCAATCTCAGCCACAACTACTTGGCGATTACTACGTCAACAACATGGACAGGATTCAGCTGATCAAACTCCATGATGAGACGAGGCAGAAGGTTGCAGACCTCCGGAGGGCAATCGACGATCTAAAGAATGCACCTGCTGGGACGATCGATAAAGATGTCGTGGATCAGACTACCAAGACATTCACGGAGCTTATCATTCAGCAGATGAAGATCGTCAATGACTTTGCGAGGCAGATGAAACGATAGGTGTCCAATAATGGACAAGGGGGCAAGGCCGATACTCTGGTCTTGCCCCCTTGTTTACGTACTACCGCTTTGTCTTTCATGGTACTCACACATTCTACCAGGACTGTGTGGTGTTGCAGGAATGCATCCGCAGTGTTTAATGGGTATCACCTCCTGATAGGTATAGGTACTCCAGCTACTGTCATGTCGTGAGGATTGATTGGTGGCAGTATATATATCCCATAGTTCTGTGTAATTCCATGAGATACGTCTGCTAGTCGTGGGATCGCTTTTTCATCGTTGTAGGCATACTCACTCACGGCTTGTACGAACTCATCGAATGTAGCCAGGCCGTCGAACTCCAGCCAAGCATCGAAGAGTTCTTCCATATCCATATCTTTGAGTTGATATATCTTCGATGCCCATCCGTAAGGGAATATGTCTGTCATCGTACCGCCTTGTACCTTCCTTGAACTAGCTGAACCTTCCCAATCGTCACCAGCGTATCCAACACCTCGATCAGCTCATCCTTACGCACAGAGTGCTTGAACCGATCCAGGAGCTCTCCCAACGTACAGCCATCCTTCTCCGACAGCACTGAGGCGAACGTATCCTCGATGTCCACCGCGAGGGGATTCTTCCCCACGTTAGCAAACACCTTCGTCATCATAGGCTCGATCTTGTCGAACAGATGGAGAGCATGACGAAGATCCTGTACTGTCAGGATGTTATCGTCTCTCGTCGCTGCAGCCAACACCATAGCAAGCTTGATCAAGTGCATCGGCTTCCGCTCGAAGTATCCATTCAGCCGAGGATCATTTGTAGGGTTCGGCTTCATGAGATTCTTCATATCCCAGTCTTCATAGAACTCCATAGCTTCTTCATCAAACTTGTACTGATGGTGAAGGGTGGCTATGTGAGCAAGGTCATGCTTGAGCATCTCATGCAGTTGCTTCTGTGCAGGAGAGAGCTCTGGCATAGCCTTCTTCAGACGAGGGGTGTCTTGGTATACGAAGATGATTCGACTGGTGAGTCCGATTCCGATAGTATCGAGGGGCATAGCTCGTGCAATCCACTCGGGTGTAGTCGCGCCCAACAGATTAAGGAAGGGGGCCTTGATCTTTTGAGTTCCTCCGGTCTTTGTCTTGTGACTCCATTCTAAAGGGCAGTCATAGATGTCTGTGAGGAAGACGACCATGTCCATAGCTGATGATGTAAGCAGTGATGCAAACTCTGAGCTATGGGCAGTAAGTGGAGACATACCATCTTTATGGCTTGTAGCAAGATCCTGGATCAAACGCTCTCTTGTCGTACTATCTGCTGTAAAGTCTACTCCAGGAATTTCACGGAATACAGATTTTCCTATCCGCATAGCAGTAGACTTCTTACACCTACCAGCAGGACCTACAAGGACAATGTACAAATTAGGGTACAAAAGGAAATAGCCCATATCAAACAAGACGTTTCTACGCAGAACAGCAGCAATAGAACTAATTCCTGTCCAAAGATGGTATTCCTCAGGAGAACGTGATTCAGCTGTGTAAGCCAAATACGCTTCAAGCCAGTTCGGAAGCATCCGCTCAGACATGACGCCTCTGCCGACCATACGCAAGACCCCGACCCTTCATCTCCATATCTTGAATATTGTCAGCTTGTGATCCTACCACTAAGTGTTTAGGATTACAACATAGACGGTTGTCACAGAGATGAAGCACATATACATCGTCTGTAATTGGCCCATGTAGAAGAGCGTACACAAATCTGTGAGCTCTTACCATCCTCCCATTGTACCAGAAGTATCCATAACGCTCACTACCAGTACCACCTGCAAGCCAAGGCCAGCAATCGTCATCGTCTCCTTTGTCTACTTTAGACCAGAAACGCTTAGATAGTTTGTCAAGTTCGGCCTTAGCCATAAAAGCTGTAGCGATTATGTCTTGCATGATGCCTCCCACTTCTCGATGTCAACTACATCCTTCCAGTTTATACCTACCTTTACATCAGTAGGAATTCTTATGACGTGGTTGTTCACAGTCATAGGAATGTCCATGCACTCAGCCATAGCATCTGCTACCTGTTGCATATACTCTTTAGGGCATTGTACCATAATAGAGTCATGGCCAGTTAAGAGTAACTGGACTTTCCATTCAGGTCTACCAAGTTGTACTTCATGCCAAACACGCACAAGAGCTTTACAACAAAGGTCGCCTACCGATGACTGAGGAATATAGCTGTACGCTTCTCGAATCAGCTTGTCATCCATCCTTCCATAAAATGTACGCTTTCTACCAAAGGCTGTATTCAAGGTTCGAGAAGCTTTTAACTCTCTTTCGATCCCTGCCCAATATATAGTTTTGTGGTTAGGGTGAAGAAGAAAGAAGCCGTCGATTACTCTCCTTGCAGTTGCGAGATCAATCCTGATGCCTGTCTCCTCCGCATCTTCGTTGACCACTTCAACAAATCGCTTAGCATCCATTCCGTAGTTGACAGCATGACGGACTCGTTTCGCTGTATATCTCTGGATTGGAGTAACGTCACCAACAGCGATCCCATAGATTGCTGCAGCTGTTTCCTTGTGAACGTCTCGTTTGGGGTCTGCAAACAGTTCAAGCAAATATTCATCGTTGGCGAGCGCTGCCACAACTCTTGCTTCCGCCTGTGAGAAGTCTCTAGTGACAAACACACATCCGTCATCAGCGATGAACATTTCCCGCATCTCGATCGGGATGTTCTGCAGATTAGTGCCAGAGCCAGAGAGACTACCGCGACTTGACAGCCGTCCTGATCGTGTGCCTGTGACATCAAACGAGCACCTCATGCGTCCATCAGAGTCGATCGGAGCGTTGAGGTAAGTCTCAACCATCTTCCTCCGCTCACGAATCTTCAGGACGGACAACAGTAGTGGGTGATGATACTTGGCAGCAAGTTCGTTGATGGCGTCCTTGTTTGCCGTAGGATTGCCTGTCTTCTTGTTCCGCTTAGGGGGCAGTCCTAGCTTCCCATACATCAGTTCCTGCACCTGCTTGGAGGATGCAGCGTTGATCGTCTGTCCAGCGCCGGCGTTGAGGAAAGCCTCCAGCCGAGCAACCTCCTCAAGGATACGGACTTTAGTGCGTTCCCGAACACCCTGATCTATCTTGATTCCTGTCCGAGTCATCTCCATCAGGGGGGCCGTCAGGGCCATCTCATGTTCTAGAACGTGAAGAGTACCAAACTCTGCAAGCTCCCGTTCTTGAACATCCTTTATCTCGCGGGTAACAGCCGCATCCAGTCCATTGTACCTCCAGAACATTTGCAGATCACCAGTGAGATGCCACATCTTTCCATCATCCTTATACCGAGGCTCTCTAGTATAGATAGACGTTTGGAAAGCAAGACCCTTCCGTAAAGCAGCTTGCTTCTTTTTCCCCTCCATACGAGACATCTCGTCTTCGCCACCAGCACTTTCGGGGAAGAGTGAATGATGCCCAAGCATCGTATCCCATGCATAGTTCCTGACTTCATATCCATTGTCCCTCAAGACTGGTACGTCAAAAATGTTGCCATTCTGACATATTTTTTTCGCTGGTGATTGAAGTAAACAGCGTGCGAAATGCTGATTCTGAAGAGAGTCGAACGCTAGCACAAGCGCTCTATCGCACCGATCACTGAATCCAATGCAAGTGATGTTGATCTTCCCGTTCGCATCCTGAGCCGTCTCGATGTCGAAAGCGAGCCACTCTGCTTGCTCCATTTCTCGAACTATCGGCTCGGCCTTATCAGCCGTAGGATTGAGGAAGAACTCTCGCTTGGGAAGGTTCAGTTCTGGGTACTTCGCTTCCTCCGCACAGCGACGGAGGTCAAACTCCGCGATCGCCTTATAATCCCATATCCTTAAAATAGCTGCAGGATGATATGTGCCAATAACCTTCTGGCCTTTTATCAAAGTGCTTTCAAGAATACTCCCACGCCAGTCGCTGATAGAGCGTTTGTTCGTGAGAGCTCTGAGAGGGTTAGCTCCCAGAGCAATCACGAGATTTGGCTTGATTGTTTCGATATCCTTCTTAAGCTGTAGTACACCCTGGAGATAATGAACTTGGTTCTCTTTTCTTAGAAACCAGTCGAAGTCGTTACCAGGGGGTTGTACATGGCAGAGATTTGTAACGAAGCACTCATGCCTATTAATGCATGCACGACCCAGCATATTAGTAAGCATGTCTCCAGAGTATCCACAGAAGGGACGACCAGTCTGTTTCTCAGTCGCCCCTGGAGCTTCGCCACAAATCAGGATCTTTGCATCCCGAGGACCTTCCTGATAAAGAGTCATACGTCAGGCTTACTCCAAGACCGTCGAATGTTGTTACCCTGAGTAGTTACTCGGAGGTGGTCAGGGTTAACACAAGCTGGCTCGTTACAGAGATGGTCTATTACAAGACCAGCAGGAATTGTTCCAAACTTATGTTCCCAAAACCACCTATGAGCATAGTACTTTTTTCCGTGGTACCTCAATTCACCATACCCAAGGCCGTTATGGGATCCTGTCCAAATCCAACATCCTGTCTGTGTAACAACATAGCGATTCTTATATCCTTCAGAATGACTACGTTCATATCGACTCTTTCGGCTTGGCATACTACTTCTCCACTGTAGGAATGTAGCTCTGGATCTTCTGTAACGCGAAGGCTCTCCGTTCAGGATTCAGCTCGCATCCCCAGAAGTCTCTTTGCGTACTTGCAGCCGCCGCAAGACAGCTTCCACTGCCGGTGAAGAAGTCTGCGACGATTTCTCCTGGGACGGTGAGTCGTCGGATGAGCTCGCTATACAATTCGACTGGCCGTTCAACGAGAAGTTCCCGCTCAGACTGACTGACTGGGGCAATCCTGATAACGTTGGACTTGTTTCTTTGGACAATCTGTGGATTTCCCTTGAGACAGTGGAGAGCAATGTCGTATCCTCTGTTAAAATATCTGTCAGGACGCGAGGTGAATGATCGTCCATCGCTTCTGTCCCATACCAAGGGTATCTCATCGACTGTGAATCCTGCATCTCTAAAGACGCCCTTAGCTCTTTCATACCAAGAGATGCCAAGAAACCATATAAGCCACCCGTTTGGTTTGACCACTCGGTATAAATCGGGAGCCATCGCGAGGAGACGAAGGTATGAATCTTCATCGTCCCTGTAAGAACTGAGCTGACCAACGTTGCCTTCAGACCTCTTGTCATAGTCTACCCCGAACGGAGGGTCGGTAATTACTGCGTGGAATGATTCATCAGGTACGAGCTTGATTACATCTACCGAATCCCCAAGGATAAGCTTTCCTTCGAGGTCGGTGTACTTCGGACTGGCATCAACGGAGACTTTCCGTGTGACCATCTGAGCCTTCGTCGCCATCCAGTTCTTCGCTTGAGCGATGTCTTTGGCTTCGCCCAGCTCAGGGAACAGCTTCATCATCTTGTCGAGCTGAAGAGCTTCCGTCACGCGGGTACGCTGAAGACCAGCCACAGCGGCTGTCTGTTCCTGCGTCCAGTTAGGATCCTTGACGCGCCGCAGACGGTCGAGTTCAGCAACGCTCTTGACCCTCTCCTGCCAGGTCATATCCTTTCGAGCGATGTTCTCTTCCAGCTCTACTTCCCTCTGCTCCAGCTCATCCATGTTATCCCTGATGATTGCTTCAACCTCAGTCCAACCATTCATGCTGGCAGCGTTCAACCTGCGATACCCAGCGACGAGATTCATCTCTGGATCAACGATGACAGGCTGAAGCTGTCCGAACTTCACGAGCGAAGTAGCCAGTGCCTCAAGGTCTCCGTTGTCTTCACGGAGTCTTTCCCGAGGCACTTTGATATTCGAGATGAGGATCTTCACTAGTGCCTCTTAGAAGGGTCAAGAGCAAGAACAGTCCCAGCTGCTGGCATGACAGCGCTAGGTGGTGGAAGGAGAATCACCATACTGATATCCTCTATCACCACAAGGACAGGTACCTCTACATGACGATCGTTCAGACCAATGATGTTGAGGTGATGCAGATTTTCTGCCATAGCTGCATCAATGCGTTCAAGTTGGTATCGTCCATCTTGAACAAACATATCTGTAGCATGGCCATTCCTTAGAATGATCCGAAGCATACCACTGGTCTGTGCTTCCTGCACGTCTTCGATCTCTGTCATAGTAGGTGTGGCAAGGGCCAGGTAGAGCAGATGTCCAATAATGGACAACTCACCACCTGGCCCTGAGCCAGCTCCTTACGCGCGGAGGTAGCCAGAGATCTGATCCGTCGGCTGATCGTTATACATCGCCGCTTCCACAGTCACCAGCAGCTCCTGACCGACGAGCGAGTCGGTATCGAACGGAGGCTTCACAGCGTCCTTCGACTGGTATGCGTTCGCCAGCTCATCCATGTTGCAGGCGCGGAGCAGGGCAGCGAAGCCGAAAGCACCAGCGCCACTGTACGGCATACCAACCTTACGAACCTTCGGCTTCTCCCCACCCGTCGAGATGCTGAACTGAATGTCGAGCTTCGGATTCCCAGCCTTCGAGATTCCAGGCGTCACACTATCAATGCGTGCCTTGTAGGTACCAGCTTCAATCGGGCCAACGTCGGAGAGATCCGGCTGAATCATAGGCATGGCTTACTTCTCCTTACGTGAAAGTGATTTCACCATCCTGTGTACTACACTAGGTTGGCGTCCTACAATAGCACCAATATCACGATAAGATAACTTACCTATCAACTCTGCTACCTTATCATAATCTGCTTGTGTAATCGTACGACCTTTTTGTCTACCTTTCTGAAGCTTGTCGGCTACATTATCAGCATCTGTACCCACAAATAGATGTTCAGGATTTACACAGAGCCTGTTATCACACTTATGGAGTACAAGCTCATCAGGAAGAAGACGTCGAACGAAACACTCAAAACTGTAACGATGCGCTCTTGTGTTCAAACTTACTACATAATACCTCCCATATCCAGTAGGAGATATTGTACCCTTCCAAAGCCAACAGGCATCTGTCTTGTCTACCTTACTCAAAAAGTCAGCCTTTATATCAGGATCAAAAGCCATTGAAGGAAGTAAGGTAGGCATAGAAATCACTTAATCGGCTGGAGGGCTTTGTTAAGAGCATCCCAAGTCCATTCTGTACCGTCTGGGACACCGAGGCGAGTACCACAACGAACGAGTCCATCTGGCTGAGTCTGAAGCACGCGCTTCATCTCCAAGCCGATCTTCTGCATCTTCATTCGATAGACCTCATCAAACTTCAACGGGATACGCTCGGCGGACTGGCCTGTCAAGAGAGGTACAATGCCAATGATAGCATCACTCTCGTTGTAGAGGACCTTCTCATGACAGATGAGAACGACGTGCTTATCCGTGTCCAGCAACATCTGAACGAACTGCTCAGTCATACTCCGCTCAGCACCAAAGTCCTGCTGCTTCAACACGATGAGGCCATTCTTAAGGGCAGCACCGTGAGTCTCAGACTTCGCGCCAGGAGTACGACTTCCACTGAGGAGGTAAATACCTTTGTTAGAGGTAGCCTCCGAGAGGGTCGTGCCTGAGTCGATGACCCAAGTGTCGAACTGTTCCACAGCACCTGGCTTCATCTGAGCATCGAAGTACCGACAGGCATCATCGAAGGCCTTGGGAGTCTTCACTACCCCCAGCGGAGTCTTGTCATCTTCCCTGAATGTCTGATACAGAATCGGAACCTTCCCGAACTTCTGTTGCCACCAAGGAGATGCGATGGTAGCAAGACCTCCATCAAAGTCAATGACGTTAGGCCTTGGGAACGTACAAGCGCCGGCGGTCTTGCCAGTCTTGAATCCACCGAAGACTAGCAAAGCTCGTCGAGTACTTGGCTTCCAATCAAGAATGTTAGGCACTAGACTACGGGCTCCTCGTCGTCTTCGTCACCTTCCCAGTCGATCTCGTCATCAGAGATCTCATCATCGGCATCTTCTTCTGCATCCAAGATGTCGTCTTCGTAAGCGTACGCATCACACACAGGATTGTCGCATGCTCCGAAGGAATCCAGAGGCATGTTGCAAGATGCACACTGCTCTGGTTCTAGCTCTTTCTCGGTCACAGTGGATTCGCTCCCTCGTTGAGGACTTTACCAGCAATCTCGATGAAGTGGCCGAAGTCATAATCGGTTACTTCATCTGGCATCAGGCGCTTCTGCAACGCATCGGAGAGCTGGTCGAGTTGTCTTGCGAGCTCGAAACATTCCCTATACCGTGTACGGATGAGGTCGTTCCGTGCCAGAGCCAATCGTGTCAACAACTCTCGCGGTTCTACTGCAACAGCAAAGCTTGTTACCTGTGTAAGGATCGCCTCGTCTTCGTCCTCCTGGGTATCGAGTTCAGACTCTGCACGCTCTCTCGCAAGTTCCGCGATGAGCTGCGCTTCAACATCATCTTCAGCCTTGTATGTCAGGCGGATAGTAGCAACGTATTCTTCAGCCATCAGGGAAGATCTCCATCTGAATAGGTTTCTTTGCGAAGGCACGTTGGCGGAGTTCTTCGAGAAGCTCTATCCGGCGCTTGCGAGTCTCACGCTTAGCCCCTCTCCAATCACAGACAGCATTGATTGTACGTTCTAGCCATGCTACGAAGTCAGCTAGTTCGTCTTCAGTGATGGGAGTCATTCCTTGACTTCCGTCCCTGTCCGATGTTCAAAGTCCCAAGCTTCCTTGAGGTAATCTTGCTCAAGACGCTTCTCACGCTCGGATGGATGGGACAGCACATGGACAGAATGATACTCACACTTTCCATAGAGAGTGCAAGCATTAGTGGACTGACTGAAGCCCTCACGCTCTGCCCGCTTGATCTGATTGCAGATGAGACGGACGTTCTCCAGCCACTCGACCAGATCCTGAGGATGTCGAGCTGTCATACCACGCTCGAACTTGGTAGCGCCAGTCTTGTAGACTCCGATAGCGTTGATGATAGCGCCTTGAGTCCGACGACCGGAGAGCTGCTCCGCCGCCCAGATGTAGCCTGTCACCTGATTGTTTGGCTTGAACTGATCGAAGTAGTAGGAGCCGAGCTGACTGGTTGTCTTATGCTCGAACACCCAGATTTGACCATTGAAGTCTACGAGACCATCAAAGATTCCACCATACTCGATAGGCTCGCCGTCGTCAGTCACAAGACCTGTGTCAAGGCAGAACGGCACCTCAATCATCGGTCTCTCAGGCGCACCAACGACCTGGAAGTTCTCTGAAGGATAACGCTTCACATAGTCAATCATGACTTGGATAGCTTTCTCCTTCGTCCGGTAGTCGTCTATCGAGACAGTCTCATCCCACTTCTCGTGAATGGCTGTGAGAGCGGCAGCAAGGTCATGGGTCTTATACCATGTAGCAAGACCCTCATGGAACCCACCACCGAAGGCAAGAGCGCTTGAACGGCGACGGGTAGTCCAGCCCTGCCGGATACGTAAGTCGTATTTACTGGGGCAGGTCTGAAAATTGGTTAAGGCAAAGTTATCCACCTTCACTTTGTATGATCCATTCGAGAGGTGAAGTCAAGTCGAGTAACATCAACCGATCCAAACATCTTATCAAAGCAGCGGGTCACAAAGTTGACTGCAGTTACTTGTGCAGCAACTCGAACCTCTTGTGCACGAACTTCTTCCAAACGTCTATTAATCTCTGCATACGCTTGATCCTGCTGACGTTGGATTCTACGAGCACTGATCCGTTTCATAGATTCGGCCTCTTACTCCTGATCGCCCACTGAACGGCGAGTATAGTGACTTTACGCATCTGCCTTCGGGTCGGGTACATAGCCTTGAACTTCTGCTTCAGCTCAGTTGGTATCTCCACAAACCAACCAGAGTTCTTTTTCTTCTGTGGATTAGCCAATAGGAAGTCTCAGGGTCTTAGGTGAGAGTTCTACAAACTCGTTTAGGAGCTTATTCCGCTCGTTCCAGATCAGTTTCCGAGCGAGGTCAAGGAGAGCCTGGCGCTGTCCATACTGGGCAGGCGTCATCTGTGCCATCATAACATCTGTCATCGGCACGTTGCGGAGTTGACAGATAGCATGGTAGGCTCTGTGCAGACCATCGATCTGCTCAAGCAGTGGCCAGGCATAGATAGCTGGCTTGCTAAGTTTCTCTTGGAGAGCCAAATCAGGGTCGCCAAAGAACTTAGTGTAGTCTAATGTTGGTGGAAGGAGAGACATTGGCTCATTAGGAGGGGAATCCTGCAGCCTGTGAAACGGTGGATTCTTATTTATTGTCGGGAGATACCACCTAAAACCCCACCTGAACTTTACGGTATCAGGCAACGGATTTAGAGATGCTGCCTAGGTATTCAGCAGAGCTCATTAACGCTAATCACTTCGGACAGTGACTCGGAGGCTTACGGATGAGATCGCCATTGTCAGTATATCCATCCGCTTAGCAACGGCAACTACAACTGCGTGGTGCGGGGAGATCTAGGTGATGCCAGGTGCCGTGTGGCGCTCCATCATCTGTGCGAACTGAGAGTCCGTCATGCTGATTACGAAGTGGAAGTACTTGTATCCGAGCCGCTTCGTCATCTCGGCGTCGAGAGCTTCGATCCTGACAGTCCCATGGTTTCGAGATAGCGTGATGTCCATGTTCTCCGCGCCGATGTAGATGTCGTAGATGACGCTGGGGAACACTCCGTTGGAGGTGAGGACAAGTTGTCCATCGTTGGACATCTGACGGGCTCCAGAACGTAGGAGGATGGGAAGAAGATTAGCATATAGTGCGTGGAGGGGCTCGAACCCTCCCCAGCTCAAGGATTGAACCTTGTTAAGCCTACCCATGCGACAAGATCTGCCGCAACGCACTACCCTCGACACGGAGAGGAGAACTACTTGGACGTCAGCGCGTCCACATCTTCCTGCGTCAGCTTGCCGGAGGCGATGAGCTCTAGCAGGGCGGCGACCGAGTCACCGTTCACCTTCTCGGCGGCAGACGCAGCCGCACGCTTGGCGCGGCTGACAGGCGTCGAAGCCCCACCCTGACGCTTGCCAGGACGGAAGTCGATCTGGGCCTGTGCGATCTCGTCGTCCGTCTTCTGCTTGTCGCCTTCGAGCGAACGGAAGCGACGAGCGATGGACTGGAACGACACACGGAGGGAAGTGCCATCCGCCATGTTAGCGATGCCTTCCTCTCCGTAATGCGCGATCATGGCAGGCACAGAATCCCACACGAGAATCGGAACCTCGCCAAGCGACTTGGTGCCCTTCGCAGTCTTGACTTCCTCAAACTCGAAGTGAGCACCTGTCGGTGCACTAATAGAAACGGGCATTACTGTACTCCTTGTGTAGATGGTTCTGATTACTACCATGTGTAATAATCAGTCTTTCGACTCAAACCTTGAGTCATATTTTGTGATGGCGTCACTGATTTGACGCTGTCTGCGATTACCCATTAGTGGATATAACTGCAGCATCAAATCTCGCGCACGTTTTCCTGGAAGGTTCGCATAGTACAGAGGCTTTCTATTAGGCCTCTTATCGTAGAAAGGACCTCCAACATCTACCTTCAGAGCTGTTGCTACCCTTTCTATAACGTCTAAATCCGTTGATACGCCACGAATCTGAAAACACATATCTTTCGTGGTTGTGCCAGAACAGATGAAGCTACCTTCCCCTTCCAGCCAACCAGCAAGCCAAACTAATACAGGGAAAGTCAATACCGGAGGTGGCTTTATTACTGGCATATGGATTAGATTATCGGGGATGGAACGTATAACCAATATAATAGCCCTGCTGGTACTTGTCAATGGGTCGGGTAATCAAGGATGGAGGAAGTACCTCGCGATTGTAAAGGCAGCCAAGATGAAGAAAGCTATGATGGAGAGGACAGATCCCACTGCCAACCAGTCAGGCCCACGGTCTCTCATGGCTGTCCTCGGTCTACATAGGGATCGCTGGCGGGGAATAGCCAGTCAGGATGTCCATACTCCTGATGCAGCCAGTGCTTCAACTCATGGGTGACGATCTCTGGACAAACCATCCAGTCACAGATCACGATAGTCTTCTCGTGTGGAATACAGCGTGCTATCTTCGCCCGAGCCTCATTCAGACGGGGCATAGGCGGGAGGAGGTTAGGATATGTACGGAAGACTGGCAAGCCAAACGTCTTCACCGGATGGTCAGGGTGAGCGTTCGCTATGTCAGCACAGACGGAGGTGAGGCTGTATGGGAAGGTGAGATGAGGACTGAGAGAAGCTTCGTTGATCATACAGTCCTTGAACGTCCACTCGGAGTAGGGCTTACCTCTCCACCATCGTTGGAGTTTCTTCCAGATGGATTTCACGGCTTGTCTCCGGTCTCAGGGGAACGGGAGGCGGGGAAGGCGTCGTCCAAGATGCGTTGAGCCTCCTCGCCGTGGTGCTTCAGGTTGTAGCGCACAAAGCACTCGCGGAGTTGGGCGGGCGTCATTCGCTTGAAGTCTGCGCCACACGACGAGCAGGAGAGTTCGCCGTCGTCGCCGTACAGACATGCGCCGCCTTTGTGACCGTGCTGAAGAAAGGCCAGTTCGCGCCACTCCCCCGTCTCCCTTGCCTCGACCGCAGGAGGGGCGGCGACTTCTGCGCGCGACAGTTCGATGAAGTATTTCACGGGCTGTCCGGCGAAGAACGTCCGGTCAGGGTGCGGGTCGAACGCTAGCTTGCCGTTGATGGCGACAACCGCGTGAGTCACCGCACGGCGTGGCGAGGGGCCGACTGCGACCGACAGGCCCTGCGACGGCTTGTCTCCATCCAGCGTGGCCCACTCAACCCCGCGAGCCGAGAGCCATTCCGTAAGCTGAGTATTCCATGTGTGGTCGTGCAGCTTGGGAACGTCGGTGATCGCGCATCCGAGAATCGTGGCGATGGCCGCCTCAAGACAGTTCCCGTCCTTGTCGCCCACGATGGTCTGTGTCACGCCCCATTCCTCCGGCGTTCCCGCAGGAGCCGAGGCGGTGAGGGCATCCAGCGCCAATGCCACTCGCATCGCCCGTACCCCTGCATCTGTCGCGTTCTCGAAGGATTGGAACTCTGCCGCGAGAATGTCAAACGGCGTCAGGTCAGCCATTGGGATTCTCCTCAGGCTGTAGCGCACGGACGTACTCAATCGCGGCGCGAAGCGTGGCGTTGTCGAGCACGGTTCCCGATATGTCGTTGCCGCGCTGTTCAGGAGGAACGCGCTCCCCGTTGAGCAACGCGAGCTGCACCGCGCTCAGATACGGCGCGTCCTCGGCAGTCAGTTCTCCTTCATCGCCACTCGGCATACAGACGCGGAGAAACGCCTGCTCCTCTTCGTTCTCCGGCGTGAAGTTGAGCCAGATGCACAAGTGCTCGCCGTCTTCGTCAACCGCCATCGTCGCATGGCGAAGTATCCACGCCAGTAGATCTGCATCGCTCACCCTCGGCACGGCAGGCCCATCCACCAGTCGCACCACGTCGGCCTTGCAGGTGGGGCATGGCGACCCGCACTCATGCCCGCGAGCGATGCACAGTTGCGCCGCCGACCCATGCTCCCATCCACTCAGTTCTCGCGTCATTTCGGTGTCTCCCGATTGTCGAGCACACCAAGCCGCGTGGCGAGGTCGATCAGGTCACGCACCTCGCGTTGGAGGTACTTGGCGTTCGTCTCTTGCTGCTCGACGGGCAGCGTCGGGTTCACGCTCTCCCATCCCCAACGCAACGTCTTCGCGCACGCCTGAATAACCTCGCCCGCCTCCTCCATCAGGCGTACTAGTCGCTCCTGCTCCTGTGGCGTCACGTCCTCGCCACACAGGCGGTCACGGTCGTAGAGCTTGTTCGTCATTTCGGTGTCTCCGTTGGGGTGCGTTCGAGGAGGGCGAGGAGGGAATCGTAGGAGTGCCTGAACACCGTGCGGAATCCCATGCCCCTCTCCGTCAGCATCCGCTCGTGGTGCATCAGCATCTCGTCTACCGCCGCCTCCACCTCCTCTCGGCTCGGGGCCGGTGGGGAGGAACGGAGGGCGGCTACGTCAGAGTGCCACTCAGCGATGCGCTGGCAGAGAGACGACCAATCGCTCGGGTCGGGCGAGTCGTTCTCGAACAGTTCGCGCTCGGCATCGGTGAAGCACTCAACGTCAGCGGGCTCGCCCACCAGTGCGCTGAGGTAGACTTCGTTGTCCTCTGTGGTGCCGACGCACGCGCGGTCCCTGAACCACCGCCAGAGTGCTGCGTCTCTGACGTCCTCGCTCACGTCCCCGCGTTCCTGCGGAGCCGAGGAGAGGGCGGCACGACGCACGGCGGTCTTGCACGCGCCAGCGATAGCTCGGCACGCCTGCTCGGTCGTGAGTTCGCCATCTTCGAGGTTGTACTGGCAGATGATGTCAGTAATGCGGTCGTGTAGATAATCTTCGTCCAGTGTCGGCTCGGGGGTGCCAGCGGAGGGCAGGGAGGTGGGGGCGGTCACGGCATCCTCACGGCGTCGATGGTGGATGGGACGTAGACGGACGACTCGCCCTGCGATTGCGTATAGCCGCCAATCGTGGAGGTGCGGCGGTAGTCGGGGCAGATCGTGACGTACCGCGCGTGCCCGTTGTCGTAGAAGCGGTAGACCTTGCACCCGTCGATGGTCAGCAGGAGGTCCACGCTGATGTTGGCGTTGTCAGAGGGGCGGCTTTCCATCGCGGGACGTTCGCATCCGCACACCAAAAGAGCCAACGCGAGCATTGTCTTACGCATCGTTCCTCCCCTCCGTGGTCGTGGACAGCGCGGCGTCGGCAGCTTTCGACCGATGCCAACGCAGAATCGTGTCGGCAATGTGCGAGTCTGGTTCAGTGATCGCCGTGAAGTTGAACACCGTGAGATTGAACACCTGTCCATCAACCGGCGAAACGGTTGCGCCTCCGGCCAGCGCCTCGCGAAGTTCTGTCAGCCTCGCCGCGTCCTGCGCCAGCGCGTCACGGGAGGCCATCAGCGCAAGATACTTCTCGTCTAGTTCGGCAAGGCGTGTGTCGCGAAAATCACTGAGCCACCGGTTCTCTGCCTGAGCAGCGTGTAGTTCGCCGGTCAGTGTTTCGTTGGCTTCCTGCGCGGCGGTGAACAGGCGAACAATGTCGCGCCTGAGGGTATCAGATGCCTCTGCGCGATTCTTGGACTCGGCGATCTGCATCAACGTCAAGAGCACCTGAAGCTCCTCTTCTGGACTCCGCGTCGGCTCTATAGGGATCGGGTCGCTCGGGTGGGTAGTCACTTGCTTTTCTCCATCGTCGGAGGTGGACAGAGTGGCCTCTCAGGTGCCGTGAGGTTCTCCTTAATCACCCATCCTGCGAAGATCACTATCGCGTACATCATCAGCAACGCTGACCAATCTCTGGCAGAGCTATAGCTCGGAGTGATGTTCTTTAGGTCCATCGTATTCTCCAGGGTTGTAGTTGCTGTAAGCACGTTCGAGGATAGTCTCCTTCGCCATCCGAGTCCATTCCTCAATCCCACACTCCGAGCACTCGAAGATCTCATAATCATCAGGGCCGGAATGGAAGATCACTTCCACCTGCCCTTCACAGTCATGCACCGGACACTGCACGGTGATTGTAGTCTTCTTACTCACGCTTCCTCCTTGTCCGTAGTGAACCATCTGCCACCTGTCTTGACTATCCAAGCTGTGCGTAACACCATCCGATGTCTGTCTAACTTCAAGTTCGGCCGATAACTCACCAGCCAGATAGGGAAGATACTCCCAGTCACACCGATCTTCAGAACAGACTTCTTCACGGAGGTGATCTCTCCGAGAATGTTCTGAGTGATCTTGGTTGTCATCTCCCATATAGAATCTCCGACTGCTGGCCGCTTCATCAGGGCACGATGTGTAGGCGCTGAGTCTGACCAGCCCCAGGAGTAGCCTCGAACAGTGTCTTGAACTGAGCGAGCGGTGCCTTGAACATGAAGATGTATTTCTTCCCAGGCATCTCGTTCTGCTTGTCCTCACAGTAGATCGTCACAGTATCATCAATGTCCATTACCATCTGAACATCTCTGATTGCGTCAACCAGACGATCTACTACCTCTTGGTTAGTCACTGGTCTAGCTCCGTGCGTGTGAGGAGGTACTCAGCCACCTGCCAGGGATCGAAAGCATACGCATCCAGCGATCCCTTCCCGAGCGCCGCCCAGTACTGTGCGCTGTACTCGGACATCCTCTCATAGGAACACCGCTGGGCAGCTCTGTCCCGTCTCCCTCCCATCATCTTATGCGCTCCATCCATTACAGTCTGTCGACTGATCTGGTAGAGCTCTCCGATACGTGACCAGCTACACCCGAGTACCCAGAGTGTAGCCATGATCTTCCGGCGCTGGTAGTAGTGATCCTGTTGAGGGATCTGTCCGATCTGTGGCTTCTTACACAGCGTCAGGAGCTCATTCACTTCTGCCGGCTCGAAGTCTGTGTTGGCGAGGAACATTCTCCCCTCCTCCACAGTCATCTTCGCAATCCGTCCGATGAGATTGAGTCCTGCCTTCTCGGTGAGTTCGATAGAGATCATTTGGTCAGGTCCACCATCTGGCCGTCATCTGTCCAGCCAATGAAGTGCTGCACGTTGTGCTTGCCCACACAGAAGCGCCAGTAGACCAGCGAGCTGGTATTGGTAGGCGTGATGTGCTTGAACGGCTCTCGAAGATCCATCAATCTCAGCCACTTGAAAGGCATAGGAGGCTTGACGGACTCCGGAGTCAATGCGGAGTCAGCTTCCATCTCGTCATCTTCCATCTCGTCATCTTCCCAGTTCTCAGCCATCTTTCCCTCCTGCCATATGGTTCAGAGCGAATCGTGCAGCCTGCGCGGACTTGCCGAGGGGGGCACCGAAGCCTTTGATGACAATACTGTATCGCCATTCAGGACGTTCGACTCCATCTGTCCAAGCAGTCTCAGGCTGAAAGAGTACATCTCCAGGAAGCCCTTTCCGCTTCGCCAGTCTCTGCAATCGTTCAAGTGACTTCGTCATCTGATTCCTCCAGAACAGTCTCGAAGGCATCAGCAACTGTGCTGACCTTTGCTTCCTTCACAGTGAAACTCCTCGTGATATTACCCTTGATATGTGAGGAGTTATACTGTGGATGTACGAGGGCTATCCGTACACGCACAGTTCCTTCTTCATCCTTGGTATTTCTTCGATGGGTGAGACGCTTAAGAAGTCGCATCGAGATGTCCACCAATGGACAAGTTACGGTCAATCACCTCTGACCGGAAGTGATCTCTCAGCGTTGGTGCTGCTGCGTGGGGAGCGGTGTAGCAGTTATCCAAAATCTCCTCAGGGAATGGAATGTAGTATTCCATCCCTTCGTTCTGATCCACCACTCCATCCGGTAGCTCCATAGGAATCTGAACCTCCATCCCCTTCACGACCTTAGCTCCTGCTACCTCAATGACCTCCGCTTCGACAGTGAAGGGATGGCCTTTGAGGTAGGCGAGGTAGAGTTGTCTAGGCATCTTCAACTTCCTCCCAAGTACCATCAAACTCCATCATAGCATCCGCTTCTCCGAATGTGCAAGTACCACACATCTCAAGATAAGGATGGCAAGGAAGATGTTGATGACAGACGATGCACTCCATCCATACACCTGTGACTTGTTTATGAATCTTCTTCGTGTGAGAAGTTTGGTTCGGTTTAGGCATTGGTGGCCTTCTTATCCACACCCTTCAGCGCACGAATGGAGATGACCTTCTCGCTCGTCCTCGTGATGGTGAAGAGCATCCCCTTCTCGTTGTCCTTGAGATACCTCACAATCCCGAGGATGTAGGTAGGCTCACCGGAGTACACACGCTGATTGAAGCCCTCCCCGACGTAGATCTTATACACGATTGGAAGCTTCGTTACGAGTGTCACTGGTCAGGTCCTTGGTGAGTTACTTCTGCTTCCGGATCACAGCGGAGTTCTTCGTCGGCATAGATACGAGCATCGTCTGCACCACAAGTACAGGCGCCGTCCGAGATGATCTGTGACTGGCAATCATCAGCGTGGACGCCTGCTTGGTATAGCATCTGCTGCAGGCGGTCAAGGTCTGGCGCTCGCTCAATATGTCCCCGCGAGGATGCTTCGAGGCGCACGGCACCACGCCGAGCACGCTTCTTTTCCGCCACACGCAGTTGCTTTTCGCTGTTGCTGAGCGACTGAGAGATTTTATCCGAGTGACGACCGATCATCCGAGGGGATCTACTCGGAGCGTGAGGGCTGATAAGGGACTTACGAGACATTCTTCTCTCCCTCCACGGACTTCAGCTGATCCTCAGCCTTCATCCGAACCGTCGCAGCCTCGACGTTGGTAGTCAGCTGCTTGAAGAAACCATCAATAGCTTCTTTCGGAGCCGAGATGATGGTCAGCTTCGCCATCGTAAGAGTAATCGGATCTGCCTTTGCTGATAGCATGATGAACGCTTCCATCACCGCAAGCTCATCTTCAGAGAGCTCCAGCGTGGCAACCACAGGGCCGCGAACATACGGCTTGCCCATATCTTCGGGCTTGGTGCGAGTGGGCTTCATCTGTCACCTCGCAACGCGAATGATGACAGTTCCACTCCGCTTCACCATCAGCTTGGCTCCCCACTTCTCAGCCAGTCGCAGCAGTGCGTCGATGTCCTCATCAGTGATGATGCGAGGCGTAGCCCGAGGCTTGGGCTTCTTGGGAGTGATCTTCTGGTAAGTCGCCATCTGTTCCTCCGGCGGTCTGGCCGCCATCTCAGGTTATCCAGCTAGCGGTGGCCGACTAGTTCGTAGCAAAGCCTACGCAACCACCGCTTTCGGCCTCTCGGCCATCATCAGGCTGGACTATCTTGTGAATGAAGCACCGTGGCAGACTGCTACCTCCTGATGATTCCCACGAGCACCCTCTGCATTCACAGCATCCACCATCTCCTGTGAACGGTTCTTGATGCCATTGAGGAAGGTCTCCATATCCTCGTGTGCCCAGCCCTTCCAGGCCACCCAGATCTGAGTCCCTCTAATGTTCATATCATCGAGGCCTAGAATCTCCAGCATCTTGTCGTCCTGCAACAGGCGCATCAGAACCGTGACGGCACCTGGATTTCCTTCAGCCATCTTAACCACCACATCCTGAAAAGAATCTCTCAGCCTAATCGCCGCTCGATCACTCACCAACCACCTCCGCCAGTTCGACTGGCATCTTAGGTTCCCTGCGTGATGGCATCCCTTCGGGATGTTGCTTACAACCGAATCACTTCTCCCCACGTCGGGCCACCAGCAGATGTTATCCAGAAATGGAGATGTGTATCCTCACGGATGTTTGGAGTTC
>Ga0082335_1003955_pt1 | contig 23288 bp, 16 predicted proteins | sample Subgrocontami58m_FD_72375 | JGI IMG/M metagenome (GOLD analysis project Ga0082335, IMG submission 72375) | Subsurface groundwater microbial communities from S. Glens Falls, New York, USA - GMW37 contaminated, 5.8 m (SPADES assembly) (version 2) ...
GAATGACTCCGAGTCATGACTGACGCGCTGAAGTCCTTCGCCGACGCGATCCGCGCGGCGGCGGCGGCGAAGCGCCCGCTGCGGCTGCGCGGCGGCGGCAGCAAGGATTTCTACGGCCAGGCGATCGCGGGCGAGGTGCTCGACACGCGCGGCTACGCGGGCGTGCTCGCCTACGAGCCGACCGAGCTCGTCGTCACGGCGAAGTGCGGCACCCCGCTTGCGGAGCTGGAAGCCGCGCTGCGCGAGAACGGCCAGATGCTCGCCTTCGAGCCGCCGCACTACGGCGCGCAGGCGACGGTGGGCGGAATGCTCGCGGCGGGCCTGTCGGGGCCGCGTCGCGCGAGCGCAGGCGCGGTGCGCGACTTCGTGCTGGGCGTGACGCTGATGGACGCGCGCGGCGAGACGATGCGCTTCGGCGGCACGGTGATGAAGAACGTCGCCGGCTACGACGTGTCGCGGCTCATCGCCGGCTCGATGGGCACGCTCGGCCTCGTGCTGGACGCGTCGCTCAAGGTGCTGCCGCTGCCCGCCGCCGAGGCGACGCTGCGCTTCGAGATGCCCGAGGACAAGGCGATCGAAACCCTCAACCGCTGGGCCGGCCGGCCGCTGCCGGTCTCGGCGAGCGCATTCACCGCGGGCGAGCTGCACGTGCGGCTCTCGGGCGCTCGCGCGGCGATCGATTCGGCGCGCGCCAAGCTCGGCGGAGAGTGCCTCGAGGACGCGCAGGCGCGCGCCTTCTGGTCGGGCATCCGCGAGCACACGGACGATTTCTTCCGCGCCGCGACTCGGCTGTGGCGGATTTCGCTGCCCTCGGCGGCGCCTTCGCTGCAACTTCCCGGCGGGCAGTTGATCGAGTGGGGCGGGGCGCTGCGCTGGCTCGCGACCGGGGCCGATGCGCGCACGCTGCGCGAGGCGGCGCGGCGCGCGGGCGGCCACGCGACGCTGTTCCGCGGCGGCAGCGACGAGGAACGGCGGTCCGCCGGCGTGTTCCACCCGCTCGAGCCCGCGCTCGCCAGGATCCACCGCGACCTCAAGGCGAGCTTCGATCCGGACGGGATCTTCAACCGCGGCCGCATGTACGCCGACTTCTGATGCAGACCCAGCTCGCGGATTTCATCCGGAACACGCCCGAGGGCCGCGAGGCCGACGCGATCCTCAGGAAGTGCGTGCACTGCGGCTTCTGCACCGCGACCTGCCCGACCTACCAACTGCTCGGCGACGAGCTGGACGGCCCGCGCGGGCGCATCTATCTCATCAAGCGCGTGCTCGAGGGCGCCGAGGTCACGCAGAAGACGCAGTTGCACCTGGACCGCTGCCTGACCTGCCGCTCGTGCGAGACGACCTGCCCCTCGGGCGTGCAGTACGGGCGCCTCGTCGACATCGGCCGCAGGATCGTCGAGGACCGCGTGCCGCGCCCGTGGTGGCAGCGCGCGCAGCGCGCCGCGCTCACCGGCGTGCTGCCGCGCCCGTCGCTGTTCGCGCCGCTGCTCGGCATCGGCCAGATGGCGAAGCCCTTCCTGCCCGGCGCGATCGCGGGCAAGGTCCCCGCAGCGGCGCCGCGCGCGCGCGCCTGGCCCGCGCCGCGCCACGCGCGCAGGATGATCGCGCTCGCCGGCTGCGTGCAGCCGACGCTCGACCCGGACATCAACGCGGCGGCCGCGCGCGTGCTCGACCGGCTCGGCATCTCGCTCGTCGAGGCCCCTGGCGCGGGCTGCTGCGGCGCGCTGCGCTATCACCTGAGCGACCAGCGCGGCGGGCTGGAGGACATGCGCCGGCTGATCGATGCCTGGTGGCCCGAGGTGCAGAAGGGCGCCGAAGGCTTCGTCATGACGGGCAGCGCCTGCGGCGCGATGGTGAAGGACTACGCGCACCTGTTCGGGCGCGACTCGCGCTACCGCGACAAGGCGGCGAAGATCAGCGCCATGACGCGCGACATCTGCGAAGTGCTCGACGCGGAAATCGACCGGCTCGCGCCGCATGTACCGGCAACCCGGGCGCCGCGCGTCGCGTTCCATCCGCCGTGCACGCTGCAGCACGGGCAGCAGATCCGCGGCGTCACCGAGCGCGTGCTCGCCGCGGTCGGCTTCGAGCTCGTGCCGGTCGCCGACGCGCACCTGTGCTGCGGTTCGGCGGGCACCTACTCGATCCTGCAGCCGGAGCTCGCCGCGCAACTGAAGCGCAACAAGCTCGCCGCGCTGCAGTCGGGCATGCCCGAAATGATCGTGTCCTCCAACATCGGCTGCCAGAACCACCTGGCGGGCGGCGCGCAGGTGCCGGTGAAGCACTGGATCGTCGCGCTGGAGGAGCGCCTTTCCGAAGGGAAATCCGGAAAAAGTTGAACATGCGTTCGCGCAACACAAGGCGTGGAGCGGCACGGGCGCACGACGTGGTGTCAAAAATGACAATCAGAAGGGGGTGACGACGGGCGTGCACGGAGGGGAGGGAAGTGCCGCGTAGGTTGGACCGAGCGCGAGCGAAGTCCAACGAACCTGCGCTACGCCACCGTCCGACAATTGCGCCGATAATGTATCGCGTCGCGACAACAACGAAAACATGATGCGCGGCGCCCAAGGGGAGGGATACGGTGGACAAGTTCGACCGGATCTACCAACTGCATCGCATCCTCGCCGGCAGACGAACGCCGATCGCGCTCGAAGACCTGATGGAGAGGCTCGAGTGCTCGAAAGCGACCGCCTACCGCCTGATGCACGCCCTGGAGCACTATCTCGGCGCTCCCATCGAACGTGACGGCGAACTGGGCGGATTCCGCTACCGCCTCGGGCCGGAATCGCAATCCTTCGAGCTGCCGGGGCTCTGGTTCAGCGCCGAAGAGCTCCAGGCCCTGGTCGTATTTCAGCGGCTCCTGCAAGCCATGCAGCCCGGCCTGCTCGACGAGCACCTCTCGCCGCTCGCCAAGCGCCTGGACGAATTGCTCCAGCACAAGCGCCTCGGCCTCGGCGAAGCCGCGCGGCGCATCCGCATCCTCGGCATGGCCGCGCGGCCGGCCGGCGACTGGTTCCAGGTGGCCGCGGGCGGCGTGCTGCAGCGACGGCGGCTCCGGATCGGCTACCACTCGCGCAGCCGCGACGAGCTGACCGAGCGCGTCGTTTCCCCGCAGCGCCTCACCCGCTACCGCGACAACTGGTATCTCGATGCGTGGGACCACCTGCGCAAAGGCTTGAGGAGCTTCTCGGTCGACCGCATCCGGCACGCGACGGAGCTTACCGAGCCTGCCGAGGACATCCCCGAGCGCGAGCTCGACGAACACTACGCGAGCGCCTACGGCATCTTCGCGGGCAAAGCCAACAAGACCGCGGTCCTGCGTTTTTCGCGCGAGCGGGCGCGCTGGGTGGCCGATGAACGCTGGCACCCGAAACAGCGCGGCCAGTACCTCACCGACGGACGCTACGAGTTGAGTATCCCTTACCGCGATTCTAGGGAGCTGGTGATGGACATTCTGCGCCACGGGGCGGAGGTGGAGGTCGTTGAGCCTGAAGTGCTGAGGACGGAGGTGGCGGGGGCGTTGCGGCGGGCGCTGGAGCAGTATGGCCGGTGACTTTCCTGCCTTCTGTGTGAGTCGCAAGTTTTGAGACTGGCGCATTACAGAATGCCTGCATCGCTAGCAATACTTTCCGAATGAAGGACGATCCTCTGTCTGCCACGCTTGCGCACGTGCGTCAGGACGAGCACGGTAATTGGCATGAGCATCCTTTGGACGAACATTTGAGGGCCGTCGGGGAAATGGCGGCTGGTTTCGCCGCGACGTTCGAGGCCCCAAACTGGGCACGACTCGCAGGGCTGTGGTGCGACCTTGGGAAATACAGTGCCGAGTTTCACCGGCATATCAATTCGGCCACCGGGTTCGACTGCTACGCCAGTCAACAACAGGATCGCCAGCAATGAACACTGGTATGCCCTTCTACATTGCCCATAAGCGAGATTCAGATGGGGAGGTGCAAAGTCTTGCAGCGCATCTCCTGGAAGTTGGAAGCCTGGCAAGATCGTTCAGCGTCAAGATAGGTCTGGAGGAACAGGGAGAGCTCTTGGGCCTGCTCCACGATCTGGGCAAATACAGCGGTGAGTTTCAAACCTATCTTCAATCTGCCGTTGGTCTAATTAATCCCGATGAAGATGATTACGTCGACACGCGCGGGCTAAGGGGCAAGGTAGATCACTCGACAGCAGGAGCACAGCTTGTCTGGGAAGAACTGTCAAAGCAAGGGGGCATGGGACGGATTGCTGGCCAAGTGCTTGCCCTGTGCATCGCCTCGCATCATTCTGGGCTGATCGACTGCCTTTCTTCGGACTCCAACCGGCCGGTCGAAGACATGTTCACAAGGCGAATCGGCAAGCGAGATGAGAGAACACATCTCCGGGAATCCGTGACCAAGATGGATGAACCGATCGCCAACCGATTCCGGGAGTTGGCGAGCAGTACTGAGCTAATCAATGGCCTGGAGGGGGCCATTCGTAAAGTCATGCTCCGCGACAAGATCAAGGGAGTAGACCCAGGCAGAAACAAAATCATCCAATTCAAACTCGGACTACTCGTGCGGTTCCTCTTTAGTTGTCTTATCGATGCCGACCGCGTCAACACTGCCGGCTTCGAACACCCCAGGGCAGAGACACAGCGGCCCAAGGGCCATTACCTCGGATGGGATCAACTGATTGATCGACTGGAAGCACACCTAGAAGGGCTCCCTGAGCGGACGTCGATCGATAGGATCAGGCGCGACATATCCACGCATTGCCGCGACAGCGCCGTCCGCGGTAAGGGTATATACACACTGACTGTGCCGACCGGCGGCGGCAAGACTCTCGCCAGCCTGCGCTTTGCCCTGCATCACGCGAAACATCGCGAGATGGATCGGGTGATCTACGTCATACCGTTTACGTCCATCATCGACCAGAACGCCAAGGTGGTTCGCGATATCCTGGAGCCGGCGGAGGACGACCGTGGTCGTGTGGTTCTCGAACATCACTCCAACCTCACTCCCGAACAGCAAGGGTGGCGGGAAAAAATGTTGACGGAGAACTGGGACGCCCCGGTCGTCTTCACTACGAGCGTGCAGCTTCTGGAGGCCCTGTTTGGCGGGGGCACGCGCGGTGCGCGAAGAATGCATCAGTTGGCCAATGCGGTGCTGATCTTCGATGAAATCCAGACCTTGCCTGTCAACTGCGTGCATCTTTTTTGCAATGCGATGAATTTTCTGGTGGAGCACTGCGGCAGCACGGTGGTGCTATGCACCGCCACCCAACCATTGCTGAACCTTGTTGACCCAAGCAAAGGCGCAATGAAGTTCACTAAGGGCGATGACCTCATGCCCGACGCAATGGAGCTATTCGACAAGCTGAAGCGTGTGGAAGTTCTGAATCGACGCAAAACGGGTGGATGGACCAACGAGGAGATCGCCAAGCTTGCGATGGATGAGATAGTGCAAAGTGGAAGCTGTCTTGTGATAGTCAACACCAAGAAGTCTGCGCAGCAGCTTTACCAGCTTTGCCGGGACGCTGCGGGAATACAGGCCTTTCACCTGAGCACCAGCATGTGTCCTGCGCACCGCAAGGAGATACTCGGCCAAATTCGCAAGCTCCTGACCGACAAGTCTCCCGTACTCTGCGTCAGCACCCAATTGATCGAGGCTGGCGTGGATGTGGATTTTGGCGCGGTCATTCGCTACACGGCAGGCCTGGACTCCATCGCCCAGGCCGCCGGACGCTGCAACCGCAATGGGTGCCGAGAGACAGGACGGGTTCATGTGGTTAATCCAGCGGCGGAAAGTGTGGAGATGCTTACGGACATTCAGTGTGGCAAAGGCATTACCGAACGATTGCTCGATGATGTCGAGGCAGGCATCGAGGACTTCGGTGGCAACTTGCTTGCGCCGCAGGCAATGGCGCAGTATTTCAAATACTACTTTTTCGCGCGTCGCAATGAAATGGGCTACCCCGTCTCCGCGCAGATGATCGGGCGTGAGGACACATTGCTGAGCCTTCTCTCGGTTAACTTGTTGGCCGTGAACGAATACGGACGCAACAATGGCACTGCTCCCAACATCTACCTGCGGCAATCCTTTAAGTCCGCTGCCCGTGCATTCAAGGTCATCGACGCGCCGACGCGGGGAATCATCGTGCCTTACGGTGTGACGGGGCGGGAGTTGATCAATGATCTTTGTTCGGCCTTCGAGGTAGAAAAGCAATTCCGGCTGCTACGCCGGGCGCAGCAATATACCGTCAACGTCTTCCCTCACGTCCTGGAACAGTTGCAGAAGAAGAAAGCTGTGCATGAAATCCAGGACGGCGTGGACATTCTCTATTTGTCGGACGCCCGCTATTACAATCGATCGTTCGGCCTGAGCCAGACGCCAGAAGGAACAATGGAGGGGCTATATGCCTGAGTCGCGCAACACCAGCATCGAGTTCAAAGTGTGGGGCCGTCACGCACTGTTTACGGACCCCTTGACCCGCATCGGCGGCGAAAAGTGTTCTTATCACGTGCCGACTTACGAGGCGCTGAAGGGCATTGCCAAGTCCATATACTGGAAGCCCACCTTCATCTGGATCATCGACGAGGTGCGCGTGATCAACCGTATCCGCACTCAGACCAAGGGCACCAAACCCTTGGAATTCGGCGGCGGCAACACCTTGGCCATCTATACTTTCCTGGCAGCAGTCGAATACCAAGTCAAGGCGCATTTCGAATGGAACCGATATCGACTGGAACTGGCGGATGACCGGAGCGAACCAAAACATCACCTGATTGCCAAGCGCATGCTTGAGCGCGGAGGCCGCCAAGACATCTTTCTGGGTACTCGCGATTGCCAAGGCTACGTAGAACCCTGCGAGTTCGGCTCCGGACTGGGACATTACGACGACGCCGGAGAACTGGGCTTCGGTCTGACCTTCCACGGTTTCGACTACCCGGACGAAACAGGTGAGAACAAGCTTCAGGCACGGTTCTGGCGGCCCATGATGATCGATGGTGTCGTCCGGTTTATCCCGCCCGAGAAATGCGATATTCGGAAATTCATCCGGGAGATGCAGCCCAAGCAGTTCAATCCCAGGCGGAATCTCGTAGGCGTGGAAGCGGAAATCACCGGGCTGGAGTACTGACATGAGCTGGATTCAGAAACTCCACGAGACCTACGAGCAATGCGCCAAGGCGCCGCAATTCGCCAACAATCCTCCTCTACCTATCAGTCACACGACGCGGCAGGCGCACATCGAGATCGTGATCGACGGTCAGGGCAACTTCCGGCGTGGGCGCGCCAGGGTAATAGGCAGGGAAGATCAGACAACACTTATCCCGTGCACAGAAGAGTCAGGTGGAAGATCGGGCAAGACGCCGAAGAACCATCCGCTCTGCGACAAGCTTCAATACGTGGCGGGAGACTATCGAGATTTTGGCGGCGAAGTGACGATCGGCTTCGCTAAAGATCTTGATGAGCCGTACAGGAGCTACCTGCAAGACCTGGAAGAATGGACGTGTTTACCGTCCAGCCACCCTAAACTGGTCGCAATTCTGAGCTACATCCGAAAAAGGCGAGTGGTTCAAGATTTGATTGGTGAAGGAATCCTGCCGCTGGATTCCAAAGGCAAGCTCCTGAAGAAATGGGAGGGTGACAAGAACAATGCGCCGGCGATATTCAGGACCATGCCCGCTGGGTCAAGTCCGGAAGACGCGTTTATCCGCTGGCGCGTCGAAATCCCCGACGATCCGCAAACCGCCATTTGGGAGGACCGTGAAGTTATGGATGCCTGGATTAGTTACTACGCCAGCCGGCAGACCAAACACGGGCTATGCATGGTCACGGGTAAGGAAACCATACTGGCGGAGCAACACCCCGCGAAGCTCAGGAATGCGGGCGATAAGGCCAAGCTCATCTCTTCCAACGACACCAGTGGATTCACCTTTCGAGGACGCTTTATTGATGCCGACCAGACCTGTGGTGTCGGGTTCGTGGTTACTCAACAGGCCCATAACGCCCTGCGCTGGTTGCTTGCTCCTGAACGAAAGCAGGCCTTCCGCACAGGCGATCAGGTCATCGTGGCGTGGGCCGTATCCGGCAAGGCATTGCCGGACCCGTTTGCTAACTCCGCTCAGATGTTTGACCTGGAAACCAAACAGGAAGATGTAGCAGCTACATATCAAGGGGATGCCGGTCAGGCCTTTGCCCTCAGACTGAACAAGTACATCGCCGGCTATCGCGCCCGCCTCGGTCCAACGGATGGAATCGTGGTCATGGCGCTGGACTCAGCCACGCCCGGGCGCTTGGCCATCACCTACTACCGGGAATTGACCGGCTCGGAATTCCTCGAACGCATCCAAGCATGGCACGAGACCTGTGCATGGCATCAGAACTTTGGCAAGGACTCGAAGTTTGTGGGCGTTCCCTCGCCTATGGACATCGCCGAGGCCGCCTACGGTCGTCAAGTGGAAGGCAAGTCAGGAGGGAAGCTACGTAAGGCCACGGTAGAACGGCTACTCCCCTGCATTGTCGACGGGCGTCCCGTCCCCCTGGACCTCGTGGAATCAGCCGTTCGGCGGGCCTCCAATAGGTCGGGCAGCGATAAGTGGGAGTTCGACAGACAACTGAGGATGGAACTGAATCAATGGGAGAAAAATCTGGGCATCGCCTGCGCCCTGTTCAGAGGACATCACAAGGAAGGGAGTTACCAAATGGCATTGGAGCAGGATAGAACGACAAGGGATTACCTCTTCGGTCGCCTCTTGGCAGTAGCGGAGCGCATCGAAGATATGGCGCTCTACATAGCCAAGGAAGAAAGGGACACCAGCGCAGCCAAGCTCATGCAGCGCTTCGCCGATCATCCCTATTCGACATGGCGGACCATCGAGCTTTCGCTGACACCCTACAAGACCCGCCTCCGCTCCAGGTCACCAGGTTTTCTTATCAATATGGGAAAACTTATCGACGGAATCGTCAGTACATTTAACGGCCAGGATTTCATGAGCGATGCGAGGCTTTCAGGCGAATTCCTCCTGGGATACCACTGTCAGAGAGAAGCGCTATGGGCAAAGTCCGATTCGACCAGGGCTGAAGAAACCACCGAGAACCACACCGATCAGGGAGAGTAAAGATGACGACGCTTCAAAATAAAATCGACTTTGCCGTGGTGATCCGCGTTAAACGGGCCAATCCAAATGGTGACCCCCTTAACGGGAATCGTCCCCGCACCGACTACGACAACTTCGGGGAAATGACCGATGTTTGCAACAAGCGGAAGATCAGGGATCGGCTGTTGGAAAGATGGGTTGCTGACGGCAAGAAAGATGACGGGAATATGATTTTCGTTCAATCGGATGACCGAAAAGCGGATGAGCACAAGAGTCTGAAGGCAAGAGCCGAGGCCATCTTGGGCAACAAGTTGGGCTCCAGCGAAACCGCCAAGCTGGCTTGCGAGAAGTGGTTTGATGTGCGTGCCTTTGGTCAATTGTTTGCGCTGAAAGGCAAACAGAAGACCAAGAAAGGCGAGGGAAACGATGGCGAGGGTGATACTGGAATCTCCATTGGGATTCGCGGCCCGGTCACCGTGCAATCCGCATTCAGCGTGGCGCCGGTTGACGTCACCAGCAACCAGATTACCAAGAGCGTGAGCGGCGAAGACACCAAAGACGGCAAGAGGAGTTCCGACACGATGGGTATGAAACACCGCGTGGATTACGGGGTCTACGTCTTCTACGGCAGCATGAATCCGCAACTCGCTGAGAGGACGGGTTTCAGCGAGGTAGATGCCGAGGCGATCAAACGTGTGTTGCCTAAACTGTTCGAAAACGACGAATCCAGCGCAAGGCCGGCCGGTAGTATGGAGGTGCTGAAAGTGGTGTGGTGGCGGCACAACTGCAAGGCTGGCCAGTATTCCTCTGCTAAAGTTCACCGCACATTAACTGTCCAGCCAGATGGCGGTCTCAAGTTAGATGGGCTTGATGGTCTAGATCCTGAAATCCTGGACGGCTTTTGATCGCGGGAGCGTCGATCGAGACAAACATAGGCGAAAGGTGATGCCTTGAATCGAAAGGTGGCCTAATCCATGGCCTCGATCGAGGCGGACGATCCCATCATGATCTCCGCGCTGGAGCACTACAGCTATTGTCCCCGTCAGTGCGCTCTCATCCACATCGAGCAGGCGTTCCACGACAACATTCACACCATGCGGGGGCACGCGGTACATAGGCAGGTGGACGAACCGGGTTGGGAGGCTCAGCCAGGGGCACGCGCTGAGCGGGCGTTACCCGTATGGTCGGATCGGCTGGGGTTGATTGGAAAATGCGACATTGTCGAATTCCGCGCCGATGGATCCGTGTATCTAGTCGAATACAAGCACGGTGGAAAGCGCGTCAAGCTGCACGATGATCTGCAGCTTTGCGCGCAGGCACTGTGCCTGGAGGAGATGACGGGCAAGCGGATCGACCGCGGTGCGATCTATCACCACAGCTCACGACGTCGTCGCGAAGTCGCGATGACGGAGGAACTGCGAAAAGCGGTTGAGGAGATCGTCGCGGAAATTCGTGCGATGATCGCCGCGGGCCACTTGCCGCCACCAGTGAATGACAGGCGCTGCAAGGAGTGCTCGCTGAAGGATACTTGTCAGCCCACGGCGACTGCAGCGGTCGGCGCGCTTCATGATCTGCGCGCGGGACTGTTCAAACCGGATTGACTGATATGCGGCTTCCCAATTCCGAACGGGCGGTCGTTGACATCGCAAAGTTGCGGGACTACTGTCTTGATGCCACGCATCCGCGCGGGCGGCACAAGGCGCGGGCATTCGCTGGGGCTCTTAACCTGACCGCGTCGGATGCGGGTGAGTTGCGGGACGCAATCTTGGCGAGCGTGCAGCTCGCCGACGCCGTCGAAACCGGTGCGGACGAGTATGGAAGAAGATTCACGGTGGATATCACGGTGTCGCGCCGCGGGCGATCGGCAGGCGTCCGCACGGCGTGGATCATTCGTCGCGGGGAGGATTTCCCGAGGCTGACGAGCTGTTATGTCTTGTGAGGGTGGTGTTGAAATGGATATCTCTATCAAGCTCCTGGATGTCGTGGCCCTTGCCGAGGACTTGCCCGAGAAGAAGCTTCTGCGCGGACAGGTCGGGACCGTCGTGGAGATCCTCGCCCCGGACGTGTTCGAGGTCGAGTTCTGCGACGACGAGGGTCGCACCTACATGTCCACCGCGTTGAAGGCGTCCCAACTGATTGTCCTGCACTATCGGCCTCAAATCGCTGCGTAATGCAGCAGATCCTGAACACCCTCTACGTGATGACGCCGAATGCCTACGTGCATTTGGAAAACGACACGCTGCGGGTGGATGTGGAACACGAAAAGCGGCTACAGGTGCCGCTGCACCATCTCGGCTCGGTCGTATGCTTCGGCAACATCATGGTGTCCCCTGCGCTCATGCATCGGCTGGCCGACGACGGCAAGAGCCTGGTCCTGCTCGATGGCAATGGTCGCTTTAAGGCGCGGGTCGAAGGGCCGGTGTCGGGAAATATCCTGCTCCGGCGGGCGCATCACGCTCGCGCGGGAGAGGCGGTCTTCGCACTGGAGATCGCTAAGGCCTGTGTGGCGGGGAAGGTGCGTAACTCCCGCCAGGTGCTCCTGCGCGGGGCGCGGGAGAGTGTGGAACCGGCCGCGAGGGAGGCGCTTTCGGCAGCGGCTGAAGAGCTCGGGCAGTCGCTACGGCGACTGGAACGCGCTCCCGATCTCGATACGCTGCGCGGTTTCGAAGGCGACGCGGCAAAGCGCTATTTCGAGTGCTTGCCGGTCATAGTACGGGCGGATCAGCGCGAGGGGTTCGCAATGTCGGGGCGCACGCGGCGCCCGCCGCTTGATCGGTTCAACGCCCTGCTGTCGTTTCTGTATTCGATGCTGATGAACGACTGCCGCTCGTCCGCGGAAAGCGTCGGCCTCGATCCGCAACTGGGATTCCTGCACGCGGTGAGGCCGGGGCGCGCGGCGCTTGCCCTCGATCTGATGGAGGAATTTCGCCCTGTGCTGGCAGACCGCCTGGCGCTGACGCTCGTGAACCGAAAGCAGGTCGTGGCGGAAGACTTCATCGTGCGGCCTGGCGGCGCGGTCACGCTCGAGGAGAGGGCGCGCAAGCTGGTGGTGTCCGCCTATCAGGAGCGCAAGCAGGAAACGCTCACGCATCCTCTGCTCGAGTCAAACGTTGCGATCGGGCTCCTGCCCATGCTTCAGGCGAGGTTCCTCGCGCGTGTGGTCCGTGGCGAAATCGAAGGGTATGTTCCATTCCTGATGCGCTGAGGGCGGCATGCTGATCATCGTGACCTACGACGTATCGACCGAAACGCGTGCGGGCCGGAGGCGATTGCGGCGCGTCGCCAAAGTCTGCGAGGGCATCGGACAGCGGGTACAGAAATCGGTTTTCGAGTGTCAGGTGAACGAAATGCAGAACGAAGAGCTCGAAAGACGATTGCTGGCTGAAATCGACGAGAAGGAGGATAGCCTGCGGCTCTATCGCTTGACCGAACCGGCGGATCTCCATATCAAGCAGTTCGGGAATATCCGGTCGGTAGACTTCGAGGGTCCGCTGGTGGTGTGATGCGCGGAGTTACAGTGAAGGTAATTCGCTCTGAGGTTCGCGCGAGTCGTAACGCATTGTGCGGGCGGATCATTTCAGTCCGCACGGCGCGTGAGGTCGGCGCGTTCGGGAGCGGCCGTGGGCGGTTCGCGGAAGATTACGCTTTCGCTCCGATGAATCAAGAAGATGCTGCCTGAGCGTTGCGCCCGCCGCGTGCGGCGGGCGAGGATTGAAACATGTGACCCCCGCGAAAAATGCCCGCCCATGATGGTTGCGCCCGCCGCGTGCGGCGGGCGAGGATTGAAACGATCAGCGCCCGGTACTGTTCGCCCGCCGCCGGCGGTTGCGCCCGCCGCGTGCGGCGGGCGAGGATTGAAACTGAGGTCACGCATAGCCTGTATCTCCGAGGATGTCGTTGCGCCCGCCGCGTGCGGCGGGCGAGGATTGAAACAGCCCCTTATGCACGCCGCCGCCCGAGAAGTAATGTTGCGCCCGCCGCGTGCGGCGGGCGAGGATTGAAACACTTCCGCCGGGGGCATACTACCTGCAACACGTGGGTTGCGCCCGCCGCGTGCGGCGGGCGAGGATTGAAACTCCCGGTCGACGGCAGTAAGGTCAGCGCGCTGCAGGTTGCGCCCGCCGCGTGCGGCGGGCGAGGATTGAAACAATTACGACGATGGGTGGCTGTTGCCTCTGTCGGCGTTGCGCCCGCCGCGTGCGGCGGGCGAGGATTGAAACTTCCACGTAGCTGACGCTGACACGGGCCGTTGTCGTTGCGCCCGCCGCGTGCGGCGGGCGAGGATTGAAACTCCATGAACTCGTGGTCGACCGGGGGAAGCCCAGAGTTGCGCCCGCCGCGTGCGGCGGGCGAGGATTGAAACGTATTGATGAGGTAGGCAAGGGCCGCAGTTTCACCGTTGCGCCCGCCGCGTGCGGCGGGCGAGGATTGAAACCATAGGCTGGAAGTGGGGTTCATATCTCACCCAGGGTTGCGCCCGCCGCGTGCGGCGGGCGAGGATTGAAACAATAGTTCTTCCGACCCTGAATCTCGTAATGCCGGTTGCGCCCGCCGCGTGCGGCGGGCGAGGATTGAAACGTTACCCACTCCTCGGCATCCAAGCCGGACTCCCGGTTGCGCCCGCCGCGTGCGGCGGGCGAGGATTGAAACTTACGTATCACTGCCTGTGCTGCGGCCGTGATCTCGTTGCGCCCGCCGCGTGCGGCGGGCGAGGATTGAAACGTGCATGAAACAGCGAGCGTCGGCGAGTGGGCGAGGTTGCGCCCGCCGCGTGCGGCGGGCGAGGATTGAAACACGTCATTGATCTGGGAGCCGTAGACGTGCTCGCGTTGCGCCCGCCGCGTGCGGCGGGCGAGGATTGAAACGCGTAGTAACAGGACAACCGCGCGTACCGCGGGCGTTGCGCCCGCCGCGTGCGGCGGGCGAGGATTGAAACCCGTGGAGCTGCACCGCGCGATGACGCGCTTGTGCGTTGCGCCCGCCGCGTGCGGCGGGCGAGGATTGAAACCGCTTTGCTACGCGGTTCAAGAGCTTCATTCGCGTTGCGCCCGCCGCGTGCGGCGGGCGAGGATTGAAACTTACCTACCACTGCCTGTGCTGCGGCCGTGATCTGGTTGCGCCCGCCGCGTGCGGCGGGCGAGGATTGAAACAATGTGTCCGAAGTCTACTTTAGCGGCTTTTCGTGTTGCGCCCGCCGCGTGCGGCGGGCGAGGATTGAAACAATCCGCCCTCCGCCGCGCGGAGATCGCCGACAAAGGTTGCGCCCGCCGCGTGCGGCGGGCGAGGATTGAAACGAGATGATCTGCTGCCCGCCCGGGGTCATCCTCGGGGTTGCGCCCGCCGCGTGCGGCGGGCGAGGATTGAAACTGTGAGGGATGCAGCGTGAGATCGTCAGACCTCGAGGTTGCGCCCGCCGCGTGCGGCGGGCGAGGATTGAAACTGTCAGTGCCTAGCCGAACATGGCGAGCACCGCCAGGTTGCGCCCGCCGCGTGCGGCGGGCGAGGATTGAAACCTCTCAGGTCAATGTCAAGTCAAAGATGGCGATCGGTTGCGCCCGCCGCGTGCGGCGGGCGAGGATTGAAACCGTGACAAGCGGCGCTGGCGCGTGCGTGCTCGCGGTTGCGCCCGCCGCGTGCGGCGGGCGAGGATTGAAACCTTTTTATTATCGTGATCTAGAGGGCGTCGCATGGTTGCGCCCGCCGCGTGCGGCGGGCGAGGATTGAAACCCACTGCATATGCGCCTGAATCACCGAACCGCCCCGTTGCGCCCGCCGCGTGCGGCGGGCGAGGATTGAAACAAACCATCACGCCGTCCTGTGCCTGCTTACTGGTGTTGCGCCCGCCGCGTGCGGCGGGCGAGGATTGAAACTGTTTGGGATTCAGCGACAGGCGAGCACCGCGCGGGGTTGCGCCCGCCGCGTGCGGCGGGCGAGGATTGAAACGAGTGTTACCTGATTTGCGCCTACCACGATGCCGGTTGCGCCCGCCGCGTGCGGCGGGCGAGGATTGAAACCATATCAACCTCCTGTTGTTTAACCTCTATTCTGGGTTGCGCCCGCCGCGTGCGGCGGGCGAGGATTGAAACCTGATTGACCTTTCTTCCATGCCATTGTTAGTCAGTTGCGCCCGCCGCGTGCGGCGGGCGAGGATTGAAACAGGTACAGGAAATGAACATCCGCCCCCTCGGCCAGTTGCGCCCGCCGCGTGCGGCGGGCGAGGATTGAAACGCTTGTGCTTGATGCTGAAGCGCTCGACGCGGGGTGGTTGCGCCCGCCGCGTGCGGCGGGCGAGGATTGAAACATGGAGCAGATGGAGTTGCGGGCGAAGATGCAGAGGTTGCGCCCGCCGCGTGCGGCGGGCGAGGATTGAAACTCAAGCTACGAGCCACTGGACATCACGCGCCCGCGGTTGCGCCCGCCGCGTGCGGCGGGCGAGGATTGAAACAAGGTCAGCAGCCCGAAGATCCAGGCGACCTCGCGGTTGCGCCCGCCGCGTGCGGCGGGCGAGGATTGAAACGAGTTCGACAATGACGCGTGGCAGTTCGGCATCGACGTTGCGCCCGCCGCGTGCGGCGGGCGAGGATTGAAACTCAGACGCGGCCAGGGCGGCGCGGCGTCGCGCGAGTTGCGCCCGCCGCGTGCGGCGGGCGAGGATTGAAACCCAGGGCAGACCGTGAGCGCGCGCCCGGTGTTCGTGGTTGCGCCCGCCGCGTGCGGCGGGCGAGGATTGAAACGAAATCGAGGAGTTTGAACTCGATGCGTCGCAGGAGGTTGCGCCCGCCGCGTGCGGCGGGCGAGGATTGAAACGTCGACACCGACGCCAAGATCATCACGCTGCCCGGTTGCGCCCGCCGCGTGCGGCGGGCGAGGATTGAAACAGAAACAGCAGCGCAAGGTCAGATAGGACAACTTGGTTGCGCCCGCCGCGTGCGGCGGGCGAGGATTGAAACATTTGCCCCGCGATCGTGACCAGCGGATCGACAACGTTGCGCCCGCCGCGTGCGGCGGGCGAGGATTGAAACTCGTCAGTCATTTGTTCACCCTTTCGGTTGTCACGTTGCGCCCGCCGCGTGCGGCGGGCGAGGATTGAAACAAATGAAAAATACTCTAAGGCTATTAGGTGAAGCGTTGCGCCCGCCGCGTGCGGCGGGCGAGGATTGAAACAACGAAAGCATCGAATGAATTTCGCCATCGATCAGGTTGCGCCCGCCGCGTGCGGCGGGCGAGGATTGAAACCACTCTCGCGCGCGACGGTGACGCTGGCGTCGAGGTTGCGCCCGCCGCGTGCGGCGGGCGAGGATTGAAACCTCAACAACCCCAAGAAGGTTGAGATGGTCGCGGGTTGCGCCCGCCGCGTGCGGCGGGCGAGGATTGAAACATGAAACCCGCCATCGGCTACACGCCCAGCGCGTGGTTGCGCCCGCCGCGTGCGGCGGGCGAGGATTGAAACGTCGCCCTTGATGCCGAACAACGGGCCCGGCGAGCGGTTGCGCCCGCCGCGTGCGGCGGGCGAGGATTGAAACAATCTGTGCCGCGGAACGAGCACTTGGCTCGCGGTTGCGCCCGCCGCGTGCGGCGGGCGAGGATTGAAACTTATGGTCGCCCCGCAGTATCGGCCCGAGGCATCCGGTTGCGCCCGCCGCGTGCGGCGGGCGAGGATTGAAACGAGCGTTGCGACATGAGCCTGCTCGGGCAGATCAGGGTTGCGCCCGCCGCGTGCGGCGGGCGAGGATTGAAACCGGGCCGAGCTGATGAAGGCGCGCGCGATCCGGGGGTTGCGCCCGCCGCGTGCGGCGGGCGAGGATTGAAACAACGACAAGTGGGCGGAGCTCGTCGGAACCGGCGGGTTGCGCCCGCCGCGTGCGGCGGGCGAGGATTGAAACATGGTGTCCGGCCGTGCCCGCGCCATGCAGAAGACGTTGCGCCCGCCGCGTGCGGCGGGCGAGGATTGAAACTCGATATTCGACATAGATAGTTACGGGTCGCCATGGTTGCGCCCGCCGCGTGCGGCGGGCGAGGATTGAAACCATACCTCACCCACTCGGCATAGGTGGTATCCGGTGTTGCGCCCGCCGCGTGCGGCGGGCGAGGATTGAAACATCGAACCAGCACGTGCGCATGATCTTGCGAGCTGGTTGCGCCCGCCGCGTGCGGCGGGCGAGGATTGAAACAGTTCGGCCACCATGTCGTCGTTCGCCGCCGCCGGTTGCGCCCGCCGCGTGCGGCGGGCGAGGATTGAAACACGATACCGCTCGGCGTCGGCTCCGCGCTTCTCCGGTTGCGCCCGCCGCGTGCGGCGGGCGAGGATTGAAACTTCCGGTTGCGCTTGCGCGTGTCGATCGGCGCGTGGTTGCGCCCGCCGCGTGCGGCGGGCGAGGATTGAAACCATTACGGAGATCGCGGGGAGCGTCGTCTCCAGGTTGCGCCCGCCGCGTGCGGCGGGCGAGGATTGAAACCATAGTCCGGCGCGAACACTTTCAGAAAGCCGGCGGTTGCGCCCGCCGCGTGCGGCGGGCGAGGATTGAAACTCCCCGCTCTATGGCGATTATCGCTACGCGCTCGGTTGCGCCCGCCGCGTGCGGCGGGCGAGGATTGAAACAACAGTTCCATGACCAACGGGACTAGAGGCGGCGTTGCGCCCGCCGCGTGCGGCGGGCGAGGATTGAAACAGATCGTCAATTCCGTAATGGAAAATCTGCCCTTGTTGCGCCCGCCGCGTGCGGCGGGCGAGGATTGAAACAACCCGGGGCCGACGCAGCGCTTGGACGAGGAGGAGGTTGCGCCCGCCGCGTGCGGCGGGCGAGGATTGAAACTCTAGCGCGTTCAGAGTGATCGCCGTGTTGAGGGTTGCGCCCGCCGCGTGCGGCGGGCGAGGATTGAAACCCGCAATCGAGAAGCGACAGACACATCTGTCAAGTTGCGCCCGCCGCGTGCGGCGGGCGAGGATTGAAACCACAATCCCAGGCATACAGTACAAACCCGAGCGGAGTTGCGCCCGCCGCGTGCGGCGGGCGAGGATTGAAACTTTCCCGAATGGGACGCCGGCAACGGCTGCATCATGGTTGCGCCCGCCGCGTGCGGCGGGCGAGGATTGAAACTCGATTGTTCGCGCCCTCACTCCTGACCCTGCGAAGTTGCGCCCGCCGCGTGCGGCGGGCGAGGATTGAAACGACATCGTAACGGCTGGGGAACGGGCTTCGGCCCGGTTGCGCCCGCCGCGTGCGGCGGGCGAGGATTGAAACAAAATAAAGTCCCGGTCCAGCGGATCGGTTTTGTTGTTGCGCCCGCCGCGTGCGGCGGGCGAGGATTGAAACGCTTTGTTGATCGCCTCCAATCTTGCCTTCACCGCGTTGCGCCCGCCGCGTGCGGCGGGCGAGGATTGAAACGCCGCAGCGCGCATGATCGAGGGCGACGCGAAGGTTGCGCCCGCCGCGTGCGGCGGGCGAGGATTGAAACATCCGCTTCTTGCGTTCCCGGCTCCAAAGACCCCGTTGCGCCCGCCGCGTGCGGCGGGCGAGGATTGAAACAACGACAAGTGGGTAGAGCTCGTCGGCACCGGCGGTTGCGCCCGCCGCGTGCGGCGGGCGAGGATTGAAACACAGCGTTCGCGAGCACATGCCTCAATTGCCCGGTGTTGCGCCCGCCGCGTGCGGCGGGCGAGGATTGAAACTGATTGAAGTTGAGGACGGCCCTGCGACTCGGAGGTTGCGCCCGCCGCGTGCGGCGGGCGAGGATTGAAACGCGCCGAACGGGCTCACGGCGCACACGATCACCCTGTTGCGCCCGCCGCGTGCGGCGGGCGAGGATTGAAACTCCGATGCGCTCTACCGCGAGGTTCAGGAGGCGTAGTTGCGCCCGCCGCGTGCGGCGGGCGAGGATTGAAACAGGGAGAACTACCCGTTCCAGCGGGCGCTTGCGGGTTGCGCCCGCCGCGTGCGGCGGGCGAGGATTGAAACGTTCTGAAGGGCATCGGCACGGAGGCGGGCGGCATGGTTGCGCCCGCCGCGTGCGGCGGGCGAGGATTGAAACAACTTGCAACGCATCGCGCCGGGTCCGCAGGCCCGTTGCGCCCGCCGCGTGCGGCGGGCGAGGATTGAAACTTATCAATCACCGGACATCACCAAGTGGCTCGAAGTTGCGCCCGCCGCGTGCGGCGGGCGAGGATTGAAACAATACATCGCCCGGCCCGGTGAATCCGGTCGGTTGTTGCGCCCGCCGCGTGCGGCGGGCGAGGATTGAAACCGGTAACGATCCGCCCAGACGGAAACGGTCAGCTGGTTGCGCCCGCCGCGTGCGGCGGGCGAGGATTGAAACCGGCCGGTGATGCTGGCGTCCTGCACGTCGTACGTTGCGCCCGCCGCGTGCGGCGGGCGAGGATTGAAACACCGCCAGAAGGAAACTGGTTCCAGAGGAATTGGTGGTTGCGCCCGCCGCGTGCGGCGGGCGAGGATTGAAACGTGATGGTCGTCGCGCTCTGCCCGGACCCGAAGTGTTGCGCCCGCCGCGTGCGGCGGGCGAGGATTGAAACGAGATCACTCACGAGGCGATCAACTGCCACCACAACGTTGCGCCCGCCGCGTGCGGAGGGCGAGGATTGAACCAGCGCCGGCGTGCTGGCCGCGATGGCGATCGCCGTGTTGCGCCCGTCGCGGGCGGCGGACGAGGATTGATACGAGCTGACGCGCGAGCTGGGGATCACCGAACCGTTGTCGCGCCCATCGCGTGCGGCGGGAAGACGTGAAGTTCCCAGAGTAGCCACTGGCTGCGGATTGCTCCTGCTGCGGCGGGTCTAGGATTCGCAGTGTGCTAGCATTCCCCGCACGCACCCACGCCTGACGGAGGCACCATGGGCGTAATCTCAATCGAGGATCTCATCAAGAGTCCCGCCCTTCTGATCGCGGAGGCGGACAGCGGGCGGGTGGCGATCGTTACCAAGGACGGGCGCCCTCTGTTCCTGGCGGTGCCCTACGATGAACGCCTGGCGAAGGAAGAAGTGCACGTCGCGGTGGCGGTCCGGCTTTACGAAAGTGAAGTCATCAGTCTCGGCAAGGCCGCGGGAATCGCCGGGCTTTCGCTGAGCGAATTCATCGACCGGCTCGGGGCGGTGAATATTCCCGTCATACGGTACCCGGCTGAGGATCTTAAGCGGGAGATTGCCGAATTTGGCTGAAATCGTCGTCGTGGATGGCTGAAACCAGGACCGTCATCTGCTGGATCGTCGCGCTCGAGGAGCGGCTCGGCGCAGAAACGACCGGAAAAAGTTGAACATTCGTTCGCGCAACACAAGGCGTGGAGCGGCGCGGGCGCACGAGCGCATGTCAAAAATGGCAATGGACGCGCATGGTGCGTAGGCCGGGCCGAGCGCGGGCGAAGCCCGAGGCGTCGATACGCGATCGCGGCCGTGCCGCTGCGCGGATCGGCGCACCTGACCACCCCCCGCCCTGCGGGCGGACCCCTCCTCGTCGAGGAGGGGAGCGATGGTGGGCCGCGCGGCGCGGGCTGCTATGATCCGCTCATGAACGACATCCCGCGCGCCAAGGGCGACGTCGCGCAGCTTGCGCGGCTCGCGCGCTTCGTGGCGCCGCACCGGCGGCGCATCGCGGGCGCGCTCGCCGCGCTGGTGGTCGCATCGGGCTGCGTGCTCGCGCTCGGACAGGGGCTGCGCAAGGTCATCGACGCGGGCTTCGGGTCGGGGGACCCGGCGAACCTGAACCTCGCGCTCGCCGGGTTCGTGCTGGTCGCGGTGGTGCTCGCGGTCGCGACGTGGTTCCGCTTCTATCTGATGATGAGCACCGGCGAGCGGGTCGTCGCCGACCTGCGCCGCGCGGCGTACGCGCACGTGCTGTCGCTCTCGCCCGAGTACTTCGACTCCGCGCGCACCGGCGAGATCGTCTCGCGGCTCACCAACGACACCACGCAGTTGCAGCAGGTGATCGGCTTCGGCATCTCGATGTTCCTGCGCAACGCGCTGATGATGGCGGGCGCCGTGGTACTGCTGTTCGTCGCGAGCGCGAAGCTCGCCGCGCTGATCGTGCTCGGGATTCCGGCGACGCTGGTGCCGATCCTGCTGATCGGGCGCCGCGTGCGGCGCCTGTCGCGCGTGAACCAGGACCGCGTCGCCGACGTGTCGGCGCACGTGGACGAATCGGTCCACGAGATCCGCACCGTGCAGGCGTACGTCCACGAGGAGGCCGACCGCGAGGCGTTCAACCGCGCCACCGACGCGGCGCTCGACGCGGGCGTCACGCGCGTGCGGATCAAGGCCTGGCTGATATCGCTCGTCATGCTGATCGGGTTCTGCGCGGTCGGGCTGATCCTCTGGATCGGCGGCCAGGACGTGCTCGCCGGGCGCATGACCGCGGGCGAGCTGTCGGCGTTCGTGTTCTACGCGGTGCTGGTCGCCACGGGCGCGGCGACGGTGAGCGAGGTCTGGGGCGAGATCCAGCGCGCCGCGGGGGCGACCGAGCGGCTGATGGAACTGCTCGACACGCGCGCGCAGGTGGCGCGCCCCGCCGCGCCGGTGCGGCTGCCCGAACGCGTGGCGGGCCGCGTGCGCTTCGAATCGGTGGGATTCGCCTATCCGGGACGGCCGGACGTTGCGGCGCTCTCCGGGGTGAGCTTCTCGGTCTCGCCGGGCGAGAGCGTCGCGCTCGTCGGGCCCTCGGGCGCGGGCAAGTCGACGCTGTTCGCGCTGCTGCTGCGCTTCTACGATCCGCAGTCCGGACGCGTGACCGTGGACGGCGTCGATCTCGCGCAATGCGATCCGCGCGAGGCGCGGCAGCAGGTGGCGCTGGTGCCGCAGGACCCGGTCATCTTCGCCGCGAGTGTCGCGGACAACGTGCGCTACGGGCGGCCGGAGGCGGGCCTCGCCGAAGTGCGCGCGGCCTGCGAGGCCGCGCACGCGCTCGAATTCGTCGAAAGGCTGCCGCGCGGCATGGACACCGACCTGGGCGAGCGGGGCGTCAAGCTCTCCGGCGGCCAGCGCCAGCGGCTGTCGATCGCGCGGGCGCTGCTCGCGGACCGGCCGATCCTGCTTCTGGACGAGGCGACGAGTTCCCTGGACGCCGAGAGCGAGCGCATGGTGCAGATGGCGCTCGAGCGCCTGATGCGCGGGCGCTCGACGCTCGTCATCGCGCACCGCCTGGCGACGGTGCAGAACGCCGGCCGCATCGTGGTGATGGACCACGGGCGCATTGTCGCGACGGGCTCGCACGCGGAACTGATGCGCCAGGATGGCCTGTACGCGAGGCTCGCGGCGCTGCAATTCCTCGAGAAAGCCGCCTAAACCTCGGGAATTCCGCGCCCCGCCGGGCATTTGCCGGATGCCCCGACAGGGGTTTGATTTACATCAATTCCAATCCGGCTGGTGAAATTACAGTGCGCAGGTCGAAATCCAGCAACGAACGAGGGGAATTCATGCCTCAGGTCATAGGGGTGCCAAAAGAGACGGCTGCGGGCGAAAAGCGCGTTGCCACCGTTCCGGAAGTCGTCGAGAAGCTCATCAAGCTCGGCTTCAAGGTCGCCGTGCAATCCGGCGCGGGCGATGCCGCGAATTTCAGCGATGACGTCTATCGTGCCGCGGGCGCCGAGATCGTCGACAGCGCGGCGAAGTTGTGGGCCGGGTCCGACATCGTATTCAAGGTGCGCGGGCCGAGCGCGGAAGAAGTCGGCCTGATGCGCGAAGGCGGCACGCTCGTCTCCTTCATCTGGCCCGCGCAGAACCCCGAGCTGATGCAGCAGCTCGCGGCCAGGAAGGCGACCGTGCTGGCCATCGACTCGCTGCCGCGCATGCTGAGCCGCGCCCAGAAGATGGACGCGCTGACCTCCATGGCCGGCGTCGCCGGTTATCGCGCCGTCATCGAGGCCGCCAATGCCTTCGGACGCTTCTTCAACGGCCAGATCACCGCCGCCGGCAAGATCCCGCCGGCCAAGGTCTTCATCGCCGGCGCCGGCGTGGCCGGCCTGGCCGCGATCGGCACCGCCGCCGGACTGGGCGCCATCGTGCGCGCCAACGACACCCGTGCCGAAGTGGCCGACCAGGTCGTGTCGCTCGGCGGCGAATTCGTGAAGGTCGATTACGAGGAGGAAGGCTCCGGCGGCGGCGGCTACGCCAAGGTGATGAGCGAGGGCTTCCAGAAGGCCCAGCGCGAGATGTACGCCAAGCAGGCCAAGGAGGTGGACATCATCATCACCACGGCGCTCATCCCCGGCA
>Ga0082335_1003956_pt1 | contig 23287 bp, 35 predicted proteins | sample Subgrocontami58m_FD_72375 | JGI IMG/M metagenome (GOLD analysis project Ga0082335, IMG submission 72375) | Subsurface groundwater microbial communities from S. Glens Falls, New York, USA - GMW37 contaminated, 5.8 m (SPADES assembly) (version 2) ...
TGGGAATAGGATGTGACATGAAGGATGCCGGATGAAAACTTGGTTTACCAAGATTCTCATTATTATAAACTGCTATTCTTTCATAAACAATTTCATTCACCACAGCGGAAAGATTTTTTCTTAAATCATTCTTACGGTAATCCACTTCTCTTAGAATATCTTTACCAATGAATGGTAATTTCCGGATTAAAAGCCCATCCCCATCCCGAATCAAGTTCGGGACAGGCTCCTTCCTAAAGGGAAGGGCTTTTTCAATTAAAGATTCATCTGCTGTACTTTCTATGAATGAAGTAATTAATGGAAACGAATCGGTGAAATTCAAAGACGGTAGTTCATTAAGAAATCTTTCTCTTTCTACTTTATCAACTTTCTTGAATGGATATAAATTATTCTCGGAGTCTATAAGATATATATTGCTTTGTCCGCCGCGGAATACAACGTATAATTTTGAATTGGACAAAGTGAATTCAATTATACGGTCGCCTAAAGCAATTTTGACCGCACTGATTTTAGCCGGCAAATATTTTTCAAAAAAACTAATCGTGTTTTTCTTCGCTTTATGATGTTCATCTTTAGTTGTTATATAATGCTGCTGCGGATTGGTTGAAATGATCAAATGGAAAAGAGGTTTATCTTTTAACGGAATGTGAAGAAATAGTTTGTCTTTCTCTTGAGTGTAAGCTTCAAGAATTTGCTTTCCGTGAATTGCGGCAGATAATTCCTTGATACATCTAAAAATGAAAAAATAATTTTTATACATTGAGCGTTATAAAATATTTTGATTACATCAATAAATTAATCAAAAAGTAGAACTACAAGCAAAGGGCGAAACGGTATTAGTTCATCTGTAAATCAGATTTATGAAATATGAGACTTCTGAAAATTCTGAAATGTCATTTCGATCCCGATTTATCTGTAGAAGAATCTAAAAATTTCAATTGTTCGATTATAAGATTCTTCACTCCACTTCCCCGCAAAGCGGGGTAGACTGTTCCGTTCAGAATGATTCCTTGCTTAGCGTGAGCTACTTTAATTATATTTCAGTTATGAAAAAACCCTCAAAAAGATTTTGGAAAAAACTACTTTACTTATTTGGAGGCATCTTTGTATTTCTTTTTGTAATTGATTACATCATATTACCGCTTTATGTCAGCGGAAGTGAACATCAAATACCTAATGTTATAGGTAAACAAAAAGATGAAGCAATAAAAATCCTTGAAGATGCCGGTCTTAATCCTATTGTACAAACATCACGTTTTGATCAAAAATATCAGAAAGATCATGTTATATTTCAAAATCCTTCTCCAAATATGACTGTTAAAACCAACCGACGAATATATCTAACAATCAGCGGAGGCGAGCCGCAAATACAAATGCCTTCGTTAATTGGTAAGACAATTAGAGATGCAACGGTAACCCTTGAACGCATTGGTCTTTTGATTGGAAAAATTGATTCAATTGAATCTGAATTTCCTTCCGGTACAATAGTAGAGCAGCAAATTCTGCAAGGAAGAGAAATTGCAAAAGGAACATCAATTAATTTAAAACAAAGTGTAGGTCCTCAGGCAGGAATGATTCGTGTACCAAATCTTTTAGGAAAATCTTTAATTGAAGCTGAAAGTATGTTGAAAAATAATTCGTTAAAACTTGGTTCTAGAACTTATATTAATTCACCTTCTTTACTGCCTAATACAGTAGTTGATCAGCAGCCAAGCGAAAGTGCTCTTATAAAAGTTGGAGATAGTGTAAATATTGTTCTTACTCAAAATAAATTTGGTGAAAAAAAATGAGTTCAAAGAAAATAATTGCTTCATCTATTTTAACCTCAGATTTTTCTAATCTTTCCCAGCAGATTCGTTCTACTGAACTTGGCGGAGCAGATTGGATCCATTGTGATATTATGGACGGTAAGTTTGTTCCTAATTTAAGTTTTGGTCCAGTAGTAGTTAAAGCTGTAAAAAAGATTACCAAACTTCCGGTTGATGTTCACTTAATGATTAAAGACCCCGATGTTTTACTTGAAAATTTTATTGAAGCCGGTGCTAATTGGATTACAGTTCATCAAGAAGAGGTTGTTCACCTAAACAGAACGTTAACAAGAATTAAAGAGTTAGGGGCTAAAGCAGGAGTTGCAATAAATCCTTCTACACCAATTGCGTTTCTTGCAGAAGTGATCAATCTCGTAGATTTGGTATTGATCATGTCAGTCAATCCGGGTTTTGGTGGTCAAAAATTTATTCAATCTTCAATTAGAAAAATTCAAGAACTTAGCGACTTGAGATCAAGAACTTCTTTAAATTTCTTAATCGAGGTAGACGGTGGTATCAGTAAAAATAACATCAAAGAACTTTCAGATGCCGGTTGTGATGTATTTGTTGTAGGGAATTCTATATTCGGGCAAGATAACATCACTGCAGCTACGATCGAACTGAAGAATATGGTCGTATAAAAAAAGTATCTTTATTATTCTTTTCTCTAATCCATTCAAGATTTTTTTTTAATTTATATATGAAATTTGTAAAATTCAGTAATCTCATTACTAAGAGGTTAACCATTGACTATCCAGCTTGTTGATATTTTTTATCCTAACGTCTTTCGCAGATATAGTACGAAGTATAATATTTTCCGTGAATTATATGAGAAAGATCTTGTTGGAATTGAAATACGCGGAATTGAATTCAGACTTGCTCAAAATATAAAACGAATTATTCTAACCAATAAAGAGATCTGCTATACAACAGGTAAGAAAGGCGATCTTTTATGCGATCTGTTGGTGATTGGTACTTTTGGAATATTTAGTGCGTTATCAAAAGAAATCATTTCAATTGGCAATGAAGATTTAGGGCAGAAAGTAGCACGCATTCTTAAGAACATTACAGATTACGAAAACCGTTCTATACAAATTGGGAAAAATAATTTTTCGTTAGAACGTGCTTACACGGTTGGAATTCTAAATGTTACACCGGATTCATTTTCCGACGGGGGAAAATATTTCCCCAAAGAAAATGCTGTTGAACATGGACTTAAGTTATTAGAGCAGGGAGCTGATATTCTTGATGTTGGCGGCGAATCTACCAGACCGGGTGCGGATCCTATTAGTGATGAAGAGGAGATTAAGCGTGTTATACCTGTAATCGAAGAAATTATAAAAGCAAAACCGGAATCATTAATTTCGATTGATACAACAAAATCTAAAGTAGCTTACGAAGCATTACAGTGCGGGGCTAAAATTGTTAATGATATTAGTTCATTCTCGTTAGACACAAAAATATTGGATGTTATAAAACAATTTAATGCGTCAATGATTTTAATGCATATGAAAGAAACTCCAAAGACAATGCAATCTTCTCTGTACTATGAGGATGTAGTTTCGGAAATTTATGATTATTTGACAGCCAAAGTTGAAACTGCAAAAAAAATAGGTATAAAAAATATTATTATTGATCCCGGAATCGGTTTCGGAAAAAGAGTAATGGATAATTATGAATTAATAAAAAGATTAAATGAATTCAAAGGAATAGGGCAACCGATTCTTATTGGGCTTTCACGAAAATCATTCCTAGGCAAAGCACTTGAACTTAATATTGAAGAGCTAGATGGACCTACACTTAGTGCTGAAACTCTTGCAATCAAAAACGGTGCACGTTTTATTCGTACTCATGAAGTTAAGAAAACAATATATGCATCCAAGTTAAACCGCTTTTTAGATAACCCGGAATTACTGCAGAATGTTTGAAATAATTAAAATAGGATTTCTTTCAATATCATTTTTGGATTTAATAGATATTCTTCTAGTTGCTTTCATTTTTTACAAAGTGTATTCAGTTATACGCGCTACAATAGCAGCACAAATATTTTATGGACTAATCTTTGTTCTGATACTTTCATTTCTAACACAAGCGGCAAATTTTAAGGCGTTAGGATGGCTACTCAGATTACTAACAGATATCTGGGTTATAGCATTTGTAATTTTATTCCAACCGGAGATTAGAAGATTGTTAGTTTTAGTCGGAAGAAACCCAATTTTTAGAATGTTTATAAAAAGCGATGAATCAAATCTTGCAGATATCATTACTGATACATCTTTTGAATTGGCACAACATCAGCACGGTGCGTTGATTGTTATTGTAAAATCAGTTGGCATTCGCAGTATAGTTGAAACGGGTGAATTGATAAATGCAAAGGTTACAAAAAATTTACTTCGTTCGATCTTTTTTCCTCATTCACCATTACATGATGGTGCAGTGATCATAATGAATAATACAATCGAAGCTGCTCGATGTACACTGCCGTTATCCAGCGAGCAAACAAATAACGGCAAACCTCTCGGAATGCGTCATAAGGCGGGTCTTGGTATATCTGAACAAGCAGATGTTATCAGTATAATTGTTTCGGAGGAGACCGGCAGTATTTCTGTTGCAGAGGATGGACAAATTAAAACCGGTTTATCTAAAGAAGGACTTAGAAATTATCTGACTAGTTCACTTAGTGATTCAAGAGAAAAAGGTTTAAAAGGGATATCGCAAATGTTTAAAAAGAAAAAAATATTTTCTGATATAGAATAATTACTGATTTTATATCATTCACAAAATAATTAAAATAAATGGGTATAAATAAATTTCTATTAAATTATAAACAGAGGTAACCGATGAGATTAAAATATTTTTCTCATTCAGCATTTCAGATCACAACTGATGCCGGTAAGAGAATATTGATTGATCCGTTTTTGGATGGAAATCCAACCTCTCCGGTAAAATCGAAAGATGTTGACGCTGATTTTATTATATTGACACACGGTCATGGCGATCATATTGGCGATTCATTTAGTATTGCAGAAAGATGCGGTTCACTTTTTATTTGTTGTAATGAATTAGCCAATTATTGTTCTTCAAAAGGTTTCAAAGCACATAATATGCATATTGGAGGAAGTCATAATTTTGAATTCGGCAGAGTAAAATTTACAATTGCTCATCATGGCTCAATGACTCCGGATAATTATTATGCCGGTGAAGCATCGGGAGTGATCTTATCAATTGACGGGAATAATTTATATCATACCGGTGATACAGGATTGTTTTACGATATGAAATTAATTGGAGAAATGACGCCGCTTGATTATATGCTGCTGCCAATCGGCGATAATTATACTATGGGAATAACGGATGCTGTAAAAGCAGTTGAGTTGGCTAATCCTAAAACTGCAATTCCAATGCATTATAACACGTTCCCTGTGATTCAATCAGATCCCGAAGAATTTAAGAAAAGAGTTGAAACTCTCGGGAAAAAAGTGATCGTACTTAAGTTTGGACAAGAAATTTTATTGTAATTTAATTATGTAATTAAAAAATTCTATTTATGGCAAAAATAATTGTTATAGCAAATCAGAAAGGCGGAGTTGGCAAAACAACTACCGCTATAAATTTATCTGCATCTGTAGCTGCGGCAGAATTTAAAACACTTTTAATTGATATTGACCCCCAAGCAAATTCAACTTCGGGAATCGGTATAGAGAATTATAAACTTTCCGTTTATCAAGCTTTGATCGGAATTGAAAATGCAGAAGACTGCATTATCAATACTTATATGCCGCATCTTGATATTATACCATCAACCATAGATTTAGTCGGTGCGGAAATCGAATTGGTTTCTATGGAAGAAAGAGAATATTTATTGAAGAAAGCTGTTGAAACCATAGAATCAAGGTATGATTTTATTTTTATTGATTGTCCTCCTTCACTTGGTTTACTAACATTAAATGCTTTGACTTGTGCTGATTCGGTTTTAATTCCTGTACAATGTGAATACTTTGCATTGGAAGGATTGGGACAATTATTAAACACAATTAATATCGTAAAGAAAAATCTTAATAATGATTTGACTATTGAAGGTGTTCTATTAACTATGTTCGATACAAGATTAAGGTTATCACATCAAGTTGTAGAAGAAGTAAAAAAATATTTTGGAACAAAAGTATTCCAAACGATCATTCATAGAAATGTTAGATTATCGGAAGCGCCAAGCCACTCTAAACCTGTAATACTTTACGATGCAAGTTCTGTTGGTGCACAAAATTATATAACATTGGCATCAGAATTAATTCAGAGAAATAAACTAGAACAAAAGAGTATAGTTAATTGAGTAATTTGAAACCGGGATTAGGAAGAGGATTAGATGCATTAATGAATCCTCAGATGAAAGATAAAATAGATGCGCCCGTAGCGATATCTACTAAAGACTTGCAAAAAGATGACGGCACATCTTTCGATGTATTAGCAAAAATTCCAATTGGCTCCGTAGCTCCAAATCCTTATCAGCCCAGAACCGAATTCGACCCAGAAGCACAAGATGAATTAAGAAAATCTATACTCGAAAATGGTTTGATCCAACCTGTTACAGTTCGAAGAGTTTCTAAGGACCATTACGAACTAATTTCCGGTGAACGAAGATTACGGGCTTGTAAAGATGTTGGATTTAAAGAAATCCCTGCTTATATAATCAAAGTTGAAACAAAAGAAGCAATGCTTGCACTTTCTCTTATTGAAAATCTTCAGAGAGAAGAGTTAAATGCAATTGAAGTTGCTAACGCATATAAAAGATTAATGGAAGAATGTAATTTAACGCAAGAAGAAATTGCCGATAGAGTAGGGAAGGATCGTACAACCGTCACTAATACTATACGATTATTAAAATTACCACATAGAATACAGCAAAGTTTGATAAAGAATGACATTTCTGCGGGACATGCAAGAGCTTTAATAAATATCCCAAGCGAAATAATTCAGTTAGAGATATTAGATAAAATTATAAGTCATAATCTCTCGGTTAGAAAGGTTGAGGATATTGTACGAAAGTACTTAAATACAAAAACCGGAGCGAAGAAAAAGATCTCTGTAAATGTTAAGAGTCTAAGTAATTTATCGCAAAAAGATCTTGAAGATAAGCTGCAAAACATTCTAGGCACAAAAGTTATTTGTAAGCAAAAGAAAAATGGTGCGGGCGAATTAATAATTGAATATTATTCATTAGATGAGCTTGAAAGATTATTTGAACTATTTGAAATTATCAGCAAAAACTATAATTAAGTTAATCATACTTATTTTATTACTTCATTTATCCGCTGAAAGCACATCTGCACAAGTGCAACCTTTGGATACCAACACCGTCAAAATTGATACAAGTAAATTTGTTATGAAAAATTCTCCATGGGGAGCTGTAATTAGAAGTGCTGTATTACCCGGTTTCGGCCAATTCTATAATAAATCTTACTGGAAGATTCCGATTGTGTGGGGATTTTTAGGATGGTTTGTGTATCAATGGAACACCAGCAATAATTTATATACAAATTATCGCGATCTCTACAACGGAAGCTTGGACCAAAACAGTACCGGTAATTCATCTTATCTGAGTTTAAGAGAATTTTATAAAGATCAGCGTGATCTATTTGCTGTATTTTTTGGATTAACTTATTTACTCAATTTAATTGATGCTTATGTAGATGCACATTTATTTGATTTTGATGTCTCGAAATTTAGAACAGATGAACTTTATCGAGTTTCTCTTAAGATAAAATTATAACCGAAGTAAATATGAAAAATGTTTTAATCTGTAATAACTGTAATAAAGAAAATGCATTTTATTTAATGATTTGTTCAAACTGCAATTCATTTCTAAGATCCAAGATACCAAATATTGATTTATGGGAGACTATCGGTAAACTGATCGAATCACCTTTACAAGCATTTGATAGAATAATCCAAGCGGAAAATAAAAATTTTGTTGTAACGTTAATGATTATTGTATGTGTAAAATTATCTTTAGCAACAATGATTATTTATAATGCATTTTTTAGTATTAACGCAATACCAATAACTTTTTTTAATGCGTTGCTGCTCGGAGGAGTGCCGTCAATTGTTTTACTTGTGGCTTTTTCTTTGATTATTACTTTCTCAAACAAATTATTTGGTATTGAAAATAGATTTAAGGATAATTTTGCAATTTATATTTTTGGTTTTATTCCGCTTATTGGCGGATTGGTCGTTTTAACTCCGATACAATTTGCTCTATTTGGAGAGTATTGGTTTACATTTAATCCATCTCCTTTACTAATGAAACCAACAGCTTCTTTGATTCTTCTAATAATTGAAGGGTTACTATTCGTGTGGAGCAGTATACTTTTTATTGTTGGAACATACTCTCAAACGAGGAACAAAATTTATTCTATTTATTCAGGTGTACTTTTAACGTTGTTAATAATGGGTGTAATTTATTTTAGAAATTTAGTAAGCTATTCTTAACTAAGAAATCCACTACAACTCCATATCTTGAACTTGGTGCAGACATCAAAAAGTTAATTTTATCTCTACTAAGTTTATCACCATTCTGGAATAAGTAACAAAATTGTATTTGATCCGATATCAATAGAAGCAATAGTCATAATTTTTATTTATTTTTGTACAAAATTAATCTTACATGAAGAATCTAAATATTTTCTCTAAAACAGTTTTACTGTTTGTAATTATTTTTTTTATAGTCTGGTTAGGAGGATATATAGCCCGCCAAATAGCTGTATATCAATTATTTGAGCCTGTTGAATTAAATCTTAAAACATTTTATAATCCCAATAATTTATCATCAGCCATTTCTCTCTTAGTGCCATTAATTATTTCTAATTTAATAACTTACACATGTTTTCTGTTACTCTTTTTGATTTTTATAGGGACATCAAAATTAAATCTTCGAAGAAACGGCTGGTTGTTTATAATCACTTTGATAATAATAATCACAGCTCCGTTTGAAATATACTTATCTTTGATTGATTATAAAATTATACAACTTGGATTAGCAGACATTAATGAAATTTATTTTATTTTAGATCTTATTAAGGAACGACTTACAAGATTTAATAGTTTTTCTTTAATAGAAATATTTTCTTTTATAGCAATTATTTATCTAACACTCTTTAGACCTCTTCAAAAGTCGAATGAAAATTAAAGAAAAAGAATTCGAGACAATACTTCAAAACTTAAAACAAATTGCACAAGAACTTGGAGCAAAAGTAAGATTTGAGAGAGGAGATTTTAAGGGAGGTTATTGTATTATTAAAGAAGATAAAACAATAGTTATTAATAAATTATCAACTCTGCAAAAAAAAGTAATGATCCTTACATCTGCATTAAAAGATCTTGGTGTAGATGAGAAATATCTTCCTCCAAGAATTAGAGAAATAATAGAAGAGATTACTGAGAAATGATTAAGATACTTGTTATAAATGGTATTAATCTTAATAAGTTAGGAAGTAGAGATAAAATGAATTATGGCTCTCTAACTTTAGATCAAATACAATCCCTCATTAAAAATGAATTCAATGAATTGGATTTTACTTTTTTCCAATCAAATATCGAACACGAGATAGTTAATAAAATAAATGAAGCTTCCAATTATAATGGGATCATAATAAATCCTGGAGGATTTACCCATACATCTGTAGCGATCCGCGATGCACTAGAAAATATTAAAATTCCAAAAATTGAAGTTCATCTTTCAAATCTATCATCTAGAGAAGAATTCAGAAATACCTTACTAACAACTTCCAAATGCGATGGTTACATTTCTGGTTTTAAGGAAATTAGCTTCCTTTCAGCTGTTTATACATTGACTAAAATTATTCAAAAAAAATAAATTACATTTAAATACAATTATTGCGAATATATTTTTCTTAATCTATCTTAACTATTAGATTTTAAGGACAAAGCCATGAAAGATTTTGGATTAAAAAAATTATACTACTCTATAAGTGAAGTTAGCAAGTTAGCCGGCTTAGAGCAGTACATCTTAAGATATTGGGAAACTGAATTTGAGCAGTTAAAGCCAGGTAAGAATAGAGCCGGTAATAGAATTTATACAAATAAGGATATTAAACTAATTCTACAGATTAAAAGATTATTACGTGAGGAAAAGTATACTATAGAAGGTGCTAAAAAGATTTTAAGTGATCTTGTATTAGAATCTAATTTGCAAAACACAACAAGTGAAAGTGAATCAAATAAACAAAAAATTATTTCACCTCGTCCGTTAAAAAAAGATTTAGAAGAACTAAAGATTTTCTTGCAATATTTACAAGCTGCAATGTAAAACCGGAACGTAGCGCAGCCCGGTAGCGCACTTGAATGGGGTTCAAGGGGTCGCGGGTTCAAATCCCGCCGTTCCGACTATCTTACAAGGCACATAAAGAATGTGCCTTTTTCATAATAGACTAAAAAATTCTAGGACAATGATGATTGACTTCACACTAGATAAACCAAAATGCAATTGCGGAGTTTTTGGATTTTACGGAGGAAAAGATGCCGCTATAACAACTTATTATGGTTTGTTGGCATTACAACATAGGGGACAAGAAGCTGCAGGTATTGTAACATTATCAAAAAATGAATTTGGGAAATCGGTTTTTAATATTCATAAAAGTTTAGGTCTGGTAACTGAGATTTTTAATGATGAAAAAATTTTTGATAATTACCTTTCCGGAAATGCAGCTATAGGACATAACAGGTACTCTACAACAGGAGCTTCTGATTCTTCAAAAAATATACAACCATTTACTGTTAATTACAGATTAGGAAATTTAGCTATAGCTCATAATGGAAACTTAACGAATGCAAGATTACTTCGAGAAGAACTTGTAAACGATGGTGCAATCTTTCAAACTACAAGTGATACTGAAGTTATATTACATTTAATTGCTAGAAGTAAATTAGAAAATCAAATTGATCAGATTAAAGAAGCATTACAAAAAGTACAAGGTGCTTATAGTATTGTAATTTTAACAAATGATAAACTAATTGGTGCAAGAGATCCGAACGGTTTCAGACCTTTATGTATTGGCAAATTAAACGGATCTTTCATTATTACTTCTGAAACCTGCGCCTTAGATATTAATTCAGCCACACTAATTAGAGATGTTGAACCAGGTGAATTGATAATTATTGATAAAGAAGCCCATAAAGTAGGTGAATTCAACTCTCAATATATTTTTAATAATCGAGTTCAACCCAAGCACTGTATTTTTGAGTATATTTATTTTTCACGACCAGATAGCAGAGTATTTGGTTCTAATGTTGATAAGATGAGAAGGAAATTGGGAAAAGTACTTGCTCAAAAACATCCTGTAATAGACAAAGATGGGAATAAAATAATTGTTATCAGTGTCCCTGATAGTTCGAATACAGCAGCGATAGGATTTCAAACACAATTAGTTAAACAAGGAATTAATTCACGACTCGAAATTGGTTTGATCAGAAGTCATTACATCGGTAGAACATTTATTCTTCCGGGTCAAAAGGCAAGAGAAGTTGGTGTTAAAATTAAATTTAATACCGTTAAAGGTGTACTTGAAAATAAAACTGTAGTTCTAATTGATGATTCAATAGTTCGCGGGACGACTTCAAAACAATTAGTTAAATTATTAAGAGAAGCTAATCCCAAAGAAATACATTTAAGGATTTCTTCTCCACCAATTATTAGTCCGTGTTATTACGGAATGGATTTTCCTTCTAAGGACGAATTGATAGCCAATAAATTTAATAGCAATATAGAGGGAATAAGAAAATATCTTGAAGTGGATAGCCTTGAATATTTAACTATCGATGAACTACTTGAAGCAATGATAGACCATTCGCCGGAAGACTTTTGTACAGCTTGTTTTTCTGGAAAATATCCATTGGAAGTTGATATGGGAATAACAAAAGAAGTCTATGAAAATTAATTATTTATACAAGAAATTATGAAAATCAATTTCAAAGAAATATTATTGTTACCCAACTTAATAAGTTCGTTTAGGTTGCTATTATTTATCCCATTTATTTTTTTATTTAATAATTATTCTTCAATCCAAAATGTCAGAATCTATATTTTAATTCTAATAATTATTGCTTTTTTATCAGACTTGTTAGATGGATATGTAGCAAGAAAAACAAATACAATATCGGAGCTTGGGAAGATAATAGATCCGCTTGCAGATAAAATTCTTGTTGGATTGATAATAATTAATCTTTACATGCAAAATGAAATACCAGTGTTTTATTTCTGGATTGTAATAACAAGAGATATTTGCATTTTATTTGGAGGAATTATAGTCTCGCAAAAAATTGGGAAAGTATTACCATCAAATTTACTTGGTAAGTTGACTGTAAGTTCAATAGGTTTATTTATTATAATAACTTTATTACAAACTAATAGATCAGAATTATTTTACAATATATTCTTATTTACAAGTTGCTCTTTGAGTGTAGCATCCTTAATAGGTTATTTAATGAGAGCAATTGAAATGTTAAAATGGAACAACTATGAAAATATTTCCAAGTCAGGCTCTTAGAAAATTAACAGAGGGTTTATCAAAAACTCGTATTAATCTTGTCAGTAAAATTTCTGAAGTAATTTCAAGAAAAGCAATTATAGATAACGATACTTTTGATGAACTTGAAGCAATTTTACTTAGTAGTGATTTAGGTAGTGATCTTTCAAAAAAAATCATTAATAAGGTTCGCACTTCATTATTTAATGTAAAAGACAGGTCTATTGAAAACATAAAAAACATAATAAAAGAAGAACTATTAAGTATGTTTGACCGAGACATCGATTCTAATTATAAATCTGAAATTGATAAATACAGTCCTTATGTAATTTTAATTATTGGCGTAAATGGGTCAGGAAAAACAACTACAATAGCTAAGCTTGCTAATAAGTACAAAATAGAAGGGAAGAAGGTTATAATTGCTTCTGCTGATACTTATCGAGCGGCAGCAAATGATCAGCTTAAGACTTGGACTAAACAAGTTGGTGTTGAACTTGTTGAAGTTAATTCCAAAGATCCTTCCTCCGTTGTATTTGATACAATCAATATAGCAGTGAGTAATCACTACGATATTGTTTTAATAGACACAGCAGGACGTCTTCACAATAATAAAAATCTAATGCATGAATTATCAAAAATTATTAATGTAACTAATAAAATATTACAGTATGCTCCAAATGAAGTTTTATTAGTTCTTGATTCTAACACAGGTCAAAACATTATTTTACAAGTTGATGAATTTAATAAGTATGCTAAAATATCAGGTTTAATACTGACCAAACTAGATGGTACTGCTAAAGGAGGAGCAATTTTACAAATTTCTAGCAATAACTTGCCTATCAGATATTTAGGAATTGGGGAGAGAGTAGAGGATTTTGAAGAATTCAATGCTAAAATATTTATTGAAGCAATTCTAAATTAAATAATTATTTAGTTTACATAATATACATTATGCACATACAATTTTATTTAGCGGCTAAATGAAATCTATTAAAAAAAATGTTTTCACGCAAGTGAAAACTGTTCTATTTTGTGTTACAATAACTACAATTCTTTAAAGGTTTTAATACATAGTATAGTAGGGACGTGATTTTTATCGTTCCTATCTATATATCAAACGACAAAATTATCGTTACGTAACGACAAATTTATCGTTTGCCTATTACATTATTAACATTTAAGTTGAATTATCAACATTTTATCAACATTTCAAGAGAGGTTGTTTATGAAAAAGATCATCTTCTTTTTGTTCCTGTGTACTTCCCTTTTTGCTCAATATAATCTATCCGGTTTAAAATCCGTAAAGATTGAAATCTTAGATGATTATGATTGTTTGGACGCATTCACGCGTCAAAAATTATATGTTGAAACAAAAATTAGGTTAACAAGTATTGGTGTGTTGGTAGACGAACGGGATCCTGTTGGGGCGTTGCAGTTTAGAATTGACTTAAATAGATCTACTGCGTTCGCAGATCCTCGGGTCCTGCTGAGAATTGAATTGTTAGAGAAAGTACAAACCTTTAGACCCGGTGCAACTAGAACGGAAGCTAAAACTTATAGCGATGCCTCACTTCAAGCAATGCAAAAAGAAAATATAAGTCAAAACATCTATTCTTTTTTTATGGATCGGCTCTTTTTGGAATTTGTTGATAAATGGTTAGGAGATAACCCTAAACAATAAACGTTCGTGTCCTATAACTCAAATTTGGAAGCCGTTTAGATATGTTTGTTGCTGAGCGCGGGCTATACCGCGCTTCTATCTAAACCTGTTCTTAATCTCTGTTCTCTTATCGCGCCAAACAGTTGTACCGTTCAACATATCAAGGTAAATCATTTCTAGCTGGTCTTCGGGTGTGCCTAGTTCTTCTTTCAGTGCTTTATCAAATAATTCTTTACTTGTTGGTGGCTTGTTTAGTAAATTGGTTTCAAAAATTTTATACATAGCTTCGTACTTATCTTTTATCGTTTGCTGTTTGGTTTCCTCTATACTTTCAATCGTTGTATTTCCAATAACTGTTTTAGAAATAAAAGGTTGCATTTCTGCGCGCATCAATTTGCTAAGCCGGTTGTTTTCGTTTTGTAAAACTTTTTCTTTGTCCTGTTGCGCTAAGACTATACCGGCAATCAAAAAAAATATAATTAATGTTCTTTTCATATAGTTCCCTATCGCGTTAATCCAGTTATTTTGAGATAGAAGTAATCCACTGCGACTCCGTAATAAGTAGCAGTCGTAGTATTAGCTTGATATTCCGGTTCGATGTCTGCTGTTGGTATATTTGTTGTGTGGGTGGCTTTTAACACTCCATCAATATAAAATTCTACACTGGTCCCCGCAGAATTTGTAACAAACTTAAATGTCCTGAATGTTGTGGCGCTTTGTGCGATGCCAGCATCTGTTGTTGTTTCTACAGTTGCGGCTCTTGTTACTGCGTACCAATTACCTATTCCCGAAGCTCTGAAAAATATGCCATCCGTAGGGTCGCCGGTGCTAAAATTTGACATCAATCCCGCTCTTAATGTCGCTTCAGCATTAGCAGCCACAGAATTTCTTATACTACTGATATATGTCATATTCCCCGTGTTGCCACTTATTAGACCCGCCGAACCAGTAGCGTCAGACATATATAGTCCACTGCCTATCGAAGCAGATGTCCGGAGATTTATGATGCCAAATTTATTAGCAATAGAAAGATTGCCAACTATTAACTCGCCTGAAGTTTTTCGCCATCTGAATAAATTATAAGGTTCTGCGGTGGTTCCACCAACAAAATCTTCCATTATTTCAACGGTTGTTATCGGGTTAAAACTCAGTAAGTTTGTTAATTGACTGCCATCTAATATCGGTAATTTTGCGCTAGCGTCTAGCTGTACTAAATTATTTGCTGCCGTTCCTACTGTATAGCCGTCTATTAAGCTGTCTCCGGTTGTACCTATCCACTTAGGTATTAAATTTGCTGTTGAACTTGTTGCTTTTTTAATCCTTGTCAAATTCAAATTTGTTAACGGTACTTTCCACGTTGAGATCGTCGGCTCTAATACGCCGGTAACAGAATTTACCTTCCACAACAAAGGCACAATCGGAAAATTTTCCCCTTGTGCAAATACATTAACCGAGCAAAACAAAAATATAATTAATAATATCTTTTTCATTTTCTACTTACCGTAAATTTTGTAGTTACTAATCCGTTTATTGTTGTAAGTGTTAGCTTTAAAATTAATGGATCGTAAACCAAATATTCTTTAGCTGTGGTTGTTGCTATCATATAACTAACCGGTGAACCGGTACTAAGGTCAATTAATACTTTAGACGTATTATAAGTACTATCCCGGCTTATTGTCGTACAGTAAACAGTATCAATACCGCTAACTGTTTTAAGCGCAACAGTCATACTAGAGTTGTACGGGTAATCCGTTCTAACCGTTACTATCTTGCGCGTACTTTTCAAGCTGTCGGCTTTAATACCTGCTACCATATTTACTGTAACTTGCGCTCCGACAGATCCGGCGAGAATAAAAAAACAAACAAGAAAAATTATTTTTCTCATTTCAACCTCTCTTTCTAAGCCTGCGCGCTTCCTTTTTGAATGTAGCTTGATACTTTTTGCCAAGTGCTTTTAATTTACTTTGTAATGTTGCGCGTTGCCGTTTAATACTCTTTAGCTTTGCGCTGCGGTGAATTTTCTTTAGTATGTTCATTTAGTTTGTACTCCTGGTTTGTTTTTAAATATCCTCTCCCTTTTAAGAAAGGAACTCCAAACTTTATTAATAAATTTAGGTCCGTATCTTTTACCTTGTGCCAATCAATCTTTTCTAATTCAACTGCTAACCGTTCCGGTAAATCAATTATCATTCTTTCTCTTACTCTTAATCTTACTCTTTTAATTTAACCCGGTTGTTTTGTTAGCATCTGTATTATTAACGGTGTAAGTGCTTCTACTAAACTGTTACTGCCGCCGCCGTCCGTTTCAGCTTGTTTTTTTAATTTATCATTTTCGCTGTGTAACATATCGCATTGACTTTTCCAAAATTCTATTTGAATTTTATACGCCGCATCTTTCATCTCCATTATAGCTTGTATATTTACATTACCGCTTGCCTGTCTTTCTATCTTGTCATCAAGATTTTTCATCTTCTCGTAAAAAATATCCATATCCGGGTGCGGCTGTTTGCTCTCACTGCCTTTTGAAATAATACTTGCAATCTTCCCTACTGTAATTTTAGGATTGCCAAAATACTTAACCGTATAAAAATAAGTTCCCTCACCTAATTTTTCACCTATCTGTTTAGCTAACTGTGTGCGGCTTTTTCCGTTTATCTCATTGTCTTCAAGTAGAAGCAATTGCTTTCTGTTTTTTTTGATCTGTACATATTCTACATTCTCAAAAACATCTTTTCTTTTTTCTGCTTTCTTTTTTTCCATTACCTTCTCTGTAAATAGTAAAATAAAAGTCCCGCTAGTATACCTAACAACAATGCGGGACTATCGCCGCTTAAACCTGCTATGTTAAAGAAGTTTTTTTTTCACCGATTGAACTAAACTTGGCAATATAATCGCTTATATGAGTACCTAAGCTGTCCGCCGGATCGTAAACTCCGCCGGAACTAAAATATTTTTTCAATCCTTCAAACCCGCCTAAGTGTGCGCCTGCAATCAATCCGTATTTGTTTATTTGCGCTACTCTGCTGTTACTCTTGCCCTCTATCGGCGTATTAAAATATTTATCAAGTCCCGCTTGATAAATTTTATTTTCTATATCTTGAACGTGTACAGAAAAAAACTTTTCCTGCATCTCCTTAGTAAATTCTGCGCGTGTTAAGTGTGGAAGTCCTAACATTCGTTCAATATCTTTGCGCCGCGCTAATCCAAACTGATACTTCCCCCAGTATTGCCCAAGATCGGCTTCAATACCGTAACGTCCGCTGCTTTCACTAATACCAAGAGCGCTCTTAAAAATATTTAGTTCGCTGATGTTCATACAATGTAAACTCCAACCTCACAAACCCAACCAAGATTATCGCTTTCGTTTAATGCACCGGCGGCAGTTAGAAATATCATTTTTGCACCTGTAACTTTTATGATAAAACTTTGCACCGGCTCATTTACAAATAGACTTAAATTATCTTCTTTCAAAAAAAGATTGTCCATTTTGCCGTTTAAGTAAATTGGCTTATCGTTTATAGTAAAAAGTAAAGTACAATTACCGCCTTGACTTTTATTCGCTGCAAAATCTTCCGGTATAAAACATTTTTCAGTATTGGTACGAAAAATTTCATGCTCAGTTACTAATCCGTCAACCGTTACCTTGGTCCCTTTGTAGGGATAACCATCTACATTATCTTTCTGATACCACTTAAAAGCAATCCTTTTTATCACTAACCGCTTGCCTCGTATCAAATTGAAATCAAAGTTTTGCGTACTCTCTACATTGTTCAGTGCTGTAAAGGTTAGCAACTTATAGCCGGTTGTATTTGGTGTCTCTTTTACCATTACCTTTTAAGTCCCCAAAATTGTAACTGCAAAGGTTTTGATGTTCCCGCGCTTACATTTGCGCTTATAGTCCACTTGCTGCCTTTTGGAACTACAACATCATCAAATACATTTATAACATTGTTTACGCCTGCTATGGAGCGCAATGCAAAAGCCGCGTTGCTTAGTTCTTCACCTGTTTCTTTCTTAATAGAAATTTTTGCTTCGGTAGTAGAGTCCATATTTGTGCGTAATCCTTTTATCACAAAATCACTATCGCTTGCAAAAGGCAATTCGCTTGTATATGTACTGCCGCTGCTCACATCGCCAAAATCTACTAAGTAACAAAATAATTTATTTTGCATTTTATCCTCTCAAATAATATCCGGCATTTCTGCCGGATAATTAAAAAATAATTACAATTACTGTACTAATCTTTGTAGCGTTCCTTTAAGCAATACATTGATATATGCACTAGTTGAAATGTTTGTTATTGCATTTACATCTAATGTTACTTTGACCTGTGCTTTTGCCGGTACTGTTACCGCTACAGGCAAAGTGATTCCTGCATAGCTAATCTGATTGCCTATTATGTTCGTTGTGATAGTGCCGTCCGAATGTTTGATAGTTCCTGCTACTGTGTTCTGAAAAATAACTGAAACTAAATCTTTCCCGGCAAGTTCAAGAAAATCTACACCGTTAATGTTTAACTTCAACATACACTCTTTAGCCAATGCCTGGATTGCCTGAAATGTTGTTGCCGCCGTTCCAATGCTAACAGGAAAAACAACTTCAACATTTTCAATATCAAACGTTTCACTGTTTGAAAGCGGAAATATTTTGCTGAATAAAGATTGTGTTTTATCCGCGCTTGTAAATAAATTAAGCGTACTTGCCGCTGTTGGTACTGCAACCGTATCAAACATCGAATAAGAAAGTCTTTCAACTGATCTATTAGCCGCAAAATTAATATCAAAAGCGGAAAGTTTAGAGTACATCAAACCGCTTAGTTCTACTCTAACAACTCCAAGCGCGTTATAATCTGCGTCGGTAATTATTTTTACTTCAACATTGCTTTGGCTGTTAATGATAATTGGTAAACGTAACTTTTTGCTTCTTGTAACAAGATCGCCAAGCGTCAATGTTGTTGTTGTACCAATCTGATTGCCTACAAACACCTGTAAACACTCTACAAGCGGAATTTTTAACCGTTCGCGTCCGTCAACTAAAACCTGTAGAGCTGTTTTGGTAAACAAGCCCATATTTGCTGCTGTTAAACTTAAAGCCGCCGTTCCCATTAATCTAACAGCTACCGTATCAATAAAAGCTATTTCATTACCGGAAAGCGGAAACTTCTTATTTCTTGTGAACGTGCTAAGCGTATCACTGGTAAAAAATCTATTCTCACCAACTGTTGCGCTTAATGTTTGTTCATCAAAAAATGTTAATGGTGTTATCCTAACATTTGCATTGACAGGATACCCAACATTTTGAATTGCTGATAATAAATTATCCATTTGTTCTCTCCTTTTAATTAATTGTTATAAGCGAATGAATAATTTTGTGAACTGCGCGGTGCTGCTGTGTATTCCGCTAATCGTGGATATCTTGTTCGCGCACCTGATGCACCCGCGCTTGGAAAGATAGTCCCGATTGTCGGATTGATAGCAACCTCTTGCACTATGTTGGTTAGAGCTAATGCTAAACCTACAGTTGAAACCGTTGGTTTCTTTAGCAACATTCCAACAACATACGCCAAGATACCGCCTGCTATGTTGCCGGTTGGGCCTGTCGCAAAACTTGGTGCAAACGTGCCAAGTATTAGCGGAGCGTTCTTTACTGTTAACGCGGCTATTACTACGTCCACCATTTCTTTTTTGTTGAACTTCATCATTCTCATTGTACTACTCCTCTTGTTTATTTATGAAATTATTTTTCATTAAAGTTTGTTTAATCCACTTCACGTCCGTTTGTAAAACTGAAATTGTTTTTTGTATCGCAATATAGTTTCCGATAAACGCAACCAAAATAATTCCTACCTGTACTAAAAATTGTTCTGTAACCATTATTTCAACTTCAAAAAATCTTTAGGATCGGTTAAAGCTATTTTGCCGGTGCTTATCAAACTCCAAACCGCGCTGATAATAAAAATTACCGCTCCGGTTATTATTTCTGTAAGTGAAGTTTCTGATACGCCTACGCCTACAAGCACACCGCCTGCGGCTTTTAAAATCCATTGCACCGCTTTACTTACAATAAAACTTTTTATCGCTTCCAACATCGGTTTATCTCCTATTGTTATTTGTTCTACTTTTTTATCCTCAGGATTTTCTAAAATCTTTTCTACCGAATTTTCTATTTTACTTGCCGCGCCTTTTGTAAACAGATCAACTACGCCTATTATCAAACTTATTATAGCCGGAAATTTTAATTTCAATTTTTGGTAAAAATTTAACGGCTTTAACATTTCTGGAAAATCTATCTCTTTTACCGGCTTAAGTTTTTGTTCTAAGTCGTCTAAAGTGTCGTCTGTCGGTAACATGGTAACCGGTAACCTGGTAGCTTCATCAACTTGTAACAAACTAAACCGTCCTCTATCAGTAATTAAGTTTCCTAACGGATCGCTAAACCATTCCCAAAATTTTTTATGTGTCATTTCTTAAAAGTCCTTATACCGTATAGGACTAAGCCACCTATAGCTACATACGGAGCGTACTTTATTAATCCCGGGAGCCATCCAAACCAATTCAAAGGGTTAGCGGCTTCAATCTCTCTCATTTCAGCTTCATACCTTTTTATGTCTAGTCCTATCTGCTGCTCATTTAATACTCTGCGGTATCTCTCGTAAAACCAAAACCAAAACATTAATTCATAATCGTTAAAATCTTTTTCCGCTTCTACGGGAACAAAGTTGTTATACTTTTCGCTTGCATAAAATATTTGCAAATAATTCGGTTCAAGTTTTGAATTAACAAAATCATCAAACCATTTGCGCGCATACGTTACGGCTTTAATCCCTTTCGGCGTTCTTAAAAAAATATTTTTTTGTTCTTGCAGTGTCATCTTCTACCAAATAAAAGTTTGTAACCAACTACCGCACCCAGCAAATACATTGCATACGTTCTTACGTGTGCCGGGTCGCTGTATATTGTTATCGGAAAACCAAAAAGGTCTATCACTTTAGGGTCTAGTAATAAATAATCGTTTATGCTTTTAGTTACCTTCACCGGGTCCCCTGTAATAAAATAGACAAAATTTGTTTTTATATATTTCATTACACCTTTTGCATTCTGATCTGGAAAACTATTACTAAGCTGCTTCTCTACATAAGCCTGTACATCTACAGGAAAACCGGCACTATCTAAGGTCCTCTGCAATCCGTTAAGGTTCATAAGCCGTTGTAAAAATTTCACTACTTCAACATTTACTAACATTTTTTCTTTTCCTTACTCTTGCTCTTAATCTTACTCTTGTTCATTTCCTACTCACAAAAAGAATTAATAAAAGCGCACCTACTAATAAAGTTTTTTTATCAAGCGTAAAGCCCGCAACTTGTACCTGAGGCGGAACTGGTGTATTAACAGGATCGTTTATAGGTACATCTTCCGGGTAGGCCCAATCAACATTAATATTATCGTCGTCCGGTGCAACAGGATTGTAAACATTGTCATCAATAGGTGTTTCCATTACTGCCTCTTTAGGTTGTTCAAAATAAACCGGATAGCTTTCGTCCGGTTGTGGATAGTCTTCAATTATTACATCTGGAAGATCAATTCTTTCCGGTTCTATTATTTCTATTGGTATAACCGGCGGCGCGGGTATATTAATAATCTCTATCTGTGGTGGAACATAATCGGGATAATAAGAATCATCGTGAGCGCGTTGGTTTACGGCTGTTTCACCACTAGGTAAAACTACTGGAATTAAATCCGGTGATTTTGCTTCGGGAGATAAAAATCCGCTGCTATAAACCGGAGGTATTCCTGCATCAACGTGTGAACCATATGGAAACGCCACATAAATATCTTGATCGTATAAATCCCATTTGTTTCTAATCCATTTTAAACCATCCCAAAACCAATCGTAAAACTGATAACCGTTTTGGTCATACTGTGCGTGCATTTCGGCTTCGGTTGGTGCAAATAAAGTATCTGCCGGTACTTCGCCGGTATAGTACGGTGTGAATTGATCTTTATGGATTAAAACATTTTTGAACACTTCCATTTTATTATCTACGTCCTCTTTTTTTGCTACCTAACATTTGTGCACCAAAATAAACCGCCGCACCAATTATCAAAATTGTTGTTATGTTCATACCACCTAACAAACTAGATCCACCCGCGCCGGTCCCGGGACTAAACAAGTTTGCTATTGTTTTTTTATATTTTTCGGGATTAGCTTTTTTATCCTGATAAACTTCCAGAACATATCGGTCTATATTCCCCTGCCAACCGTCCGGTTGATAAATAAAACTATCTACTGTTGCCTGGTCTATATCTGATACCGATAAACCATATTGAGTTAATCGCTGTGCAAAAAACTGCAGGCGGTTCTTAATGTCGCCGGGTAGAAATCGTCCATTAACATAACCGCCTGGATTATCGCCACCAAAAAGATTGCTTAATAAACTTATTGCACTGCCTACAACAGGAAGCGAACTACCGATATCTTCCCAAATATCTCCTAACGGTTGATATCTTCTTTGATTATCTCTAAGCGTTAAAATTTTCATGCTACACTCTCAACTTAAATTTATATTCATCACTTAAATAATTGTACTTGTCATTTGTGCCGTCAAGAATTATTCCTTCAGGCGTTTCCACTACGATATGAGAAAATCCTTCATCAGTTTTACCACACAACAAATATTTTGCATCAATGCCATAATATTTCAAAACTGTTTTTATAAAAAGTGCAAAGTCATCGCAATCGCCGGTGCGCGTTGTAAATAGATATTTTGGTGCAGTAAGTTTTTCGTCTTCAGGGTCATCTTCATATTTGAATTTAGAAACAAACTCGAAAACTGCTTTGTATAAATCTTGCGGTGTTATTTCTTCCTGGTGTCCAAAAGTTCTATCGCATAAATGTTGGAAGTAAGAATTTTCTAAACTCTCAATTTCCATTAAGCGCATTTGTCTTATCGTTTCCGTTAAGCCCAAACTATCCGGTACATTAATTTCTGTTGCAATCATTGAAAATCTTTTTGTGTTAATCTCTGAAACCAATAAAATCAATTAGCAAGTAAAAAAGTAGTCTCATTTAGTCTTAAATTTGGCTCTAAATAAGTATTAACCAAAATTTTTTATAACTACGCTTGAGCCCGACCCCGATAAAAAGCATCGGGGCGGGCTAAGCGTTCGTTCGCCAGACGCGCTTCGCGCAAACGTCTGGCGAATGTCGGCTTGGTTCTTCCAGCGCTTGCGCGCTGTCGAACTCTCGATTGGAGCGGGACGGACAAGCCGTCCGCTCAATCG
>Ga0082335_1003957_pt1 | contig 23277 bp, 23 predicted proteins | sample Subgrocontami58m_FD_72375 | JGI IMG/M metagenome (GOLD analysis project Ga0082335, IMG submission 72375) | Subsurface groundwater microbial communities from S. Glens Falls, New York, USA - GMW37 contaminated, 5.8 m (SPADES assembly) (version 2) ...
GAAGCCCGTCAGGCGGTCGGTGGGGCGGAAGTTGCTCATCAGCGGCATCCGGGGAGGGTGCGAATCGACGTTGCGATTCTAACATGAACCCCCGGTGGCCGTAAGTCCGACAGGCTGCTAGGCACGTGTCCACCGCCGACGGGACCGGGGTCGTGCCCGGGACAGCCCCGTCGTTACGGGATGGTGCCCGATCAAGCCGTCAGGAACGGCCGGTCGCCGGCGATCTGGACCCGCCGGACATGCCGGAAATGCTGCCCGGCGTCGTTCACTGCGATGTGGTGCACCGCGCGGTTGTCCCAGAACGAGACGGATCCGTTTTCCCAGCGGAACCGGCAGGTGAACTCGGGCCGCTCCATGTGGCGGAACAGGAAGTCCAGCAAGGGGCGGCTTTCCTCGACAGTCATGTCCTCGAACCGATCGACATAGGAGCGGTTGACGAACAGCGACCGGCGCCCGGTCTCGGGATGCGTGCGCACCACCGGATGCAGGTTGACGGTCGGCTGCCAGTCCTCGGCCTGGCGGATTTTTGTGGACCGCACCTCGTTCAGGCGGTGTGCCGGCCCGGCGACCATGTGGTCGGAATGCACCGCGCGCAGGCCGAGAAGCAGGGATTTCATGCCGTCGGACAACGCCTCGTAGGCATGATGCAGGCTGGAGAACTGGGTGTCGCCGCCATAGGGCGGGACTTCCACGCCATACAGGATGGCGCCCATCGGCGGTTCTGCCATCATGGTGGTGTCGGCGTGCCAGTGTTCGCCGACGATGCGCTTGTCGGTGGGCTGGCGGCGGATTTCCAGGATTTCGTCGTCCGCGCCGGTGCCGCGAAAATTCGGCTGGATGAAGATCTCCCCGAAGCGGCGGGCGAACCGCTTGTGCTGGGCGTGATCCAGGGTCTGGTCGCGGAAGAAAATGACCCCGTGATCCAGCAGTGCGGCGCGGATTTCGCCGATCGTGTCGGCATCCAGGTCCTGGGAGATGTCGACGCCATGCAGTTCGGCGCCGACGGTGCCGGCAATGGGATGCACGCTCAAATGATTGCCACGCATCGCGCGGGTCCTCCTGTCATCGGCTGTCATGGGCGGCCCACGCCGGACCGGAACGGCCCCGTGTGGCCAGGGGGGTGGCCAAGCTGGCCGGAGGACGGAGTCCTCCGGCCTTGTGTCCGAGCCGCTCAGTTCACCTCATCGGCGAGTTTCTGCAGGTAGTAGGCCGGATCGCCCCACAGACGCTCCATCACCATGCAGCGGCGGAAATAGTGGCCGACGGCGTATTCCTCGGTCATGCCGATGCCGCCATGCATCTGCACGGCACTTTGGGAGACATAGCGGCCGGCCTGGCCGATGCCGACCTTCGCCATCGCCATGTTGTGGGCTCGGACAGTGTCGTCTTCCTCATCCACCATCATGGTGGCGAGCATGGCCATGCTGCGACCCTGCTCCTGGGTCATGAACATGTCGGACATGCGGTGCTGCACGACCTGGTAGGTGCCTATCGGAGCACCGAACTGCACCCGGGTCTTGCTGTATTCCAGGGTCATCTCGTTCATCGCTTCCATGGCGCCGACGGTTTCGGCGGCGGTGGCGGCGATGCCGGCATCGATGACGCGCTGGATGATGGGCAGACCCTTGCCGACCTCCCCCAGGATATCCCCATCGGACACGCGGACATTGCCCAGGGCGATATCGGCCGCGCGGGTTTCGTCGCGTGTCGCATAGGCGCGTCGGGCCATACCGGGCGCCGAGGCATCGACCAGGAACAGGGTGATGCCGTCGGCGTCATAGCGGTCGCCGGAGGTGCGGGCACTGACCACCAGCTTGTCCGCCGTATCGCCGTGCTGCACCACGGTCTTGGACCCGTCGAGCACCCAGGCGTCGCCATCGCGCTTGGCCGTGGTCACGACATCGGTCAGGTCGTAGCGGGCCTGGCGTTCGCTGTGCGCGAAGGCCATTTTCAGGCTGCCCTCGCAGATCGCCGGCAGGATCGCCTTCTTCTGCGCGTCCGATCCCGCGATCCGCACCGCGCCGCCGCCCAGCACGACGGTGGCAAGGTAGGGTTCCAGCACCAGTACGCGCCCGAACGCCTGCATCACCAGCATGATCTCCTGGGCGCCGCCACCATAGCCGCCATAGTCCTCGGCGAATGGCACGCCCAGCAGGCCCTGTTCGGCGAACCGGGCCCACATGGCCTTGGAATAGCCTTCCGGGGCCGCGAGATAGGTCTTGCGTTGCGCGAAGCTGTAGGTGTCGGTCAGCATGCGGCTGACGCTTTCCAGCAGCAGCCGTTGGTCGTCGGAGGGTTCGAAGTCCATTACAGCCCCAGCACAGCTTTGGTCAGGATGTTCTTTTGGATCTCATTCGTGCCGCCATAGATCGAGGCGGCGCGCAGGAACAGATAGGCGCCGACCGAGGCGCTGGAGGCTTCCAGCAGGTCGTCCGGTTCGTTCAGCGCGGCGAGTTCCTCGGCCCAGATCGGCGTTGCCATGGGGCCGGCGACGTCGATCGCCAATTCCGTGGTGGCCTGCAGCAATTCGGTGCCCTTCACCTTCAGGACCGATGACAGCGGGTCAGGCCGGCCGGCGCCCTTGGCTTTGTCGTAGGCGGAGACGACGCGGTACTGGGTGATTTCCAGCGCCTTCATGTCGATTTCCAACTGCGCGACCCGTTGGCGGAACGTCGGGTCGGCGATCAACGGGCGGCCGTTGCTGTTGACCTGACGGGCCATCTCGACGGAGGCGTTGACCCGCTCACGGGACTTGCCCAGGCGGGCAATGCCGGTGCGCTCGTTGCCCAGCAGGAACTTGGCGACGTCCCAGCCCTTGTTTTCCTCATGCACGCGCATGTCGACCGGCACCTTCACGTCGTCGAAGAAGACTTCGTTCAGGTGATGGCTGCCATCGATCGAGATGATCGGGCGGACGGTGATGCCCGGGGTCTTCATATCGACCAGCAAGAACGAAATACCTTCCTGGCGTTTGCGGGCGTCCGGGTTGGTGCGCACCAGCACGAAGCACCAGTCGGCGACATGCGCGGTGGAGGTCCAGATCTTCTGGCCGTTGACGATGTAATGGTCGCCATCCCTTTTCGCCGCGGTCTTCAAGGAGGCGAGGTCGGATCCGGCGCCGGGTTCGGAGAAGCCCTGGCACCACCAATCGTCGAGGTTGGCGGCGCGGGGCAGGAAGCGCTTCTTCTGCGCCTCGGTGCCGAATTGCAGCAGCACCGGGCCGATCATGGTGATGTTGAAGGAGGACAGTTCCGGCGCCGGGGCGACCTGGTTCTCCTCCAGGAAGATCATCTTCTGGATGGCGGACCAGCCGGGCCCGCCCCATTCCTTGGGCCAGGAGAGGCCGGCCCAGCCCTTGGCGTTCAGGATTCGCTGCCAGCGGACGATGTCTTCCTTGCGCGGGCTGTGACCGAGTTTCATCCGGTCGCGGATATCGGCGGGCAGGTTGTCGCGGATGAAGGCGCGGACTTCCTCACGGAAGGCAATCTCTTCCGGGGTAAAGCGAAGATCCATTGGGTGGTTCCCTCCTACTGGCGGGTAAGTTTAGACGTGCCCACGGGATGTGCGCAATTGGCCCGTTGCGTTCGGGCAGGGTAATCGGGTGATGGAAAGAAGGCCTTGGGGCTCCGCCCCTGGACCGCGATCTTTTGGGTCAGGGGAGAAATGTCCGTGTCGGCCCCCTTTCGTCCCTGACCCAATGAATGGCATCCAAGGCCCAGCCTTGGTGGGGGTCGAGGGGGCAACGCCCCTCGCGGGGTCCGGGGCGGAGCCCTGGGACTTTGCTTCCTTCCCCCGCTTACTCTGACGTTCTAATGTCGCGGCCCCGCCCTATGGCAACCGGGTCCGCAGCCACTCCAGTTCCTGCAAGGTCTCCCGAAGGACGGCGCGCAGCCGTTCCACTTCGGCGTCGGCTTTCTGACGTGGAGCGGGCCGAACCGGCGCCGGCGGCGGTGTTGGCGGCAGGTCCAACCCGGGTATCAGCATCTCCTGCTCCACCTCCGCCATCTCTGCCTCGGCTTCAGCCCTTTCCTCGGCGGTGGGCGGTGGGATGTTGTCGGACAGCTTGCCGCCGCCTTCGCGGAGCAGTCGCTGCACGCCTTTGATCGTATAGCCCTGATTATACAGCAGATCCGAAATACGCCGCAGCAATTGGATATCGTCCGGGCGATAATAACGCCGCCCGCCGCCGCGTTTCAGCGGCTTGACCTGGGTGAATTTGGTTTCCCAGAACCGCAGAACATGCTGCGGGATGTGAAGTTCGTCCGCTACCTCACTGATTGTGCGAAAAGCATTTGGCCCTTTCTTGAGACGGGGGCGCTCCGCCAACTCGGGCGACAATTCGGTCGTGGCATCTCGTTCGGCCCGATCGCTCATGGTCCTGGCATCCGCCCGTGCCGGAGGCACCGACCAGCGTCACGCCGTGGGAGCGTCATTCATCGCTATCCGGACCGGGGGTCTTGCCGTTGATCCGAGCCTTCAGCACATGGCTGGGGCGGAACACCAGGACGCGGCGCGGCAGGATCGGCACTTCCTCCCCCGTTTTCGGGTTGCGGCCGATCCGGCGACCCTTCTGTCTGACAGAAAAGGTCCCGAACCCACTGATTTTAACAGATTGTCCGCTTTCCAATTCCGCCGATATGCGGCCCAACACCATCTCCAGCAGGTCGGCGGATTCGTTCCGCGACAGGCCTACCTGGGTGTAGATTGTTTCAGCGAGGTGCGCGCGCGTGATGGTGAGCATGGCCCGACGCTATGCAGACCGTGCCGCCCCGTCAAGCATGTCTTGTAAAAAATGTCTCAGGATCAGTCGGTTGTGCCCGGAGTTGGGTGCCGTATGTGATCCGCCGTTACATGCGGACCAGGGCTGAACCCCAAGTCAGGCCGCCCCCCAGTGCTTCCAGCAGCACCAACTGGCCGCGGCGGATGCGCCCGTCCTGGCGCGCCTCGGCCAGGGCCAGCGGGACCGAGGCCGCGGAGGTGTTGGCATGTCGGTCCACCGTCACCACGACCCTGTCCGCCGGCAGGTTCAGGCGCCTGCCCATGGCGTCGATGATCCGGCGATTGGCCTGATGCGGGACCAGCCAGTCGATATCGCCATGGGTCAGATTGTTGGCGGCCAACGCTTCCTCGACCGCTCCGGCCAGACGGGTGACCGCATGGCGGAACACTTCCTTGCCCTGCATCACCAGATGGCCGGGCCGGTCCGGCTGGCCCACCGCGCCATCGACGTACAGGATGTCCCCCAGGCTGCCCTGGGCATGAAGATGCGTGGACAGGATACCCTGGTCCGTACCGCTGCCCTGGCCGGCGCGCAGGAACACGGCTCCGGCCCCATCGCCAAACAGCACGCAGGTGCCGCGGTCCTGCCAATTGAGGATGCGGGAATAGACCTCGCTGCCGATCACCAGCACGCCGGTCACCTGGCCGGCGCGGATCATCGCATCGGCCACCGAGAGCCCATAGATGAACCCGGTGCAGGCGGCCGACAGGTCGAACCCGAAGCCGCGCGTTATGCCGAGCTGGGCCTGCACGCGCACCGCGGTCGAGGGGAATGCCTGGTCCGGGGTGCTGGTCGCTAGGATGATGGCATCGACGTCGTCCGGGCCGGCCCCGGCATCGGCCAACGCGGCGCGGGCGGCGGCGGACCCCATGAAGCAGGCGGTCTCGTGCGGCCCGGCAAAATGACGCTGGCGGATCCCAGTGCGTTCCTGGATCCAGCCATCGGATGTATCGACGGTGCGCGCCAACTCGTCGTTGGTCACGACGCGCTCAGGCAAATAACCGCCGACACCGGAGAGGATGGAGCGTAGGGGCATCGGGTTTCCTGCTCAGGCGGTCGCCAGTTGTGGGTCGTCGTTCTTGTCGAGGCGCCCGTTCTTCTCCCGCGCCGAACGCTTGTCCAGATCGATCCGGGCCAGATCCTCCCGGATATGGTCGTTGAAGCGATGCACCACCATGTCCATCGCCACATCCAGCGCATGGGCGAACCCTTGCGCGTCGGTGCCGCCATGGGACTTCACCACGACGCCATTCAGACCCACCATCACGGCACCGTTGTAGCGACGGGGATCCAGCCATTCCCGCAGGCGGTCGAGCCCGGGCTTGGCGAGCAGATAGGCGATCTTGGAGGCGAGGTTCCGGCCGAAGACCTGTTTCAACATGTCGCCGATCAGCCTCAACGCGCCCTCTCCGGTTTTCAGGGCGACATTGCCGGTGAACCCGTCGGTCACGATCACATCGGTCGTGCCGGCAGCGATGTCGTGGCCTTCGACGAAGCCGTGAAATTGCGGGCCGATATGGCTGGCGCGTAGGACCTCCGCAGCCATGCGCAGCTTGTCGTCGCCTTTCAATTCTTCCGATCCGACATTCAGCAACCCGATGGTGGGCGCGGTTAGGCCGAGAACGGTGCGGGCGAAGACATCGCCCATCACCGCGAATTCGATCAGGTTGCGGGCGTCGCACTGCACATTGGCGCCAAGATCGAGCATGACGACATCGCCGCGCGCCGACGGACCGATCGCGGCCATCGCCGGGCGGTCGATCCCGGGCAGGGACTTGATGACAATCTTCGCCAGAGCCAGCAGCGCGCCGGTGTTGCCGGCGGACACGACGCCGGACGCCTCTCCGCTGGCCACGGCATCGATCGCCAAGCGCATGGATGACTGGCGGCTGCGCAAGGCCGCCGTTGGCTTCATGTCGCTGCTGATACTCTGCGACGCATGGCGGACCGTACAAGCGGCCCGAGCCCGCCGTCGCCGCGACAGGTGTTCAGTCAGGGTTGGCTCGTCTCCAACCAGCAGGAAGCGCGCCTCCGGATGGCGCTCCGCGGCGATCTCCAGGCCGTCGATCACCATGCCGGGGGCCTTGTCACCCCCCATGGCGTCGACCGCCAGCGTAAAGGGTCCGCTCAAGGACAGGGCTAACGCACGCCGCGGCCCGCGTTCAGGTCCGGACCGCGCCTCGCAGCGCCTTTCCGGCCGTCACGACCTCACGGCCATCATAATGGCCGCAATGGCTGCACACGTGATGCGGGCGCTTCAGCTCACCGCAATTCTTGCATTCCGCATGCGCCTGATGCGTCAGTGCCTGGTGACTCCGCCGCATGCCCCGACGTGAGGGCGAGGTTTTTCTCTTTGGTACAGCCATGGGCCAGCGCCCCTCTTCAATCTGGTGAGGCCCCGCGGCCCTGACGGGGAGCGAGAGGCTGTCACATTCCGGACATTACGTGAGGCGCGCCGTCTAGCAGAGCACCGCCCCTGTCGCAAGGCGCTCGACGTTGGTCGGCCCATTTGTTTCAGTTTAACCCGCTGCAGTCGGCAATCAACACGCCGAGGCCGGGACTTGGCACGCGATTGCGGGTCCCACGGCGGGTTTTCGTAAGACTGCGATCACGCCGAACGGCATGAACCAACATGCGACTCGTGCGAAAAAACCACCCGCCGAGGCGGCCTTCCGTTACCAGTCATGGCGAGACCGACCTGGACCGACCTGGAATGGCACATGCGCCAGGCGCTGCTGCCGTTCGATGACGACGACAGGGCCGCCGCCGAGGCATCGCGTAGGTCCTCGGTGGCCGAGGCCCGGGTCAGCGAAGCGGCGCAAAAGAAGCCACGCGCATCTCTGTCGAACCCGGCTCGCGGGGAGGGGCTGCCGGTGCACGGTTCCGCACGTTGCGCGCCGATCCAGGGACACTGACGAGGAACGCGGTCTTTCGGCGGGACATGTGAACTCTCCGCCCCGGCAGAGCCCACGGCGGGGAACACCGCGCGCTCGGCCCGCCAGGGCTGCACTGGCGTCAATGTAGGCAGCACGCGAATGATGATCCGCATACCATCAAGGCGTTACGGTGTTTGGGGCGGGACGTTCGGGTTAGCGGGAGACCAGCCGCAATTCCCGTCGGCGTGCCCGAGGAGAGACCCGAGGGGATGCGTCAGCCGGCAGTTCTAGCGGCAGCAGCGGCGACTGGTCGCGCGCCCCGCTGCCGACGGTATCGGGTTCCTCGATCTCCGCTTCCGGAATGTCGTGCCGCCCCAGGTAGTTCGCGGCCAGATGGCGGAATGTGTAATCCAGCAGAGAGGTGGCCGCGCGCACCGCCGGGTCGCCCTCGACCGCGCCGGCCGGGCCGAAGCGGGTGAAGGTGAAGCCCTCGACAAAGGTTTCCAGAGGCACGCCGTGTTGCAGCCCCAGGCTGACCGCATGGGCAAAATTGTCCATCAGGCCCCGGAACGCCGCGCCTTCCTTGTGCAGGGCGATGAAGATCTCGCCCAGGCTTCCGTCTTCGTATTCGCCGGTGCGCAGGAACACCTTGTGACCGCCGACCGAGGCCTTTTGCGTGTAGCCGGCCCGCCGTCCCGGCAGGTCGCGCCGTTCCGCCGGCGCCGCCGGGGTCGTCAGCGGCACCGGACGCGGTGGCATCGCGGCCATATAGGGCGCCACCGCGTCATGCATCTCGGCATGCGCCGCGGCGCTGGCGGTCGGCAGGGGATGACTGCCCGCCAACACCATCGCCAAAGCCTCTTCCGCCGTTATGCCACTCACCGAGAGCCAAGCCCGCGCGGCGCGGCTCAGCGCGCCGGAGGGCGACAGGGGCGAAAAGGCTGGGGCGATACCGCCGGTCTCCACCCCCAACAGGGCGTCAGCCGGCCCGGGGCGCAGGATCGCGGTGGTCACGCGGTGATGCATCACGCCGCCGGCGTGGGGATGCATCACGCCGCCGGCGTGGGGATGCATCACGCCGCCGGCGTGGGGATGCATTACGCCAGTAGCATGGGGATGCATCACGTCGGTGGCGCCGGGTCGCATCCCGGCAAGGCCGCGGGCGGCATGCCAGGCAGCCAGCGCTGCCGCGTCCAGCCCGTGCAGCATCGTATGTGCGGGCGGGGCCGGCCAGTCCGGTGCCACCTGACCACGCGCGCCGAGTCGGACCGCCAATGCGGCGGAGGCCGCGTCCGCCCGACCACGCAGGATGGTGGCCAGCGCGCGCGCGATATCGCGCGCCGCCGCGGACCCGTAATCCACGCCACAGGCCGCGAGCAATCCCGCCAGGTCGGCGACGCCGATGGCGAGGTCGCGTGCCTCGGGGACGGCAAAGGTCAGCGCGTGGACCGCGGTCTCCACCGCTTCGGCAAAACCGGCCGCGTCAAAATGCCCGCCGGTGTCCAGGAATGCCGGCAGATTGAGCACGAAGCCCGGATCCTGATCGGTCTGCCCGGCCCAGACCGCATCTGTCGGCGCGCCGCGGCGCAGCAACAGCAGGCGATGCAGCCGGTCTTCCAGATTGATGTCAAAGCCGGCCGCCCGGGCGCGTTGGCCGAGGGGCTCGATCCATGCTTGCGCGGCGCAAGCCAAGGTTACGCGCCCCGATACCGCCCGATGGCTCGCCAACCGAGCGGGCACCGCACCAGTCGGCGCCTCCCCGCCGGCCAGACTGGCCAGGCCGGCGGCGGCGGCCTCATCCCAGCAGGCGGGCAAGGTCACGAGGCGCGGTGCCTGATCGGGATCCGGGGCGATGCGGGTCTGCCGCATCCTTACGCCATGCCAGGTTCGGTGCGTCTTCATGGCCGGGATGGTATCGCCAGGTTGCAGGGGGTGGAAGCATATTTAGCGGTCTTTTTGTCCACGAACCACAAAATCCTGTGGATACTTCCGCCTGAGCCGGTTTCCTCCGCGGCACGCCGTGTCCATGCGGCATCCGCGCGAACGGGTAGACCAATCGCGACCGGATGCGTATATCAGCGCCCATGAACATCGGAACCTGGCTGTTCACCAAGCTGAAGGGTCGCCAAGTCGGCTCCGACGCGGCGGGCAATTCATATTATGAGGAGAAGCAACCGCGCGGCGGCGGGCTGCGCTCGCGCCGTTGGGTGGCCTATGCCGGCCAGCCGGAAGCCAGCGCGGTGCCGCCGGAATGGCATTCGTGGCTGCACTACACCACGGATGCCCCGCTGCCCGACACCGGCCGCAAGTCCTGGCAGAAGCCGCATCTCGCCAATGCGACCGGCACGACCGCGGGCTATCGTCCCGCCGGCCACGACTACCAGGGCGGCCAGCGCGCCCGCGCCACCGGCGATTACGAATCCTGGACCCCGGGCTCGTAAGCGCACTCATGCAAAAACACGGCACCGCCGAGGTACTGACCGGTGCCTTCGTCATCCTGCTCGCCCTGGGATTCCTGGCCTACACCCTGTCGCATACCGGGCGCGCCAGCGTCTCCGGTTACCCGCTGATCGCCCGGTTCGACCGCATCGACGGGCTGAACAATGGCGCCGAGGTCCGCATCGCCGGCGTGCGGGTCGGCGCGGTGACCGACATGAAGCTGGAACCCGACACATTCCTCGCCGTCGTGACGATGACCATCCAGGACCACGTCAAACTGCCAAAGGACACCAGCGCTGAAGTCACCAGCGAGAGCCTGTTGGGCGGCAAATTCCTGTCCCTGACGCCGGGCGGCGATCCCACCATATTGAAGCCCGGCCAGACCATCGCCATTACACAGTCCTCGATCAGCCTGGAGCAGCTTCTGGGCAAGTTCATCTTCAGCGTGACAACCATGAAACCAGCCGAAACCGCCCCGGCGGAGGCCAAGAAGTGATCCCGCCGCCACCCAGCATCTGGCCCGGGCTGGACGGCAACGCCGTCGGCTGCCGGGAAAAACTGCGCATGCTGGCGGAAAACCATGCCGAGATCGCCCAGGTCCTGACGGATGCGTTCGAGGACGCGGTCCTGATGGGGGTTGATGAAGACGCGATGCGGGAGATCCTGACCGGTATGGTCCGCGGCCTGGAGTCGCCGAAACGCCCTCGCACATGAACCGCCACCTACGGGTGCTGGCGGTCCTGTTGGGTGCCGCGGCCGTTCTGGCGCAGGCCCCGATCACCGCCACGCCCTTGCCTCCGCCTCCGGGCACCGAGCCGCGGACCCCGCCATCACCAACGGTCGAACCCCGGCCGCCGCCGCCCGGACCACCTCCGATTGGGGCGCCCCAACCTGGGTCATCCCAACTTGGGTCATCCCAACCGGGGCTATCCCAACCGGGGTTGCCGCAAACCCCGACACCGCAGCCGGACACCGCGCCACAAGCGCCGTCGCGTCAGCCGATAGCCGGGACCTGGGTGCCGCGGGGGGCGGCCGAACTGCAGGTACTGGATAAGGTCAACGCACGATCCACCACGCTGACGGTCAAACCCGGGGAGAGCACTCGGTTCGAGACCCTGACGATCAGTGTGCGCGGCTGTGTCGTCCGCGGCCCGGACCAGGCGCCCGACACCGCCGCCTTCGTCAGTGTCACCGACAGTCTGGGCGCGGCGAGCCCGTTCAGCGGCTGGATCGTGCAATCCGCGCCGGCCGCCTCCATGCTGCAACACCCGATCTATGACGTGCGGGTCGCGGGCTGCACACCATGAGCCTCGATCCCTTGCCACCTCTGGCGCGGGCGGCCTTGCTGCTGGATCTGGACGGGACGTTGCTGGATATCGCGCCGACACCCGACTCGGTGGTTGTCCCGCCCTGCCTTCCCGCCACCCTCCACACCCTGCGACACCGGTTCGGCGGTGCGTTGGCGGTGATAACCGGCCGCCCCGTGGAGGCCATCGACAGCTTGCTGGGCAACTGCGTGCAGGCCGTTGCGGGCGAGCATGGAGGCGCCATCCGCCACGCGCCAGGGCAGGCGGTCGAGCGACCCGATCTGCCGACCCCGCCGGAGCCTTGGCTGGCTGACGCCGCGGCGCTGGCCGCCCGCTTCCCCGGCACGATATTGGAGCGCAAGCCCCGCGGTTTCGGTCTGCATTTCCGGCTGGCCCCCGAGGCCGGTCCGGTGTTCCAGGCCGCGTTGGCGTCCATGCTGGCCGGCTCCACCCAGTTTCGGCTCCTGCAGGGGCATATGCTATGGGAGGTGCGTCCGGTCGGCGTCGACAAGGGCGACGCGGTCGCGGCCCTGATGCGGGCGCCACCCTTTGCCGGACGCCAGCCGATTTTCATCGGCGATGACGTCACCGATGAGGATGGCATGCGAGTCGCCCGTTCCCTGGGTGGCGCCGGACTGCGCGTGCAGGACGCATTCGGCGATCCGGCCGGGGTGCGCGCCTGGCTGAAACAGGCTGCGGCCAGCGAGCATTCCATGGCGGACTGGCCGCCGCTACCCGTGGCGGCCCGTGGGGGGGCCGCTGGAGAACCCACTGGAAGACCCGCCGGGAGACCTCCTGGGAGACCCGCATGAGATTCCGCGATTTCGACGTTTTGACCTTCGATTGCTACGGCACGTTGATCGACTGGGAGAGCGGGCTCTACACGGCATTGGCACCGTTGCTGGCGCGCGCCGGTGTCACCCTGACACGGGATGCGGTGCTGGCGACCTTCGCCGAACGGGAAGCCAGCCAGCAGGCGGCGACTCCCGACATGCAATATGCCGCGTTGCTGGAAGAGGTCCACGGCCAACTCGCGCGGATCTGGGGCGTGGCGGCATCGGACGAGGAAAATCGCCGCTTCGGGGCCTCGGTCGCCGACTGGCCGGCCTTCCCCGACACCAGGGAAGCGTTGCGTGCCCTGAAGCCGCATTTCCGACTGGTCATCCTGTCGAATGTCGATCGGGAGAGTTTCAGTCGTTCCAACGAACGCCTTGGCGTGACCTTCGACGCGATCCATACCGCGCAGGATATCGGCTCCTACAAGCCCGACCCGCGCAATTTCCGGTACTTGCTGGACCGGTTGGCCGAGGATGGGGTGGACCCGCGGCGTGTGCTGCATGTCGCGCAGAGCCTGTTCCACGACCACGCGCCGGCGAACGCGGTGGGATTGGCCTCGGCCTGGATCGACCGGCGCGCCGGCACGTCCGGTTGGGGTGCGACATCGGCGCCCCCGCCGAACGTTCGCTATGATGTTCGATTTGAAAGCCTGGGCGCGTTGGTAGTGGCCCATCGGGCGGAGATCGAGGCCGGGTGAGCGCTCGCTGTCCTGGATGTCCGGACTGAGGTTGCTCTCATGACCAGCTATGTCGCCCTGCTCCGCAAGGACCCCACAAACCACTACGGGGTCGATTTCCCCGACTTCCCAGGTTGCGTCACCGCCGGTCGCACGCTCGACGAAGCGCGTCACCTCGCCAAGGAAGCATTGGACCTGCACCTGGCCGGCATGATGGAAGACAAGGAGACGCTGCCTGTCCCCACCTCGCTCGATGCGATCACGGACGACCCGGCAAACCGAGAGGCGGTGGCATTTCTTGTCGATATTCTCGCCGCACCAGGGCGGTCCGTGCGGGTCAACGTCATGTTGCCCGAGGACCTGGTCGCCGCGATCGACCGGGTCACCCGAAACCGGTCGCGGTTTCTGGCAGACGCGGCGAAGGCGAAACTGCGACAGGACGCATAGGGGCCACCCGGCCCCCCCGCCTCAATGGGCCGCCGCGAGCCTCAATAGATCGTGGTGCGCAACCGCTCCGGATACTCCCGGTCGTATTGCTCCCCACCCACCGTCCCTCCCGTAATATCCGCCAGGATCGTCCCCGTGCTCGGCAGCGCCTTCCGGTCCAGATGCTTCTCCGGGTTCCACAGTTCCGACCGGATCAGCGCCTTCGGGCACTGGAAATAGACCCGGTCCGCCTCGACCAGAATCACCGACCGGGGCAGGGTGCCGCGGAAGGGAAACCGAGCCAGCAGGTCGGGCGCCACGCTGATCCGCGCCTGCCCGTTGATACGCAAGGTCTCGCCCACACCGGGGATCAGGAACAGCAAGGCCACGCGGGGATCGCGGATGATGTTGCGCAGACTGTCGGCCCGGTTGTTGCCGCGCCGGTCCGGAATCGCCACCGTCCGTTCATCGAGGACATGCACGAAACCGGCGGGGTCGCCGCGCGGGGACGCATCCAACCCGTCCGGGCCGCTGGTGGCCAGCACCATGAACGGCGAGGCCTCGATCATCGCCCGGTAATGCGGATGGATATACTCGATCTCCTTGGCGATGGCGCCGGCCGATGGGGTGCCGTACAGCGCCTCCAAGGTCGCCTCATCGCGGATCAGGTGGTCGGCGGCGGTTCGGTCCATCGGGCCGTCCATGGCTTTCTCCCCTTGCTCAGGCCGTGACCTTGCCACGCTTGCGTGCCGGATGCACGGTCTTGGTGATGATGTGCATGTCCATGCCGATCACATGCGCCGAGGACCCCACGATCAGCGGGTCGGGTCCGTGGACGATGTGCTTGTCCTTGCCCGGATAGGGCAGGGTGGACAGGAAATGCTGCAGGCAGTTCAGGCGGGCGCGCTTCTTGTCGTCGGCCTTGACGATGGTCCAGGGCGCGTCGGCGGTGTCGGTGTGGAAGAACATCGCCTCCTTCGCCTCGGTGTATTCGTCCCATTTTTCGAGGGAGGCGCGATCGATCGGCGACAGCTTCCATTGCTTCAACGGGTCGATCTCGCGTTCCTGGAACCGTTTGCGCTGGACATCCCGGCTGACCGAGAACCAGTATTTGAACAGCCTGACACCGGAGCGCACCAGCATCCGTTCCAACTCAGGGCATTGGCGCATGAATTCCAGATATTCCTGCGGGGTGCAGAACCCCATCACGCGTTCGACCCCGGCGCGATTGTACCAGGACCGGTCGAACAGCACGATCTCCCCGGCCGAGGGCAGATTTCTGATGTAGCGCTGGAAGAACCATTGCGTCCGCTCGCGCGGGGTCGGTTTCTGCAGGGCGACCACATGGGCGGTGCGCGGGTTCATGTGTTCGGTGAAACGTTTGATCGTGCCGCCCTTGCCGGCGGCATCGCGGCCCTCGAACAGGACGACGATGCGTTCGCCGACCTCCTCGACCCAGCGCTGAGCCTTCAGCAATTCGCGCTGGAGTTCGAGCAGATGCGCCTCATAGTGCGCGTTCCGCAACTCGACCTGATAGGGGTACTCGCCGGTTTCGAACAGCCGGCGGATCGCCGCCGGATCGTGACGGAGGTTCGCCAGATGATGCATCCCGACGGCCGACGATGGCGTGGGCAGGTCCGGGGGAAACCCGTCCTCCGATGGCGGGCCTTGCGGTGCGGTGCCAGCCATGAGGTCGTCTGTCGTTCCGTTGGGCTTGGCCATGGTGCCGGTCCTGTGGTGCGGATCGGTAGGGTATCGCTCAGATGTCATAATACTGTAAACATACGTGGGAAATATACGCAGCCGCCGAACGCCATGAGGCGATGGTTCTCGGTCCCGCGGGCGATTTCCGGACGCCAATCCGGCTGGCCGGTCCGTGTCGGTTGTGGGTCCGTGGGTACCGGTCTCCAGCATGACGCGGAGCCAAGCGACGGCCGCCATGGCACTGACGCCCTGGCACTGACGCCCTGGCACTGGCGCCCTGGCACTGGCGCCCTGGCACTGGCGCCCTGGCACTGACGCCCTGGCGATGGCGCACCGGCAATGACGCAAGGGCAATGACGCACGGGCAACCGTCTCGACCCCGGCGGCGCGACACGGTGGCCGGCGGTGCGATACGGCGCGCTGAACGTTCCCGCCCTTGCCGATCGCCCGATGGCAAGACACAGTCAAGGCATACAGATAGGGGGTTCGACCCATGGATTTCGACCTGTTCGTGATCGGCGGCGGTTCCGCCGGCGTGCGATGTGCCCGCATTTCCGCCGGCCACGGGGCCCGTGTCGGCGTGGCCGAGGAACGGTTCTGGGGTGGCACTTGCGTCAATATCGGCTGTGTGCCCAAGAAGCTGCTGGTGCAGGCCGGCGAGTATGGCGGGTGGGCTGACGATGCCGCCGGCTTCGGTTGGACCATCCAGAAGGGGCCGCATGACTGGTCCAAGCTGATCGCCGCCAAGGACCGCGAGATCACCCGTCTGGAGGGCATCTATCGCCGGCTGCTGAACAACGCCGGCGCCACGATTTTCGACGCACGGGCCGTGTTCATCGACCCCCACACGCTCGATGTCGGCGGCAAGCGCGTCACGGCCGAGAAGATCGTCGTTGCCACCGGCGGCCATCCGGTCCGTCCGCCGATCCCGGGCGCCGAATTGGGCATCGTCTCGGACGATGCATTCTATTTGGAGCGGATGCCGAAGCGCATCGCGATCGTCGGGTCGGGCTTCATCGCGGTGGAATTCGCCGGCATTTTCAGTGCGCTGGGTGCGGAGGTGCACCTGATCTACCGCCAGCCTCTGCCATTGCGCGGCTTCGACCAGGATGTCCGTGAGAGCCTGGCCGAGGCGCTGGAAACCCAGGGCATCATCCTGCATCCGGGTTGCCAGCCGGAGAAGGTCGAGGCCGCCGGCGATGGTCGGGTGCTGACCTTCGGGCACGGCCAGACGGTCGCGGCCGACCTGGTGTTCTTCGCCACCGGACGCAAGCCCTCCACCGCTGGGATGGGGTTGGAGCAGGCCGGTGTCACCACGAACGCCGCCGGGGCGGTGATCGTTGACGACCATCTCCGCACCGCGCAGCCGCATATCTTCGCCATGGGCGACGTGACCGACCGGGTGAACCTGACCCCGGTCGCGACAGCCGAGGGGCATGCCCTGGCCGATACGCTGTTCGGCAAGAACCCGCGTGGGGTATCGCTGCGGAACATCCCCGCGGCGGTGTTCTCGACCCCGCCGGTGGGCACGGTCGGGCTGACCGAGGAGGAGGCCGCGGCCGAGGGCCCCGTCGATGTCTACGTGACCAAGTTCACCCCGATGCGCCACACGCTGTCCGGCCGCACGCGCAAGACCATGATGAAGCTGGTGGTGGATCAGAGCAGCCAGAAAATCCTCGGGGCGCATATGGTGGGCGAGGATGCGCCGGAGATCCTGCAAGGCCTGGCGATCGCCGTCGTGATGGGAGCCACCAAGGCCGATTTCGATCGCACCATCGGCATCCACCCGACCGCGGCGGAGGAATTCGTGACCTTGCGCACCCGGACCCGGATCGCGGGCGTGGCAAAGGCGGCGGAGTAGGGTGGTGCCGCCCTGGCGCGGTACGCAGGAGGTTACACAGGGGTCATCCCTGTGGCATCCACACATCTCGGGCTCAGAGGCCTGATGGAGAAAATTCTCCCCCTCACCCTGAGGGAGAGGGTTGGGGGAGGGGCTTCCAGCGATGTTTATGCGGTTCTCCCGCAACGGCAGGGGAGAATTTCCTCCACCGCGCAGATGTGTGAATGCAGCAGGGATGCGGCCCAGGAGCCACACGCGGTTCTCGTGATCGCTTCCTGACTTGGCGGCCATCGTCGCTACAAATGCCATATGTCAAGTATAGGGTGCGCCGGCGATGACTCCGGCCCGTCTCGAAGGGACACGTGATGAGTGATACGGTATCCGCGACGGCAGGCTGGGCCCCTGGCGACCTGGAGCTGACCTTTGTCATCCCCTCCGGCCTGCCGACCCTATCGGCGATGTCCGGTGAGGGTGGAAGTTTCCACGTCCCGGGCGGCAATCAGACAATCCCGGCCGGACCCGGCCTGATCGTCCAGTTCACCACGATCACGTCCGACTTTGCCGGGTTGCTGCCCGATATCCTGCCGCAAGAGTCTCACGTCGGCATGGTCGGCTATGCCGTGACCGTGCCGGCCGGACCCATGTCGGTGATCGTGGAATTCCAGACCCGCGACTCCGGTGGACCGCTTGGATAGCGGCTCTCGCACGCCTCCTGTCGTCAGTGCCTGATGCCGATTGCCAGTGATCACGTTGACCAAAACCCAACGGCGCGTGAACACACGACAAAATAAGGAACCAGGCCGGCTTGCTGCTTCCAGCCAGAATGAAATTGCCCTGGCGTGTGGCCGATCCCGATCATGATGGCCGGTTCCACGCCAGGCCGCGCCGGTGAGGACGTCGTCACTGGTCGGCAAGCGAGCGGCACCATCTCGGGTCCAAAGCGTCCATCCCGGCCGAGGCTCCGCCGCTTTCGCCAAGCGCGATGCCACCCTACTATCCGGGCGTCATCAAGGCCGGTAACGGCTCGACGGGAGGAAGACCTTGAAACGACGTAGCTTTATCGCCGGGGCCGCGATCGCCCCGCTCGCTCGCCCCGCCATCGCGGCCGGAACCAAACCGCTGGTCTTCGTCCCCCAGGCGAATCTCACCAGTCTGGATCCGGTCTGGACCACCGCCACCGTCACCCGCAATTTCGCCCTGATGGTCTACGAGACCCTGTACGGCCGCGACGAAGCGTTCGAGCCGCAGCCGCTGATGGTCGAAGGTCATGTCATCGAGGACGGCGGCAAGCGCTGGACCATGCGCCTGCGCGAAGGCCTGGTCTGGCACGACGGAACCCCCGTCCTGGCGCGGGACTGCGTCGCGTCCCTGCAACGTTGGTTGAAGCGTGACGCCAGCGCACCGGTCATCCACGCCCGTGTCGATGCGATCGAGGCCAAGGACGACCGCACCCTGGTCTGGCGTCTCAGCCGGCCGTTCCCGTTGCTGACCCGCTTCCTGTCGAAGGTGCAGCCCGCCCCAGTCATGATGCCCGAACGGATCGCCGCCACCGTCGATCCGTTCAAGCAGGTGACCGAAGTCGTGGGATGCGGCCCGTTCCGCTTCCTGCCGGGGGATTATGTGTCCGGCAGCCATGCCGCCTTCGCCCGCTTCGACCAGTATGTGCCGCGGCAGGAGCCGGCCTCGTACAACTCGGGCGGACACAAGGTCTATGTGGATCGGGTCGAATGGAAGGTGGTGCCGGATGCGGCGACCGCCGCGAACGCCCTGGCCTCTGGCGAAGTCGATTGGCTGGAACTGCCGCAACCGGACCTGATCCCCATGCTGAAAGGCAAATCCGGGGTCATGACCGGGCAGTTGGACATCTACGGCACTATCGCGCTGCTGCGCCCCAACCACACGACCGGGCCGACCGCCAATCCTGGTGTCCGGCGGGCCATGCTGGCGGCGATCGATCAGAAGGAATGCATGATCGCGGCGATGGGCGAGGACCCGTCCGCCTGGCGTGCGCCGATCGGATTCTTCGTCCCGGGCATGCCCTCGGCCACCGAGGCCGGCATGGACAATGTCCGCAAGCGCAAGACCGTCGATCAGGTCAAGAAGATGCTGGAGGAAGTCGGCTACAAGGGGGAACGCGTGGTGGTCATGCATCCCACCGATCAGGTCGTCTACAACGCCTTCATCACCGTGGCCGTCGACGCGTTCCGCAAGGTGGGCATGAATATCGACGAGCAGATGGTGGATTGGGGCACCGTGGTGCAGCGCCGCACCTCGAAGGAGACGTTGGACAAGGGCGGCTGGTCACTGTTCCCGGCCGGCGCCCCGGCGCCTGAGTTCGCCTCTCCGCTGCTGTCCAATCCGATGCGCAGCAATGGCCCGAAAGCCTGGTTCGGCTGGCCGGACGACCCGCGGATCGAGAATGCTCTCGCCGCCTGGATCGATGCCACCAGCGATGCCGAACGCCGGAAGCTGGAGGCCGACTACCAGCTTGCCGCGTTCGACTCGGTGCCCATCATTCCGTGCGGCCAATACACGCCGCACGCAGCGTGGCGGAAGAATGTGACAGGACTGCTGAGGGGATCCGCTCCGGTATTCTGGGGGGCCCAGAAGGCATAGCGGAAAGCACACCAGAAGGCATGGGCGCCCGGACGCGTTCGACCCTCTGGCTGATAACGGAGCGCGCGCTCCGACCTTCGATTTCAGGATTATGAATCACGGTCAGGTCATTGTCCGATGCGCCCAGCCATACGCCGACGTCCGTGATCCACCGAGGGCCAGGGAGCGGTTTGCTTTCCGATTGGCCATGCGGCCGGCCGGGTTCCAAGTCGCGGCGCGGGTCAGCCCGTGCCGGTTCGACGCTCGCTCGCTTTGCCGAGCGCCCGGCCAAGCGGTCGTCTTAATGTTGAGATCGCATGTCACCCCCTCTGGTGTTCCGTGCCGGCATGAGGCACGCTTGGATGTTGTCGGGTCAACGAGAGCGATACCGGCCACCAAAAGGCGACAGGGGACCATAACGCGTGATTGATCGACGGGGATTGCTGAAGGGGACGGGCGCGTTGGCCGGTGCCATTGCCGGTTCGGTGGGATTGACCCGGCCCAGTCTGGCACAGGGCGTCGACAACAAAGTTCTGCGCTTCGTGCCGCAGGCCAATCTGGCCAATCTCGATCCGATCTGGGGCACGCAATACGTCGTGCGCAACGGCTCCCTGATGATCTGGGACATGCTGTACGGTGTGAACGAGCGGCTGGAACCTCAGCCGCAGATGGTCGAATCGCATGAAGCCAGTCCCGACTTCAAGACCTGGACCTTCCGCCTGCGGCCCGGCCTGAAATTCCACGACAACGAACCGGTGCTCGCCAAGGACGCCGTTGCCAGCATCAACCGCTGGATGGCCCGCGACGCCACGATGGGGGTCCCGATCAAGCGGCGGCTGGATGCGCTGGAGGTCGTCGACGACCGGACGTTCCGCTTCCGCCTGAACCAGCCCTATCCGAAAATGCTGTTCGCGCTTGGCAAGAGCAGCACGCCCTGCCTGTTCATCATGCCGGAACGGATCGCCACGACCGATCCGTTCAAGCAGATCACCGAGATCGTCGGCTCCGGCCCGATGCGGTTCCGCAAGGACGAATGGGTGCCTGGCTCCCGCGCCGCGTTCGAGCGTTTCGCCGGCTATGTGCCGCGCGCCGAGAAAGCCTCCTGGCTGGCGGGCGGCAAGCGCATGATGCTGGAACGGGTCGAGTGGCACATCCTGCCGGATGCGGCGACCGCCTCCGCCGCGCTGCAATCCGGGGAGGTCGACTGGTGGGAAACCCCGGTTTCCGATCTGGTGCCGCTGCTGCGCAAGTCCCCCAATATCGCGGTCGATATCGCCGATCCGCTGGGCAATATCGGCGCGCTCCGTCTCAACCACCTGCATCCGCCCTTCAACGATGTACGGGCACGGCGAGCGGTGCAGTGGGCGGTGAGCCAGTCCGATTACATGCAGGCGGTGGTGGGCGACGATCCGAGCCTGTGGAAGGAAGTGCCTGGCTATTTCACGCCAGAGACCCCGCTCTATACCGAAGCCGGCGGGGAGCCGCTGAAGGGCCCGCGCAACTACGAATTGGCGAAGAAATTGCTGGCCGAGGCCGGCTACAAGGGTGAGCCGATCGTGCTGCTGGTGGCGACCGATCTGGCGATCCTGAAGGCGCAGGGCGATGTGACCGCGGATGCGTTGAAGCGTATCGGCATGAATGTCGAATATGCCGCGCTGGATTGGGGCACCGTTGGGCAACGGCGAGCGAAGAAGGACCCGCCGGCGCAGGGCGGCTGGAATATCTTCCACACCTGGCATGCCGGCGCCGATTGCGTGAACCCGGCTCCCTATATCGCGCTGGATTCCAGCGGCGACACCGCTTGGTTCGGCTGGCCGAAATCGGACCTGGTGCAGGAGCGTATCCAGGCCTGGTACGCCGCACCGGATCTCGTGGCCGAAAAACAGGCGATCGCGGCGTTGAACCAGGCCGCGATGGACCATGTCGTCTACGTCCCGACCGGGTTCTTCAAGGGATACCAGGCGTGGCGCAAAACCCTGACCGGCGTGGTCAAGGCGCCGTTCCCGATCTTCTGGGATGTGAGCAAGTCCTGACATGACCCGATACCAGCCGATGTCGGCCTGAACGGAGCAATGCGCGCATGCTAGCTTACGCGACCCGTCGCGTCCTCGCCACGATCCCGGTCATCCTGATCGTGGCGCTTTTCGTGTTCAGTCTTCTGTATATCGCGCCGGGCGATCCGGCGGCGATCATCGCCGGCGATCAGGCGACGCCCGACGATGTCGAACGCATCCGTGCCTCGCTCGGCCTCGATCGACCTTTCGTGATCCGCTTCGTCGACTGGCTCTGGTCGGTGTTGCAGGGCGACTTGGGGAACTCGATCTTCACCAACCTGCCCGTGTCGCACATGATCTCCCAGCGGATCGAGCCGACATTGTCGCTGATGGTGCTGACCCTGACCTTGTCGCTGTCCTTCGCCATTCCGATGGGCGTGATCGCGGCCTGGAAGCACGGCACTCTGATCGACCGGTTCGTGATGTTGACCGCGGTGTTCGGGTTTTCAACGCCGGTGTTCGTGATCGGCTACCTGCTGGCGTTCGTGTTCGCGCTGAAGCTGGATTGGCTGCCGGTGCAGGGATTCACCTCGATTTCCCACGGTTTGCTGCCGTTCCTGCGCAACCTGATCCTGCCCGCGGTGGCATTGGGTCTCGTTTACATGGCGCTGATTGCACGCATCACCCGGGCAACCATGCTGGACGTGCTGTCGCAGGATTATGTGCGCACCGCCAAGGCCAAGGGCGTTGGCCAGCGTGGCATCCTGTTCCTGCACGCGCTGAAGAACGCGGCCGTCCCGATCGTGACCATCGTTGGCATCGGCTTCGCCGCCCTGATCGGCGGCGCTGTGGTGACCGAGAGCGTCTTCGCCATCCCCGGCCTGGGCCGCCTGACCGTCGATGCCATCCTGCGCCGCGACTACCCGGTCATCCAGGGCGTCGTGCTGCTGTTCAGTTGCGTCTACGTGGTGGTCAATCTCATCGTTGACCTGCTCTACACTCTCTTTGACCCGAGGATCCGGTATTGAGCGCCACATCCCTAGAGCCCGGGAGCTTCACGGAAGCGCCCCGGCTGCCCGACGTGCTGCCGCCCGCCAAGGAGCGCGGCAAGGTCATGGGCTTCATCTATCGCCATCCCACCATCGTGATCGGCGGGACCTTGGTCGGCATCATGGTGTTGATCGCGATCTTCGCGCCGTTCCTCGGCACCAAGGATCCGACCGCGCTGGCACCGGCGCGCCGCACCCGCGAGCCTTCCGCCACATACTGGTTCGGCACCGACATGCTCGGCCGCGATGTCTACTCGCGCGTGCTGTACGGGTCGCAGGTGTCGCTCTTGGTCGGTTTCTCGGTGGCCGCGATCGCCGCCATTGTCGGGACCACATTGGGGCTGGTGGCCGGCTTCATGCGCGGCGTGGACGCGGTGGTGATGCGCTTCATGGATGGGCTGATGTCCATCCCGCCGATCCTTTTGGCCATCGCGCTGATGGCGTTGACCCGCGCCTCGGTGAAGAACGTCATCATCGCCATCAGCATCGCCGAGTTTCCCCGTGTCTGCCGGCTGGTCCGCGGCGTCGTGCTGTCCTTGCGTGAACAGCCCTATGTGGAAGCGGCGATCGCCTCCGGCACCCGCACCCATGTGATCATCTGGAAGCACATCCTGCCGAACACCCTGGCTCCGTTGATGGTGCAGGCGACCTTCATCTGCGCCTCGGCCATGATCGCCGAGGCCACATTGTCGTTCATCGGCGCGGGCACCCCGCCGATCATCCCAAGCTGGGGAAACATCATGGCCGAGGGGCG
>Ga0082335_1003958_pt1 | contig 23274 bp, 23 predicted proteins | sample Subgrocontami58m_FD_72375 | JGI IMG/M metagenome (GOLD analysis project Ga0082335, IMG submission 72375) | Subsurface groundwater microbial communities from S. Glens Falls, New York, USA - GMW37 contaminated, 5.8 m (SPADES assembly) (version 2) ...
AATCAGACACATGAGTCCCATGAGCGCGCAGGATGCGCGCGGTCCAGAAGACTCATGATCTTTTGGACCGCGCGCATCCTGCGCGCTCATGGTCGTGCGACGCTCCACGAGGCTCCCGCTTTCAGACACGGTACCTTCTGTTAGATTTGATCCACTAACGGAGGCGGCCCACGACACCGGCCACTGTGAGCAGTCCCAGGGCGAGGATCAGCAGCGACGTGGCCAGCTCGATGTAAGCCAGCCCCTTCAGGACACGCTGGATGTTGCCGCCGAGCAGTGCCAGCCCGCCGCGCCGCAGCGCGATGCCCAGCAGACCGAAACAGCCGATGGTGACGGCCGAGCCGATGCTGATGCCGGCGGCGAGCGTGATACCCGCCAGCGTGGCGCCGCGATTGATGGCCGAGCCGACCACGATAATGGTGAGAGGACAGGGCAGCAGGCCCATGGCGATCGCCAGGAAGGGCCGAGAGCCTTCCGCGCCATGAGCGTGGCGCGCCGGCCCTCGCAAACCGCGCACCGACAGAAAGACATAGAGTGCGCCGATGGCCGCCACGATCAGCCCCGCCGCCCCCTCCAGCCAGGCGCCCGCGCCCATGGGACGGCCGAGCGGACTGATGACCCGCCCGGCGATCAGCACAAGCACCACAGCAATCGTACCATGGGTGAGCGCCGCTCCGGCCGCCCCCCGCAGGCCGGTGAGCGGGCTGGCCGACTGGCCGAGGAAATACGAGAAGATGACCGCTTTGCCATGTCCCGGCGTCAGCGCATGGACGAGACCCAGCGCCACGGCGACGGCCATGCCGACAGCGAAGCGGCCGGGAGAGCTGAAGAGTTCCAGGACATGTCCCGCAAGAACGCCCTGGAAGTAGCGTTGCGTGGACAGGATGGTTTCAAAGAGCTCCGCCATTGAACGCCCTTCGATTTTCGAGCTGCGCGCTGTTCGCCGGGCGTGCCGCCCGTCTCGCTGCGCTCTTATCAGGCAAGCCGTCGCGTAGTCCGTCGCGGTCGTGTGGCAGCCGCAGGGTGGGGACCTGGAATTTTATCGGGAAGGCCTGCGGTGGTTCCCCTCGCAGGCCTTTCTCGTGCCGACACACAGAAACGATGAGCCGTTTCATCGCCGCGCCATGTTTCAGATGCTGCGATGCAGGGTCGGATGCTGTGTCGCGATCAGCTTGTCGATGCGGGTGCCGTCGACGTCGATGACCTCGAAACGCCATATGCCATGGTTGAACGACTCGCCGATGCGGGGCAGCCGCTTCATGCGGTCGAGAACGAAGCCGGCCACCGTGTGGTAGCTGTGATTGGGCGGCAGGGAGATATCGAGCCGCTCGGCAAGTTCGTCGATCGGGCAACTGCCGTCGATCAGCAACGATCCGTCGTCGCGCTCCGTGACATGCGGTTCTTCCTCTTCCTCGATATCGGCGACGACCGCCTTCAGGATATCGCCTTCGGTGACGATGCCCTCGGTACTGCCGTGTTCGTCCACGACGACCACGAGATTGAGCGGTGACTGGCGCAGCTGTTCGACGACGTCGATGGCCGCCAGCCGGTCGCTCACGACCGGCACCTTCTCCACCAGAATCCACATCGCGCTGACGCCTTCGTCCATCAGCGCGACGAGCGCTGACCGAACCGGAATCGCGCCGACGGTCTGGTCGATATCGCCGTTCGCCACCAGCATGCGCCCATGCTTGGCGTTGCGGATGGCATCGCGAATTTCGTCCTCGCCATCGTTGAGATCGATCCATTCGACATCGGGCCGGGGCGTCATGATGGCGCGCACGGGCCGGTCTCCCAGTCGCATGACCCGCGAGATCATCGAGCGTTCTTCCGGCTCCACCAGGCCGGTCCGCTCGGCCTCCTCGATCATGGTTCTGATTTCCTCGTCGGTGACACCGGAGTCCCTCTTTCCCGACTGGCCGAGCAGCCGCAGGCCCGTCCGGGCCGACACGTCGAGCAGGCTCACGACCGGGCTTGCCGCCATGGCGAGGAGCTGCATCGGCCGGGCCACGATCACCGCGACCCGCTCGGCATTGCGCAAACCGAACTGCTTGGGAACCAGCTCGCCCAGCACGACCGAGAGATAGGTGATGGTTACGATGACGACGGTGAAAGCGACGGGCTCGGCGAAGCGTGTCGGCATGCCCTGACTTTCGAGCCAGGAATCGCCGCGTTCGGCGATGGTGGTGCCGCTGAAGGCGCCGGCGATGATGCCGACCAGGGTGATGCCGATCTGAACGGCCGACAGCATCCGGCCGGGCTCGCGCGTCAGGTCGAGGGCGACCCCGGCGCCGCGCGAGCCGTCGCGCGACATCTGTTCCAGGAGAGGGCGTTTGGCCGACACCAGCGCGAGTTCCGACATTGCCAGAAGACCGTTGAGCACGATCAATCCAACAACTACGGCTAGTTCGACGACAAGCATGGCCACCTCGCAAGACCTCAGTCGCATCGACTACCACATTGCGGCCTCGGTAGCGCAGGCCGTCTCCGGCAGGCATCGGGCATCGACCTCCCACCCTTTGCCTGCATTGCCGGCACCTCGGCGGAAAACGCATGGCAGGATTGAGATAGGATAGTTGCAGGTTAGGCCGGAATCGTCCTATATTTTTGATATCGTCGCACGAGGCCTGTCTAGAAGGCCGAGCCGCCCGCTCACTCGATCGGGACAGCTCTTTGTCGTGCGCGATCTGAACCTTTGACCATGCCCCGCCCGGCGCGCCCACCAGCGTGGCCCTCATGGTCTTCCGGACCGCGGGCCTCTGGCCCGCTCATGATCATGAGCGGGCCAGAGGCCCGCGGTCCATTTGAGCATGACCAGAGTACTCTGGTGCCGTCGTGGTCTTCGACACCCGTTCAGGGCCGACGAAATTTCAACCCTTCAAAATCACTGTGTCGAGGTGCTAGGCGTTGCCGAAGATCGGGTTCCTGACCTTGTCGCCCACCTTGATGCCCAGCAGCTTGGCGCTGCCGCCGTTGATCTCGAGCACGCCGCGCACCGGGAACTGGCTGGGGATGGTGTCGGTCGACAACGGCACGGCATTGGAATGGATGTGCCGGATCGTGCCGTCTGCGCCGATGAAGATCATGTCGAGCGGGATCAGGGTGTTCTTCATCCAGAAACTGACGGGCGCCTCCTGGTAGAAGTCGAACAGCATGCCCTCGTAGGGACCGAGGCTCTTGCGGAACATCAGGCCGTGCGAGCGCTCGGCGTCGTTGGTTGCCAGGTCGACCTCGAACTTGAGTTCGCGTCCACCGGTCTCGATGACCAGCGACGAGCGCTTGAACTTGATGTCGGCGCCCTGCGCGGCAGCGGCACCCGCCGCCAGGGCGAAAGGAGCTGCGAAAAAGAGCCGGCGGCCGAGCCGCCGATGAAATCCTGCGAAAGCCATGCTCATGGGATAGAGCCTGCGGGCCGATTTCGTCAAACTCAAGACACTTGCGTGACAACGGGCCGCTTCCCATAGTGCGGGCCAATCATCGGGGGGAGCCGCACCGCGGCTGAGAGGTTCGCAAGAACGACCCCGAACCTGATCCGGTTAATGCCGGCGTAGGGACTGGTGACTTCGTGGTGGCTTCTCCTTCCCTCTCCGTGCGCCACGCGCGCATCGTCTTTGGCGACCGGGTGGTGGCGGGCGGCCTCACGCTCGACTTTCCCGGCGGCCGGACGACTTGCCTGCTGGGCCGCAGCGGCGTGGGCAAGACCTCCCTGCTGCGCTGGCTGGCCGGCCTCCTGCCGGGATCCGGGCGCGGGCAGCCGACGGCCTATATGGCGCAACGCGACCTGCTGCTGCCGTGGCTCGATCTTCAGGACAATGTCCTGCTCGGCTATCGACTGCGCGGCGACAGGGCGGCCCTCAGGGCAGCAACTCCCCGGGCGCGTACGCTGCTCGCGGAAGTGGGGCTCGGCGACCGATCGGGCGATCTTCCCGAGACGCTTTCCGCCGGCATGCGCCAGCGCGCGGCGCTCGCGCGAACGCTCTGCGAGGACCGGCCTATCGTCCTGATGGACGAGCCTTTTGCCCATCTCGACGCGGTCACGCGCCTGGAATTGCAGGATCTCGCGGCGCGGCTGCTGGCCGGCCGGACCGTGGTGCTGGTCACCCACGATCCGCTGGAAGCCCTGCGGATGGGCCATCAGGTCCGCGTGCTGTCGGGGTCGCCATTTGCCGTCGGGCCGGCGATCGAGCCGCTGGGCGCAGTGCCACGGGATCCTGCCGATCCTGTATTGCTGGGCCTCCAGGGACGTCTGATCGCCGAGCTCCGGAACACCCCTTCGGACCCGCCGGGGAGCGCCCCATGAGGCCGTTGATCACCGCCGTCGGCCTGCTGCTCGCCTGGGAATTGCTCACCTGGGCGACCGGCGTGCCCGTTTACATCCTCCCCCCGCCCTCGCGGGTGGCCGCGGTGCTGGTCGAGCGCTTCGACCTGCTGATCGAACAGGCGGCCTGGACGGCGGCCGAGATGGTGCTGGGTCTGGCCCTGGGGCTGGTCCTCGGTGCGACGCTGGCCGTCGTCTTCGCAGCCTCCGCCGGATGGCGCCGCTGGGCCCTGCCCCTGGTGATCATCTCCCAGGCGATACCGGTGATCGCCATCGCGCCACTGCTCGTGCTGTGGCTGGGTTACGGCATGGCCTCCAAGGTCGCCATGGCGGCATTGGTGATTTTCTTCCCCGTCGTCAGCGCCCTTTACGACGGCCTGCGCCGCACCGACCCGGGCTGGATCGATCTTGCGCAGACGATGGATGCCTCGCCCCGAGCCATGCTCCTCCAGATCCGCCTGCCTGCCGCCCTACCCGCCTTCGCATCCGGAGCGCGCATTGCCGCCGCCGTGGCGCCGATCGGGGCGGTAATCGGCGAATGGGTGGGCGCCAGCGCGGGACTGGGCTTCCTGATGACCCAATCCCTGGCGCGCGGGCAAACCCCGCTCGCCTTCGCCGCTCTCGTCCTGCTGTGCCTGCTCGGGCTCGCGCTCTACCACGCGACCGACTGGGCCGCCCGCCGACTGGTTCCCTGGCAATCGCCTCAAGGAGAATGACAATGCGCACCCTGCTTCAAACGATCGTGGCCCTTGCCCTCACCTGCGCGGCCCTGCCGGCGGCGGCGCAGGACAAGGTCCGCCTTCTGCTTGACTGGTTCGTCAATCCCGACCATGCAGCCCTCGTCATCGCCAAGCAGCATGGCATCTTCGCCAAGCATGGGCTGGACGTCGAACTGATCGCGCCGGCCGATCCCAATGCGCCGCCCAAGCTCGTGGCCGCCGGCCAGGCCGACTACGCGCTGTCGTATCAACCCACCCTGCAGATGCTGGCGGCCGAAGGTCTGCCACTGGTGCGCGTCGGCGTTCTCGTCGCCCAGCCGCTCAACTCCCTGGTCGCGCTGGAGGACGGGCCGGTGAAGACCCTCGCCGACTTCAAGGGCCGCAAGATCGGCTATTCGATCGCGGGCTTCGACGAGGCGCTGCTGGGGGCGATGCTCGAGAGCGCTGGCCTCACCCTCAAGGACGTGACGCTGATCAACGTCAATTTCGCGCTCACCACGGCATTGATGAGCAAGCAGGTCGATGGCGTGATCGGTGCGTTCCGAAACTTCGAACTCAACGATCTGGCGCTGAACAAGGCCAAGGGCCGGATTTGGCTGGTCGAGAAGAACGGCGTGCCGACCTACGACGAGCTGATCGTTGTGACCAAGCGCGAGACCGTCGACGTCGCCCGGACGAAGAAGCTGCTGGCGGCGGTCGCCGAGGCGACGGCCTGGCTGAAGGCCAATCCGGCCGAAGCGTGGAGGTTGTTCATCGCGTTCGGCAAGGACCTCGACAACGAGCTCAACCGCCTCGCCTGGAAGGACACGCTGCCGCTGCTGGCCGACGATCCCCTGGCCCTCGACCGGGCGCGCTATGAAACATTCGCGGCGTTCCTGGTGAAACGAGGCCTGATCAAGCAGGCGCCAGCGCTCGACACCTACCTGCGCGACCTGAGGTGACCCGGATCAGTTGACCCGGATCAGTTGACCCGGATTCAGGCCGCCCGAATCTCGATGACCTGAAGGCCTTTTTGCCCCTCGGCGACGCGGATCATGACCTTCTGGCCGGGCGCCAGGGCGTCCATGCCATGCCGGCGCAACACCGCGGCATGGACGAAAATGTCGCCGTCGGCCGCCTCGCGCGTCACGAAGCCGTAGCCGCGCTCGTTATTGTACCATTTGACCAGGGCGACGATGTATTCGCCCATCGCGACGCCATCCGGTATCGGCGGCGGCTTGGGCCCGACGGCGACCGCCGTCGACGAATCGACATCGAGCACCTTCATGACCTGCCAGCCCTTGGGGCCGCGCACGCCCGCGCATACGACAGTGGCCCCGGGCTTGAGGTCCTCATGCCCGGCCTGTCGAAGTGTCGTCACATGCAAGAACGCGTCGCTATTGTCGATGTCGAGGGCTAGAAATCCGTAGCCTTTGACCGCGTTGAACCACTTAACTTTACCACGCAGCTCGACTGTACCCGCGTCCCCGCTCGCTTCCCCCTGCTGGGTCGTCATTCAACGATCCCTTTTGTTATTTGGAAATCCTATCATTCCGGAGAGCGGACGCAACGTCCTTGTGGCCCATCGCGGTCGAATCAGACGACACCTCAAGTGCAAGTAGAAGGCATTACCCGATGTTCAGATCCGATCTTTTCAAGGGAAAACGCTTCCTCGTCACCGGCGGCGGTACCGGGCTCGGCCGGATGATGATGGAGAAATTCGTCGAACTGGGCGCCGACTGCGTCATCTGCGGTCGCCGCGGCGGCGTGCTGGAGGAAACGGCCAGGCAGGTCATGGCCAAGCATCCCGGCCGACGGGTCGACACCCATGCGGTCGATATCCGGGTCGCCACGGCGGTCGAGGAGATGATCGAGCAGATCTGGGCCACCGGACCGCTCGACGGTCTCGTCAACAACGCCGCCGGCAACTTCATTTCCCAGACCAAGGACCTGAGCCCGCGCGCCTTCGACGCGATCGCCAACATCGTGCTGCACGGAACGTTCTACATGACCAACGCCTGCGGCAAACGCTGGATCGCCGAGAAGCGCAAGGCGAGCGTGCTCAGCATCCTCACGACCTGGGTCTGGACCGGCAGCCCGTTCGTCGTGCCGTCCGCCATGTCCAAGGCCGGCGTCGCGGTGATGACGCAGAGCCTCGCCGTCGAATGGGCGCGTCACGGCATCCGCCTCAACGCCATCGCGCCCGGCCCCTTCCCTACCGAAGGCGCCTGGGCGCGGCTCAATCCGCTGAAGGAAGGTGACGACAACCGCTATAACACCCGCAACCCGATGGGGCGCGTCGGGCGGCCGAGCGAACTCGCCAACATGGCGGCCTTCCTGATGAGCGAGGAGGTCGAGTACATCAACGGCGAGGTCATCGCGATCGACGGCGCCATGGGCATCATGGGCAACGGCACCTTCTCGAACATGATGGCCTACAGCGAAGCCGACTGGCAGCGCATCCGCGAGCAGATCCAGTCGACCAACGCCGCCGACAAGGCCAAGCGCAGCTAAGACCGGTTCAGCGCCGCGGTCAGGGTGCGGTGGAAGTGAACGATGGCGCTTTCGAATTTGCCGAAGGTGAAGGCGTCGTTGGCGCCGCTGCCCAGGCCGCGCTGGATGGCCTGGACGACGGCACGATCCTCGGCTGCGCCCGTCGTGCCCACGAACTCGGCATCGCGCTTCGCCTCGGCGATGGCCTCGGGATCGTCGCCACCACCATTGGTCAGCGTGTAGGTGATCTGCCGAGTGCGGTCGATCGCCATCGGTTCCAGGATCACGACGTTGGTATGGCGTGACAGCACCGTGATCAGGACGTTCGGGAACAGGTGATAGACGTAGGTCAGCAGGCCTTCGACCTGGCGTTCCTGCGGCGGCACCTTCGCCAGCTTCTTGATGCGCTGGAACGGATAGGTCACGCGGCTGTTGCGGCCAAACAGGTCGATGACGTTCAGATTGTCGAAACCATAGGGGAGGAAACTCTCCGGATGGGTCGACTTGATGTGATAGCCCTCGATGAAGCCTTCGAGCAGGATCTTCCAGTTGACCTCGAACTCCCGCTCGGCCGTGGCGAAGAGGCGCTGCTCGGGACCGATCAGCTTGGTCAGCCCGGCGAGCGAATCGTCGCCCAGTGCCGGCTCATCCTGGGTCACGAACACCAGGCCGAAGCGTTCGCTCGCCGTCATCGGCACCAGCGGATGCGCTTCCTTGTCGAAGCCCGGAAAGCCTTCCTCGTGCGGGATGTGGCGCAGGCTTCCCTCGAGATTGTAGGTCCAGCCGTGGTAGCGGCAGACGAAGGTCCGGCTGCAGCCCGATCCGCTAGCCACCTGCATGCCGCGGTGCCGACAGGCGTTGCGGAAGGCCCGAACCTTTCGGTCTGCGCCGCGCACGATGACGATCGGGGTGCCGGCTGCCTCGCGGGCAACGTAGGAACCGACTTCCGGCAATGCAGCCGACGGGCAGAACGGCGTCGGCGAGCGCCGCAGCACCTTCTCGAGCTCCGCCGCCAATCGCTGCCCGGAGCGGTAGTTGGCGACCGGCTCACGCCAGACCTCCTGGCCAACGTCGGTCGTGCCGTTGGCAATATGGTCGAGAACGCGTTGCGCCACGGATTGGTCGTCCATCGCCGTCTTCATGCCTGTCGCCCCTCGAGTCCCAGCACAGCAATCATACGCCGCGCACGGCGGCCGACAAAAGAGACCGGCCGACCCGCCTCTTCAGAGGCGCTTAGCGCCTGCAGCAACCACCAGGCGTGTTGCATGAATGCAACAGGTCCGGATGATTGGTACGAGCCCATAGCCCCAATGGTCTTCAGCGGCCTCAATTGAGCCAAAGTGTGAGGGCTATGTGCCTCATCACTTTTCCAGTCCCGGGTCCCGATGAGATCCTACCGTGTGGTTGAACACTAAGTTGCTCTCCCAGACATTGAACACCATCGCGCGCCGGCGCTTTGTTTCCATGGGCATGCTGGTCGCCACCCAACTGGTCGCCGCCGCCGGCGGTGGGGCCGTGGCTCAATCCGTCGAGGCACGCCATTGGCGGGGCGTCACCGCGATGACCCGCCAGCCAGAGCAAGTCGTGGCCGGTACGACAGCCGAATGGCGAGGGCTGTGGAGCCGGGTCGGGATGCCGGCGCCGGACATGTTCGAGCAGGGCCGGATGAACGCCGTCGGCATCTTCCTGGGTCGCCGCGCCAGCGAGGGTTATGCCGTCAATATCCTGTCGACCAGCCGGCGTCGCGACCGCATCGTGATCGTCTTCGAAGAAATCATGCCGCCCGAGATCATGATGGCGCAACGCGCGGCGCCCAGGCCCGTGGCAAGCGCGCCGTCCCTCGGACCGTCCCTGGGGCCCGCCGGGCCCGGCAGCGCCGGATTTGCGCCGCCTGGCACGGGCAGCAGCGGACTGGCGCCGCCCCCCAGCCGGCCGGCCGGTCAGCCCACGTCGCCCTGGGCGATCGTCCTGATCCACCGGGCCGACTTGCCCGTTTCGGTCGAGCAGCGCCTCTTTCGCTAGTGGAGCCTAGTGGGAGTGCCGCGGCACTCCCCGCTTCTGGGCGATCTGCTGAAAGTTGACGGCGAAGTCGAGGCAAGCGCCGGTCGAGAGTTGTCCCACGAATTGACGCTGCAATTCCTGCCATGGCGTCTGGCTGGGCACGAGGTTGGGCTTCCAGGCCTTCCGGCGTTTGGCCAATTCGGCCCTCGTGATCATGATATTGGCGGTGCGCCTGCCAATATCGACTCGCACCTTGTCCCCCGTCTTTAGCAATGCCAAACCGCCTCCGACCGCCGCCTCGGGCGAGGCGTTGAGGATCGACGGGCTTGCCGACGTCCCGCTTTGCCGACCGTCGCCGACGCAAGGCAACAGCAGGATGCCACCCTTTACCAGCCTGTCCGGCGGCAGCATGTTCACGACCTCGGCCGCTCCGGGATAGCCCACGGGGCCGGCGTTGCGAATGAACAGGATGCTGTTCTCGTCGATCGGCAGCTTGGGATCGTTGATTCGGTGATGATAATCCTCCGGACCCTCGAACACGATCGCCGTGCCTTCGAAGGCGTCCTTGTCACCCTTGCGTTCAAGGTACTTTTTGCGGAATTCAGGCGAGATCACCGACGTCTTCATGATCGCGGAATCGAACAGGTTGCCGGACAGAACGGCGAAGCCTGCCGTCCCGAGCATCGGATTGTCGTAGGTCTTGATGACCTCGCCATCGGCCGGCGTCGCACGCCGTAGGTTCTGCGCCATGGTCTTGCCGGTGACGGTGAGCGCATCGCCATGAATCTTCTTCTTTCGAAGAAGTTCGGCCATCACCGTCGGCACGCCGCCCGCGCGATGAAACGCCTCGCCAAGATACTTGCCGGCCGGCATGCAATTCACAAGCAGAGGGATGTCGTAGCCGATCTTGTCCCAATCGGCATTGACCAGCTTTACGCCAATATGGCGGGCGATCGCATTGATGTGCGGTGGACAGTTGGTGGAGGCACCCAACGCACTCGCCGCAACGATGGCGTTCTCGAATGCCTTGCGGGTCAGGATGTCGGACGGCTTGAGATCCTCCCACACCATGTCGACGATACGCTTGCCGGTCTCGTAGGCGATCTGGCCGCGCTCCCGGTAGGGCCCGGGAATGGCGGCGCAACCGGTGAGCGACATGCCGAGCGCTTCGGCCATGCTGTTCATGGAGAGCGCCGTCCCCATCGTGTTGCAGTGGCCGACGGAGGGCGCGCTCGAGGCCACCATCTCGACAAACTGCTCCATGTCGATCCGCCCCGCCGCCAGTTCCTGGCGGGCGTACCACACGATGGTGCCGGATCCCGCCAGGCCGCCGGCGAAGTGGCCGTCGAGCATCGGGCCGCCGGAAAGGACGATCGCCGGAATATTGACCGTCGCCGCCCCCATGATCATGGCCGGGGTGGTCTTGTCGCAGCCCGTGGTCAGCACGACGCCGTCGAAGAAATAACCGTACAGGCACTCGACCAGGCTCAAATAGGCGAGGTTGCGATCCAGCGCCGCGGTCGGCCGCTTTCCCGTCTCCTGGATGGGATGGACGGGAAACTCGATGGGGATACCGCCGGCATCGCGGATACCGTCGCGCACGCGGCTCGCCAGGTCGAGATGGTGGCGGTTGCAGGGCGAGAGGTCGCTGCCGGTCTGGGCGATGCCGATGATCGGCCGCCCGCTGCGCAATTCGGCCAAGGTCAGGCCGAAATTCATGTAGCGTTCGAGGTAGAGCGCGGCCATGGTCGGATCGCCCGGCGCGTCGAACCATTCACGGCTGCGCAGGCGGCGTTGGCCGTTGCCCTTCTTCTTTGCCATCCTCGATCCTCCAGGTTTGTTGACTGAGCCTAACGCGTCGCCATCGCCCGTTCCATCGCCGCTTCTTCGTGCAGGCTCGCGAGATCGCGGAAGATCGAGGCCACGGCGAGCACCACCTCGGGCGAATGGACATCGATGGTGGCGACGTTGGTCTTGAGCCGGAGTTCGACCCTGTTCTCGGCATAGAAGCCGTCCGGCCTCAGCGGTATCCATTCCTCCGGCGCGGTGCCGGCGAGATAGTCCTTGGAATGGTTGGGACGATCGACGGGCGCCGCATCGTCGTTGCTCAGCATGACGATGCTGCCCCGGTACTGCTCGTTCCTCAGCATCTGAGCTGCAGTGAAGCCCGCCGCGCCACCGCCGACGATCACGATGCGGTCCGGCACGGCGCCTGCCGACAGGCGCGACGCCGGCCTGGCCACGGCACGCTTGGCCGTCACGAACACCTTGCCGTCGCGGCGCTCGACCGACCAGTAATCGATCGGACTGAGCGCCGGCGCACCTATCGCTTCGCCGGTGCGCAGGCTGAAACAGGCGTGATGCCACGGGCAGCGCACCGTCTCGCCGACAACCAGACCCTCGGCGAGTGGGCCGTGATAGTGGCTGCATTGGGCCGCCACGGCGAACACCTGCTCGCCGGTACGGGTCAGCAATAGCTGCTTGTCGCCGACATGGCCCGCGAGAATGCCGCCGTCCGCCAATTCGGCGAATGCAATGCCCAATGCGAAATCGGGGCTGCTAGGATTGGCTTGGCTCTCGGCCATCGTCACCTCCCGTGCGGGAATTGTCCCGAGCCCGCGTCCTTGAGTGCCGTCCAGCAGCATGGGAAACCTCTATCATCGTGTCCACCTCACCTTCCCTCATCTCCCTCGGCGAGCCCCTGATCGAATTCAACCGGCCGCGCGAAGGCGACGGCCGGACCTGGCTACAAGGTTTCGGCGGCGATTCGCAAAACGTCGCGATCGCGGCGGCCCGCCAGGGTGCGTCGGCGGGCTACCTCACCAGCCTGGGCCAGGACTGGATGGGCGATGCTTTCCTCGCCTTGTGGCAGTCCGAAGGTGTCGATGCCTCGCGTGTCACTCGCCATCCCAGCGCGCCGACCGGCGTCAGCTTCGTCACCCACAGCGAGGCCGGCCACAAGTTCGACTATCTGCGCAAGAATTCCGCGGCCTCCCTGATGACAGCGGAAGACTTGCCCGAGGACTACATCGCCGGCGCCCGATTTTTCCATCTCTCTGCCATCGGCCAGGCCATCAGCGACAGTGCCCGGCAGACGTGCGACGCCGCTATCGCGGCGGCCCGCAAGGCCGGCGTGAAAGTTTCCTACGATACCAACCTGCGCCTGCGCCTGTGGGACCTCGATGTCGCGCGCAGGACGATCGACGCCACCATCGCCCGCTGCGACGTGGCGCTGCCCAGTCTCGATGACTCCCAGCAGCTCACCGGGCTGCAGGAGCCCGACGCCATCGCGGACTACTATCTCAGGCTGGGCGCCCCACTTGTCGCACTGAAGATGGGTGCTGAAGGGGCGTTGGTGGCCACCGCCCAGGACCGCTTCCGCGTACCAGCGCATCGCGTCGAGGCGGTCGACGCCACCGGCGCCGGCGACACTTTCGACGGCGCCTTTCTCGCCCGCCTGCTGGCCGGCGACGGTCCTGAGACCGCGGCTCGCTACGCCAATGTCGCGGCAGCCCTGTCGACCATGGGCTACGGTGCAGTGACACCCATGCCCCGGCGGGCCGAGGTTCTCAAAGCGCTGTCGCGCGCCTGAAGCGGCGAGGCATCAAGGCCCGCGCCAGCCGGCCCACGACCGTGACCTGCTGGGTGATCCATCCACGTCCGTTGTCGACATCGACTTCGGGGTTGTCGACCCCCGTAGGGCGGCGTTTGCCGTCGTAGTTTGCCGTGCCGAACATGATGTCCCAGATCGGGAACACCGGCGCGAAATTGTGATCGTGAATATGCCGTTCGTCCGGACCGGCCATGGCGTGATGCAGGCGATGGAACCGAGGGCCTACGAGCAGCCGCTCGCCGACCTGGCCGAAGCTCATGTCGACATTGGCATGTGACCAGCTTTCGACAAGGCGACCGATCATCAGGATAAGGATGTAGTCGTCGGGCTGAACGCCCACGAACTGGGCGAAAACCACCAGCGCCAAGGTCATCAACAGATCGTCGAGGATGTGATTGCGGTCGTCGCTCCAGACCGTCACCTGCCGCTGACTGTGGTGGAGGCTGTGCAAAGCCCACCACCAGCCGAACCTGTGCTGCGCCCGGTGCAGCCAGTAAGCGGCGAAATCGTAGAGGATGAAGTAAACCAGGAACGACCCCAGTGCGCTGTCGTGCAACCACGGCAGCATGCGCTCGAGCCGCGGCGGCGCATAACCCCAGGCCCGCACGAGATGCTCGATTTCGTTGGAAATGGGATAGGTCACCATGAAGACAGCGAGCGGAATGATGCCGAGCTTGTTCAGCACCGTGTACACGCGGTCGACAGCGACGAAATCGTCGTTTGCCCATCTCTCGAGTGGCCAGCGTCGCTCGAAGAATCTCATGCCGAGCGCGATGACCAGGATCTGCACGACCCCGAGCATGACGATCTCGACGGCATTGAAGGCCGGCTCGAACCATTCCATCAAGCCGAAATGGAAAAGAACCGAGCTTACCAGGGTCTCGAAGATCCAGGTTTGGGCACCGATCCAAATATCGATGAGCTGGCGCATCGGTACGCCCGCTATTTTTTATCGTCCGCCGTCGACGCCGCACGCACCGGCGCCACGACCGCCCCTGCCACGCCGGACTTGAGCATGAGAACGCCGTGCGGCGACTTGCCGACGGGAATCGATGCGACCACTTTCATCTGCTCGATATCAACGACGGCGATGCGGCGCAGGAAGCGCTGGGTGACCCAAAGTTCCTTGCCGTCGAGCGTGATGTCCATGCAGTCGGGTCCGCCGGGCACGCGAATGTTTCCGACAACCTTCATGTCCTGCGTATCGATCAGGGAAACAGTGCCTTCGATGCGGTTGCTCAGGAAATAGTGCCGCCCGTCACCTTTGGGAAAGAAATTATGAGCACCCTTGCCGGTTTGCAGGCTGCCGATGGTCGAGCCGTCTTTCGGATCGACGACCACGAGCCCATCCGCTCCCGTCAGGGCGACGAGCAGACGCTTGTTGTCGGGCAACATCACGATACCAGCCGGCGCCTCGCCGACCTTGGTATTCCATTTGATGGCCTGCGCTTCCAAATCGAAAGCGACGACCTTACCGGTTTGCTGAAGTGTGACGAACACCGTCTTCGACTCGGCGTCGAACGCCATATGGCTGGGCAGGCCGTCGATGAAGATGCGCCCGGCCAGCTTGAAGTCGTCGGCGCGATAAATGTCGACATGGTCGAGCCGGTAGGCCGCGGTGACGAACCACTTGCCGTTCGGGCTGAAGCCGAGGTGATATGGGTCGATGATGTCGCGCACGACACGGCGCCGCTCGCCGGTCTTGGCATCCAGTACCAGGAGTTCGTTGGTGGCCGTCGAGCCGACCAGCACTTCCTTGCCGTCGGGTGTGACGAGGAGATGGTGAGGTTCGCGGCCTACCGGCAGTCGAGCCAGCTCGGTCCGCCCGCTACGGGTCAGGATGCTGAAGGAGGCCTCTTCCGAATTGAGCACCAGGACAGCGTCCGCCTGGGCCGGTCCGGACATGCCCAAGGCCAGCGCAATCGCCGCAAATGCCATTTTCTTCATGAGGTCAGGCTTAACTCCCTATCCTATACCTTGAAGCACCTTTCCTGAACCCGCGCTAGGGCCGTTTGAGGGTCGCGGCTGCGGCGGCAAGCCGCTCGATCTGTGGCCAGTCCTGAGCAGCCACGATTTCCTTCGGCGCCACCCAGGACCCGCCAATGCAGGCCACATTGGCCAACGCCAGATAGGCCGGTGCGCTGTCCGCGCTGATTCCGCCGGTCGGGCAGAAGCGCAAGCCAGCCAATGGCGCGGCAACCGCCTTCAGCCAACCAAGCCCGCCGGCAGTATCGGCCGGAAAGAACTTCAGCAGGCTCAGTCCCCGCTCGGCCAACGCCATGGCCTCCGACGCGGTCTGGACGCCAGGCAGAAACGGCAGGCCCGAGGCCGACGCGGCGGTTGCCAGACCTGGCGTGCAGCCCGGGCTGACGGCAAACCGGGCCCCGGCTTGCCGGGCCTGATCGAGCTGGTGGGCATTCAGGACCGTCCCCGCGCCGACCACGGCGTCGGGAACCTCGTTGGCGATGGCCCGCAGCGCCTCCAGGGCCACGCCGGTCCGAAGAGTGATCTCCAGGACCCGGAGGCCGCCGCGGACGAGCGCCTTCGCCAAAGGCACCGCGTCGGCCTGGCGCTCGATCGTCAGGACCGGGATGACCGGAGCCAGCGCCGCGATGGCCGAGATATCCATGGTCAGACGCTCCAGCCCCCGTCGACGACGTTCACGGTGCCCGTCGTGAATCCCGCTTCGTCGCTGGCAAGATAGACCGCAAGTGCCGCGATTTCCTCGGCCGAGCCGAAACGGCCGGCCGGCTGTCGCTGAAGGAAGAACTGCTTGGCGTCTGCTCCTCCGCCCAGCGCGCCTATCCGCTCGTCCAGCGACGGCGTCTGCACGGTGCCCGGGCAGATGGCGTTGCAGCGGATGCCTTTGCTCACGTAGTCCACGGCAACGGACTTGGTGAGGCCGATCACGGCCGCCTTGGTCGTCCCATAGATGAACCGCAGCGCCGCGCCCTTAACCGACGAGGCGGCGGACGACATATTGACGATTGAGCCACCGCCCCTGCCGAGCATCCCCGGCAAAAAGGCCTGGATCGTCCAGAACATGCTGCGCACGTTGAGGTCGAAGGCAAACCGCCATTGCTCGTCCGTTGCCTCCAGGATGGATCCGTGGTGGACGAAGCCGGCGCAATTGAACAGGACGTCGATGGGCCCGGTCTGCCCGGCGAGCGCGGTGATCGCACTCTTATCGAGGACATCGAGCTTCTGGATCCCGACGCCGGGAACGTCGGCGAGTGCCTCGAGTTTCGAGGCATCGACATCGGTTGCCCAGACCGTGGCACCTTCCCTGGCGAAAGCACGGGCCGTCGCCGCCCCGATCCCCTGCCCCGCCGCCGTGACGACGCAGATCTTGCCTTTCAAACGCATATGCCCGTCTCCGCTCCCGCTTGACCTCTACTTGATGAGGCCCTTTTCCCTATAGAATTTCTCCGCACCGGGATGCAGCGGGATTCCCAGGCCATCCAGTGCCGAGGCGAGCTTGATCGTCCTGCCCTTGGCATGGCCCGAGTCCAGCAGCTTGCGGGTGTTGGGGTTCCAGAGGGCGGCGGTGACTGCGTAGATCAGGGCGTCGGGCAACTTCGAAGACGTCACCCAGACCGCATTCACGCTTACCGTCTTCACGCCCGCAACATTCTTGTAGGCGCTGTCGGGAATCTCGTCGGCACTGAAGAAGGCATACTGCTTGATCAACGTCTCGGCCTCCGGGCCGTCGATCGGCACGAGATCGATGCCGCTCGTGGCGGCGAGTTCGGAAATCGCCCCCTGTGGCCAACCGCTGACGTTGAAGAAGGCGTCGAGAGTGCCGTCCTTGAACTTGTCGGCGGCCTGCTGCGGCTTCAGATACTCGGCCTTGACGTCCTTCTCGGTGAGGCCATAGGCGGAGAAAATGAGCCGGGCGTCTACAAGTGTTCCCGAGCCGGGCTCGTCGAGCGACACGCGCTTGCCCTTCAGATCTTTGATCACCTTAATGCCGGCTCCCTTGCGGGCGACCAGCTGGAAGCTCTCCGGATAGAGGTTGGCGATGGCCCGCAGGGTATCGACCTTAGCGCGACCTTCGTAGATTCCAGTGCCGGTGTATCCCCAAAAGGCCACGTCGGACTGGATGAAGGCCGACTGCATGCTGCCGTTGCCGATCGCCGCGACATTGGCGACCGATCCGTTTGAGGCGACTGCGGTCGCCACCAGGCCCGGAACGCCGCACGATCCTCCGTCGGCGCAGGCGCGGGATCCGGGCGGATTGGAAATGGAATTGGCGATCAGACCGCCGATTGGGAAATAGGTACCCGCCGTGCCACCGGTACCAATACGAAAAAAAGTGATGTCCTGGGCCAGGGCCGGCGCTCCGCCGAACGCGGCTGCCCCGAGGCCGCCGAGCACCGCAGCCCTGCGATTGATCAACATGACGACCCTCCCTGGCTTGTAGCGATTAAACCGCGTCCAGTCGGTCGTCGCAATGATCGCCGATCAATTGACGCCGACAGCGCGACCCATGATCGCCCCGATCTCGCCGTGAATGACCAAGTCGGCCGTGGCGTCCTGGTCGGTCGGCTCCCGATTTACGATCGCCAGCTCCGCGCCCTTCCGCTTGGCCAGCCCCGGGAAGCCCGCCGCCGGATAAACGACCAGCGAGCTGCCGAGGACAATGAAGAGATCGCAGGCCAGCGTCTCATCCTGGGCGCGTGCCATCGGGATCTCGGGCATAGCCTGTCCGAACGAAATGGTCGCGGTCTTCACGATGCCCTCGCATTTCACGCAGAAGGGCAACTTGCCGCCGTCCAGAAATCCCCGGCGGATCGGGTCGAGTTCGTGGCGGTGGCCGCAATCCAGGCACGTTGCATAGGTGGCGTTGCCGTGAAGCTCGATCACCTTGGCGTCGGGAACGCCCGACCGCTGGTGAAGCCCGTCGATGTTCTGGGTGATGATGGCGCTCATGCGCCCCTGCTCGACCAGCCTGGCCAGTGCCCGGTGTCCGGCGTTGGGTTCGGCTTTCAGCATCGTTTCGTCGGTCGCGAACTTGCGGCGCCACGACTCCCGGCGCATTTCCTCGGACGACATGAAATCGTCGAAATAGATCGGCTTGTATTTCGTCCAGATGCCGCCCGGCGAGCGGAAATCGGGAATCCCCGATTCGGTCGAGATGCCCGCGCCCGTGAAGGCCACGATCCGCTTCGCCAACCCGATCATCCGACGCAGTCGCTCCAGGTCGTCCATGTCTCCTCTCCCGTCACGCGATCACCTCAGCAAGGCAATCCCCATGTCGCGGCTAGGATAGCCAGCGCTTGCGCCGTTTGTAGTGCTTGGTGTCGCGGTAGGATTTACGTGCGCCGCCCTCGTTCAGGCCGAGGTAGAATTCCTTGATGTCGGAATTGTCGCGCAGCTTGTCAGCCGGCCCCTCCAGCACGATGCGACCGTTCTCCATGACGTAGCCATGGTCGGCGACAGCCAGAGCCATGGCGGCGTTCTGCTCGACCAGGAGAACCGAAAGCTTCTCCTGTTGCACCAGGCGACTGACGATGCCGAATATCTCCTCGACCAGCATAGGTGCCAGGCCAAGCGACGGCTCATCCAGGAGCACGACCTTGGGCCGGCTCATCAAGGCCCGCCCGATCGCCAACATCTGCTGTTCCCCGCCCGACAGATAGCCGGACTGCTGGTGCCGCCGCTCCCTCAGCCGCGGGAAGTAGGTGTAGACCATATCGATCCCCTGCTTGACCGAGCCGCCGTCCTTCTGGACATGGCCGCCGGCGATCAGGTTCTCCTCGGTGGTCAGATGTTCGAACACGCGCCGGCCCTCGAACACCTGGGCAAGGCCGAGCCGCGTGACGTCGTGCGCGCGCATGCCGTCGATGCGACGGTCCCCGATCTGGATCGTGCCCTTGGTGACCTCGCCGCGCTCGCTGTGCAGCACGCCGGAGATCGCCTTCAACGTGGTCGTCTTGCCGGCGCCGTTGGCGCCCAGCAGGGTCGTGATGGCGCCTTCGCGCACGTCGATCGACACGCCCTTGAGGACGAGGATCACGCGATCATAGACGACTTCGATGTTGTTGATCGAGAGCATGGGTTGCCGGGCGGCGGTTTCCCGCCGCCCGCCCCTTCCTTGTTTCAGGACTTCGAGGCTTCCGCCGCGAGGTGCTTCTTGATGATCTCGCGATAGCCCTGGAACCAGTCCTTATCCTTGACCAGCTTGCCGCCCTTGACCGTCCAGATCTGGACCCAGCCGCCGCCCTCGTGATCGGCCGCAGTGATCTCCATCGGTGGCACCAGGCCGCCCAGGGTGAAGCCCTTGATCGCCTCCATGCCCTTCTTGACCTCTTCCGAGTTGGGCTTCGCGCCTCCCTTGGCCTTGATCGCGTTGCGCGCCGCCTCGACGTGCAATGCCGCGATCAGCACGCCGCGATTGTAGTAGACGGTCGAGTCCATCTCCTTCGGCACCGGCTTGCCCGCCGCCTTGTACATGGCCTCGATGTCCTTCAGGACCTGGAACTCCTTGCCGACGCCGGCAAACTGGATGGTGTTGTAGCCTTCGGCCACGCCCATGCCGCCGGCTGCGATGATGTCGGCCTCGGCACTGCCCCAAACGAAGGCGATCACCTTGCTGAGTGGATAGCCCTTGCCCTTCAGCTCCTTGATGGAGACCGACGGCGAGCGGCCGAACAGGTGGGTGATGATGAAGTCCGGCTTGAAGCGGCCGGTGATGTCGAGTACCTGGGCGCCCATCTCGACGCCCGGCGCCGGCACCGCGAAGGTCCGCATCTCGAAGCCTTCCTGCTTGGCAAGGTCCTCGAGAATGGGCAGCGGCTCCTTGCCCGCCGGATTGTCGTAGAAGAGATAGGCGATCTTCTTGCCCTTGAGACTGCCACCCAGCTTCTCCTTGGCGAAGGCCACCGCAGCGCCGGCCTGCGACCAGTAGCTGGCCGCGATCGGGAAGGTGTACGGGAAACGCTTGCCGTCAGCCGCCGCGGCCGTGCCGAAGCCCGGCGAGGTGCCGAGGATCTTGTCCTCTTCGAGCTTCTTGGAAAGCGCTGCCGTCTGCGGCGTGCCGTAAAGCCCCTCGAGAACCGCACCCTCCTTCTTGAAGCGCTCGTGCGCTTCCATCGCCGGCGGCACCTTGTACTCGTTGTCGATCTCGATGACCTTGATCTTGTAGCCCTCGACTCCGCCCTTGCTGTTCACCAGGCCGATGTAGTCGTGATAGCCGGGGCACAGATACACGCCGACAGTCGCCGTCGGGCCGGTCCGGTCACACTGCAGACCGAACACCAGTTCCTTCTGCGCGAAGGCCTGGCCTCCGCCGAATGCCAGGGTCGCGGTCGTTGCCGCAATTCCCAGCCAACTCCTAACGAACCTCGTCATGGGTTCCTCCCTTCGCTTCGTCATGATGCCCCGCTCTAGTAGGAGAAGGGCCAAACCCGGAAATAGCTCCGGATATTTCGCCACAATCGGTTGAGCCCCTCGGGCTCGACGATCAGGAAAAAGATGATCAGGCCACCGAAGACGCCCAGCCGCAGGCCCGAGATGACGTTCGCCATTTCGGCGGTGGTGAAGAACAGCGCTCCGACGTCTTCCATCAGAATACGAATCACGATCGGCAGCAAGGTCACGAAGACCGCACCCAGGATGGATCCGAGCACCGAGCCCAGGCCGCCGATGATGATCATGGCGAGATAGTCGATCGACACGATGAGCTGGAATTGCTCGTAGTTGGCGATGCCGAAATAGTAGGTGTAGAGCACACCGCAGACCCCGGCATAGAAGGACGAGATCGCGAACGCCATCAGCTTGTAGCGATAGATGTCGATGCCGATGATTTCGGCCGCGATATCCTGGTCGCGGACAGCCACGAACGCCCGGCCGATGCGGCTGCGCACCAGGTTGAGCGTCGCCACGATCGCCAGCACGGCGAAGAACAGCAGGAAGAAATAGAGGTGGCCCTGGGTGTTGAAGCTGACGCCGAACAGGCTCGGGCGCTCGACCTGGATCGAGGCCTGCGCGCCGCCCGAGATCGCCGGCACGTGGTTGATGGTCCACTCGATGATGAGCTGGCCCGCCAGTGTGGCGATCGCTAGATAGAGGCCCTTGATGCGCAGGCTCGGCATGCCGACGATGACGCCGATCACCGCTGCCATCATGCCCCCGGCCGGCAGCGTGATCCAGAACGGCAGACCGAGCCTTACCGCGAGATTGGCGGCGGTATAGGCGCCGACCGACATGAAGGCGGCGTGGCCGATCGAGATCTGCCCAGTATAGCCCACGAGAATGTTGAGTCCGAGCGCACCCACGATGGCGATGAAGATCAGATTGAGAATCGAGAGATAATATTCGTGGACGGTCAGCGGCACGATCACCACGAAGATCAGTGCCAGCACCGCCACCGTCCACTTCGCGATCGGCAGCGGATAAAGCGCCATATCGGCGCGGTAGGTCGTCTTGAAGACTCCAGACTCGCGATGAAACATGGTCTACACGCGCTCGATCTTGCGTTTGCCGAAGATGCCGTAAGGCCGGATCATGAGGACGAGGATCATCAGCACGTACGGCGCGAAATCCTTGGTTCCGCCCCCGACATAGGGGTCGAGGTATCCAGCGGCGAGGCTTTCGACGATGCCGATGATCAATCCGCCGACGAGCGCCCCACCGATCGAATCGAGACCGCCCAGGATCACGACCGGGAACACCTTCAGCCCGACCAGCGCCAGGTGCACGTCGACGCCCAGCATGCTGCCCCAGACGATGCCGCCCAGGGCCGACACGACGCCAGCCATCGCCCAGGCGAGCGCGAAATAGCGTTCGACGTTGATGCCCATGGCCTGGGCCACCTGCTGATTGTCAGCCACCGCCCGCATGGCGACGCCCATCCGGCTCTTCTTGAAAAACCAGCTGAACGCCAGGAAGAAGACGATCGCGACCACAGCGCCCGCGACCTGAATCGGCGGCAGGCTGGCGGGTCCCAGCACGATCGGCTCATCGCCGATCGGCAGCGACACGGCCCGCGTCTCACTCCCAAAGATGACCGGGCCCAGGCCGCGCAGGACGGCCGCGAGGCCAATGGTCGCCATGATCACAGCCACGACCGGGCGGCCGAGCAACGGCCGCAATACGACGCGTTCCAGCCCGAAGCCGAAACCGATCATCACTGCCAGCGTCACGACGACGGCCACGACGAGGGGCATGCCCTCGAACGACAGCATCATCGCCACGATCAAGCCGGCCAGCATGACGAACTCGCCTTGGGCGAAGTTGATGGCGTCGGTCGCCTTGTAGACAAGGACGAATCCCAGGGCGATCAACGAGTACATCAATCCGATCGATGCGCCGTTCAGCAGAAGCGAGAAGGCAAATTCAAGGTCTTCAGACATCCCCGCTCCTCAGGCCGCCCGCCGGACGGGCTCGCCCGGCGTCATGTCGTGGATAGCGATGGTCGATTTCAGGGTCGACTTGCGGCCGTCCTCGAAAGTGATCTCCGTGGTGACATCGACTTCGGATTTCCCGCTGTAGAATGCCGCTATGACATCGGCATACTTTTCCGCCACGAAGCGCCGTCGCACCTTGCGTGTCCGTGTCATCTCGGCGTCGTCGGCGTCGAGTTCCTTGTTCAGCAGCAGGTAGCGTTTGACCTGCTGGACGTCGGGCAGCGTGGCATTGGCCTTGGCGATCTCGGCCCCTATCAGCGCCGCCACCTCGGGCTTGCGGCTAAGATCCATGAAGCTGGTGTAGGCGATGCCGCGTTTCTCGGCCCAGGTTCCCGCGGTCTGGATGTCGATGGCGATCATCGCCGCCACGAATGGCCGCTGGTCGCCGAAGGCCACGGCCTCGCGGATGAACGGGCTGAACTTCAGCTTGTTCTCGATGAACTGCGGCGCGAAGGCCGAGCCGTCGGCGAGCTTTCCGACATCCTTGGCCCGGTCGATGATGACGAGATGGCCCTGCTTGTCGAAGAAGCCGGCATCACCGGTTTTCAGCCAGCCGTCCGCCGTCATCGTTTCGCGCGTCGCCTCCTCCTGCTTGAAATAGCCGACGAAGACGTTCGGTCCTTTGAGCAGGACCTCGCCCCGGTCGTCGATCCTGACGTCGATGGAGGGGATCGGCCGGCCCACGGTGTTCGGGTTGGCCTCGGAATCGGGCTGGCAGGAGATCATCGCCGATGCTTCGGG
>Ga0082335_1003959_pt1 | contig 23274 bp, 25 predicted proteins | sample Subgrocontami58m_FD_72375 | JGI IMG/M metagenome (GOLD analysis project Ga0082335, IMG submission 72375) | Subsurface groundwater microbial communities from S. Glens Falls, New York, USA - GMW37 contaminated, 5.8 m (SPADES assembly) (version 2) ...
ACAAAAATTGAGGGAATGGTGTATCACAATCTGATGATTGTCGATATCCCTTGCCTCACTCTGTTGCTCGGCGTGACTCGCAATTCGTGAGGAGCATGATAAAATTTGGGTATGGCTGAAGATGAGTTAGAACCTGGTGATACACCCCAAACAGAGTGGCTTAAAAAAAACGAGCCAGAAACATTGCCCTCCGGTGCCAAACAAAAATCGGAAGTGCCAGGAGTGATAGAAGTTGTTGATAAAGTTTTAGAGGTTGCGGGGAAGGTTGTAACCCCAATTCTGGCTACAGTTGCTCTCGCCGATGAGGCAACAGAAGCAGCTGAGGAATTAAGGCAAGTAGTTGGTGGAAGAAAAAAAGAAGCTGAGCCTGGGGTGTTGTCTCATTTCGAAAAATTGCAACAGAGAATTTTAAGTACATCTACAACAAAATGGCCACTTACTGCAAGAACGGAATTAATAAAAGAAAGAGACGAAATGGTAAGAAGAGCTCAAGGTTGGGGAGTGTTTACTGGACTGGGAATGGCGGTGACCAATGTGATGAAAAGCAGTGATTGGGATTCAGTGGTAAGCGACCTAAAACAACTGGCTGACGCTAGAGATCGAGAAATGAGGCGGCGTAATGTAGATTATGATGGGAATTCAGATTACTACGGCATAGTCGAGGAGACAATCGTGGGGTTAGCCAGAGATGTGCAATTGGATGGACTGGAGAGGATGACGGAGGAGAAGAGGGCAGAAAGTGGGGTTACCCCCCAAGAGTTTGAAAACATGAGGCAAAGGGCGGAGCAGGGCAGGATAATTACTCTCAATGATGGTAAACCAAAGCCGGAAGAAATTATGAATCTGGGACTAGATACAGGAAGGCTGGTCGACCTTAATGCAAGGAAAGAAAAACACAGGGCGGACGAGCAGCTTCAAGAAGACAGGAGGCGGGCAGATGAAGCAACGAGAGTTAGTAGAGAGGAAAAAGAAAGACAAAGACGGCATGAGTTAGAGTTGGAAAAAGCTAAAGCCGAAGCCGCCGCCAGAGGCCAAGCAGGAGCGGGAGGAATAACGAGCTTCAAAGATCTATTTCCTGCGGTCGAATACAGGGAAAAAGCTGGGTTTACGGCTCTCTTTATTGAGGGTGGGGATTTTGTAAAAAAATATGGATTTCCAGAATGGTTAAAATACTCGGGAGCTGGACTGGAAGCGATAAGAAGAAAAACGGTCAATATTCTGACAGACGCCATTATAAACGGTGCCGTTAAGCCGTTTGAGTCTATAGAGTTTATAAATGCTGCGGGCGAAGAGTTTGTTTTTGCTTTCAGATCTCTGTTTGCAGCAAGAGACCGGACAAAGGCAGGATCTTGGAGGGAGCTCACCGGAGATGCTGACTATGGTATCCCCTCGGCATTGGAAGGATTGAACATTAAATTTAGTCTGGAATACCTTTTCGCAAACGAAGGCCTTAGACGGACAGTAGATATTTTAATGGCGGCGGATGGCAGATTTTGGGAAGGAGATGAGGATAGCAAATATACGTTTATTGGAGATCCAAATGATAGACAATTGGTGAAAGATTTAATTGGGTTGGGGTACAGAGAATGGGTTAGTATCCCAGGAAGTAAGGGTGTGTATGAGAAAGAGAAAAAAGACAGGGGGCTTACTATTAGCCAAGGACAAAGTAGAAAAGTTATGGACTCATTTTCGGAAAGGATTGCAAAAAAACTAAAAGTGGGCGAACTAAGCATAGACGTGGGTACCGTATATTTAGCCAGAGAACTTGTTGCTCTGATGGGGTATGGGGTGGAATTTGAAGCTATACGGACCATGCAGGCAAAAATGGCAAAGGAGGGTTCGGTTTATTCTTTGGTTGCCGCGTCCGGCGACACATGCTTAATGCCTTTTCTAAAGAAGGTTGGGATTAAGGGAGATTATGGATTATTACACAAGGCTTATCAGGACGGTGGTTTTGCGAAAATGGCAGAAGTGGCCAAAGGTCTTAAGGGAACCGAGTTGTTTCTTTGGGCCAGGGGAATGAGAGCTCTGACAGATAATTTGGATGAGATTGAGAAAATGTTTGATCCGGATAAGAAGGGGGCGGCTCTATCGGCGAAAAATAAAGAGGAGTATCTGGGTAAAGTGGGTGAGTTTTTGAAAAAATTAACAGAAGGAGACCCCCCACTTATGAAGCCCGAAACAGCAGGGGCAATATTGAGAGTGGCGCAAAGGCGGTGGGGTTTTGAGGAGCAGGGTACTTTATCTAGGATTGCAGCAGGAACACCTGAAGAGAGGATTGCAATGGCGAAGGAAAAAGGTAGAAAACTAAATCCAACAATAAAAGATCAAATAGCGGGATTCATGAGAATATTTACGGGTTAGGATACCTTCTTTAGGCTATCTAGCCCACCTTTAATTCTTGAGATCCACCCTTCCCTGGCTAGTAACTGGCGGTAATTTTCTATATCTGCGGGTGTAGCAGTTGGGCTTAGTGCGGCCTGTTTGGCAGCGTCTGTTTGATATTGTCTTCCTGGTCCGCCCATATCAAGGGCTCCCTTACTAACCATGCTGATTGGTCCTAACGCTTCGCCAAAGGCCGCTCCATACTTGAAAGCGGGTATCTTGAGAGCATCGCGGATCATATCTGCTATTTTTGGGGTCATGGCAAAAATAACGAACCCAATTCCCCATCGGGTAAAGATATCCCAGGATTGAAGTTTACTACCCAGGAAGGGGAGTCCTAAGTCGGTTCCGCCCAGACTAGAGTTAAAAGGACCGAGAGATTTCAATCCTAACACTAAATTAGTAAATGGGTCCCACGAAAGAATGTGCTGGATTACTAGCATAATTGGAACTACCACAAAAACGGATGCATTTGCAATGAAATTTCTCAACCACGGTCCAAAGCCTTGTTGACCTGGAATTAAATCAAGCATAATTTGGAGTGGAGCAATGCATATTTGGAGGATGAGCATTACATATGCCTTGATGAGCATCCAGAATATTTTGAATAAATTTATAAGCCAATAAAGACCAACTATTATTACTAGAACAAGTCCTATAACAGGTCCCGCTATGTTTCCACCCAAGCCAGTGAGAGCAAAAAGACCTGCTATGGAGAGAGTAAATATTATTGAGGTAAATGATTGAAGAATGACATATCCCAAGAAATTACTGTCTGTTAGGGCTCTGATCGCGGCTGGCACAGAATTGACTAGGTTAGTAAATCCGAGCATTCCTACAAAAGCTGCAATCACTACATAAATTAAATCTATAATCAGGCCCGCGATGGCGAAGGAGAAGGTGACGAGCAACATCGTTATTATTAGTTTGGGGATCATGGTTTGCAGAGAAACGACGGTTTGGGGATTGATTTTGACTCTAAACATGATTAAGAAACCGGAAGCGACGAGGAGGATGACCATAATTAAATAGGCCATGTTGCGGGAAGCGGTCCACAGAGCCCGGACGGCACTGTTAGCGCCGGCTCCTCCACCTAGACCGGTGAAGCCGTATCCTTGGGCGTAGGCGGGTTGGGTGCCGGTAGTGTAATCAAAAAGTTTACCGGCCATGTATTTAACTTCCCCGATACCGGAGGCGGGAGGATTAGTGTACAGGGCAGAAATACCGCCGGCAAACAGGCCGGCAGGGCCAAGTTTGGCGTAATCTTGGATAGTGGGAATTTTTCCGGTGGCAGGAATGGCGTTCTTGACGGCATTTATGAATTCGAATAATTTGGTGGGGGAATCAATACCAGCGGCAGGATTTAACATTGTAGCTATAGAGTTAATAATCCAATTGATTTGGGCGAAGGTATATCTTTCGCCGAAAATTTCATCTGCTGGGGCTTGAGTGATTTTCTTGGCAAACTGGGTAGGGTTTTGGTTGTACCAGGGACCGTCTGGCTGACTCTCAAAAAGTTTAGAAATTGCATCGCAGGTTTCTGCCGTCATTCCTTCCGGAAGAACGTCGCACGGTCCTGCGGCGAGGGCGGGGGCGGGCCGCGAAGCGGCCCAAAGTGTAAAAGCAAAAAAGTATAAAAGTGTAAGCAGGGCGGGCAGGAATTTTTTCATAAGTCAATTTAACTTTAACACAATTAGACTTCTCTGATAACCTCGAAACCTTTCATACTGCCGACTACGGCAAAGCCATAAACTTTTTTGGCCATACCGGACTCTTTAATTTTTTTGGCAGTTTCATTTAAAGAGGCTCCAGAGCCCACAGCGTCGTCAATCAAAAGTATAGACTTGAATCTTAATTGAGGGTTTTTTACAAAAATAGTGCCTCTGGCGTTTTCTATCCGGTCAGCCAGCCGGCTCAAAGTTTTTTGGGCTACGCGGATATTGCCCGGATAGGCCTTACTCAAAGTTATTTCGGGAAACGGGAGGGATAATTTTTTGGCAAATTCTTTCAAAAATTGAATCTTTCTGGGGATGCTGTGGGGAATATAACCTATCGCTTCAATATTGTAATGCTCTATAAGCTTATTGATAATTTTGGAAGCACCACTAGCAACTTGGCAAATTATTTGTTTGTTTTGACTTTGTTTGGAGTATAGAACCAGTTGTCCTAGCCGGGTTTTGCCAAAAGTGGACAGTGAATAGAAATCCTGATAAAAAACTCTATCCAGTGCCATATCGTTTCCAAAAGTGTTGGCCACTCTTTTGGTAGCATCAATCCAACCACCGGGGGATACGAAAGCATTGGCTTGACTGCGGATTTTGGTATATTGGTCAACTAGACTTTCGATTTGCTCTTCTTTGTTGATTTTTTTAGACCAGGCAGTGAGTCCCTTTAGACCGTAAAGCAAATGACCAGACGGATCTATATATAGAAAAGTATCTTCAACCAGTTTGGTTGATTGGCTAATTCTGGTAGATTTTTCTTCATCTGTCTCTCTGGGTAAGCTATAAAAAACGATGGGAGGGTGACCAGATTTGACTAACAGACCTTTTTCGATAAGACCTTTAAGTTGCCTGTGCATGGCGACGGGTCCTATTCCGAGCGCATCGACGAGTTCGACTACCCGTGCTTGCCCATTGGTTTTGATATAGCCCAATATTCTAACTCTGGTGTTGGTAGTCATGGTATATAGTATATAGTGTACTATGTACCATGTCAATGCCTATTCTGCCAGTTCAGCTTTTTGGATGATGAGTTTGAGAGGGGCGGTGGTTTTGCCCCTACTGGAATAGGAATCGCGGACATTGGGATCTTGCTGATCGGCGGCGGGATCGCGGAAGACCGAGACCGTCACTTCCCCGGCCGTGTCTTCTAGGGAGGAAAAGGGGACATTTTGGAATATTTTTTGCAGTAGAGCTTCGTTTAACCCTCCCAGCCATCCGGAAAATCTGTCGATACGGACCTGGTCTAATCCCCACAAGTTACTGCCGGCGATGTAGTTGTGGACGTCTTTTTTGGCAGAGCCGGCGACCGTTTTCCGGCCGATGTTTTGCAGATCCGCCGGCAATAATTTGCGCAGGGGACCGGCGAAGTCAACAAAACTTGGAGAGGTGCCTGCCAGGTACCAAGATAAATATTCGTTGACTTTTTGGGCGTCGGTTAAAGAATTGTCCTGGGTGTTGCCCAGAATGCCCAGATTGGCTTTGGACAAATCCAGAGTGACATCAAAAGCCTCACTGCGCCAGCATTTAATTTTGCCGCCGTTTTTGGCCAGTTCGGGGGTGAGGGGGTCGCAAATAGTGTGGGCGGAGCCATAATCGGTGGGCAAATTTTCGTAATAGGCGTTTTTGCCGTAAGGATCAAAACGCTCGACGGCGGAAGGAGTGAGGCTGGTTCCGCAGGCAAAAGTATTAAATTTTTTTTCGGATGTCACCGGAGCTTCGGGAATAGAGCGGGGAATTAAGGGGTCACAAGGGTTGCCGGGGTAGGGACGAAGGGGATGATAATTGGGCTCTTTAGTGGCACCGCAGTCGATGGTGGCGGGAGCAAAGCCTTCTTCCAGTGGACCTTTTTTGGCAGGGAGTTGGCGGGTTTGGCATTGGGGCGTGGCCCAAAATTCCGAATCCGGCTCGTTGGGGCCGGCCAAAGCATAAATGTCAAAGGGAATATTGGATATTTGACTATCGAGTTGTTTGAGAAAATTCACGTAATCTTGGGGGTTTTCAAACCCTCCGCTATCGGTGCCCACTCCAACTCTGATGATGGTCACAATATTTTTATTGGCGGCTCTTTTGATAGTGTCTACGATTCCAGCCAAATCTCCTTTGGTGGCAATGGCTACGGCGTATTGCATATTTAACCGGCCGATTCCGGCTCGGTCTAAAAGCGGCTGGTCGATGGGAAAATTTCTGGCGGTGTTGAAACCAGCTGTGGCGCAAGATAGTCCACAGACATATTTTTTGAGCTCCTCGTCGGAGATAGCAAAGCCGGAAAATTCGGAATTGGTATTAAAGACGTTAAATAGCGCTGCGGCCTTAACTTTCCACTTATTATTCGGTGATTTGAATTTTCCGATTTCGTCGCCGAGGGCCGTTAGTCCCAAGACCCGGTCTGTTTTGCCATCGGCCACGTCCTTGGCTCCGGTTTCGGTCAGATACACAGGTAAACCAGCAATGTTTTTATTAGCCAATTTTTCATCCAAATAACTGGTGATACGCCGGTTATCGACGTTATACACGTTGCCGGCAATTCCGGATAATTTATCAAATTTGGCCCCATTGACGCCCATAGCATTGACAATACCGTCAAAAGTATAAGAAGTCATGTTGAAAGCTGGGGATAACAGCCGCACCCGGGATAAACTTCCCGCTCCGGCAATAATGGTATTCATGTAATCGGCCAAACCTTTACCGACACATTGATAATCTAATTCTTGGGCCTGGGCAGGCCAGGGGATAAACAAGGAAACGGTGACAATAAATATAAAAAGTTTTTTCATGGCGAGACGAGGCAGGTCGCGATATTTAAAACGCTTCTTTGATAACAAGTGGAAGGATCGGCAATACAAGACGACCGGGGTGGATATCTGGGATCGGGATTTTGAGGATCTTCACAATAACCCAGATATTGTCTGGCGGCAGTCACCGTGTCAGATCTGTTCCAAACACAAGATTGGGAAGGACCCTTGTTAGTATTGAGTAGATAGCCTACGCATTGGGGAGGATCATAGCGGTCTTTGCCCCCTCTTTCTTGGCTAATTTTCTTGGCTGCTGCGAAAGTGGAATCTAGCAGATTACAAATATTTGGAGTACGGCCGTCCGATACGCCGGCTTCGGCCGCCGCATTGGAAAATGAGGACCACGTACTAGGTAAAAATTGCCAGGGACCCTTGGCGCCAGAACTACTAGTATTGCCACTATCACAATTAGCTACCTGACAATTGGGTCCACTGGCAGCAACGACCTTGGAATCGTCCCAGTTCCATGAGGGATTAAGACCGCCCTCGTTGTAAAAAATGCCGGCCAAGACAGAAACAGGAACTTTGTAAAACGAGGCCGCCGATTCAAAAATATTTTTCATTGACGGAGAGGGAAAAGATATGGAGCAGGTTTGACATTGAGGGTCTACAGAGGGAAGAGAGGGTAGAGTAGGAGTGCAGACATTCTGGTTGCCAGATGGGACAGAGAAACCCGACGGCCGCAGGGCTTTTTGCAGGCCGACCAGAAAATATTCATACAGGCTGCCCAGGTGGGGAAAATTAAGGGTGGGTGGGGTGGAACCATTGCCGGCCTTCATGTTTACTGGTAAACCTTCCTGATTTAGGCCGACGGCCGAAGCCGAGAAATTAGCTTGGGCGGGAATTTCGTTGTATTGCTGGCCCTGGGGAAAAAGACGGTTGAGGACTGATTGGGGGCCGGTAACCAAAGTGTTGTAAATATATTCAACTAAAGGAGTCTTGGTATACACTACTGCCCGGCCCTGGGTAGGAAAATCTTTGCCGGGAAGTGTGCCGCAAATATACCGGTCCCGGGAAGCAGGATTATCGTCTTTGGGAATTCTTTCGGCCTTGACCCCGCCGTATTTGAAAGAACAGCAATTGGCTTCTTTGTCCGTACTTTGGCCGTCGGCGGCACAATCGGCCGAAGGGGCGACTTCGTATTCATACTCTTGGGTGTAAGTGAGGCGGGTGGTAATTTTGGGTCCCAGCAGGTCGTCGCCGGGGTTGGATTTGGCGTCGGTGATAGTACATAACCCGCTTTGTTTATATGGTTCACTGCCGCCAAAATTATATAGGGGGGCAGGAGCCTCGCGGCCCTGAATTAAAGAAGAATTATTTTTATCGTCTCCGACGGTAATAGTCCGGTCGTCAAAACCTTGGTGATAATCAATGCGGGTGGTAACGGCGGCGGGATTGTCCAGCCCGGCGGTTTGTTCGGATTTGGAAGGTATGGCATTTTTAATAAACGTGCTGGGGGAGGGGTTGAAGATGGACTGGAGGAGGGTGGAGAGAGCAGAGATGTTTCTAAGATGAGGAAACCAGAGGCGGGATTCGCCGGCCCCGCCGGAGCTATTGGAACAAGCAGGATTTCTGCAACCAAATACATTTGAGTCGCAATAGTACAAACCCCCACCCGGCACGGAATAGTTGACACCATTAAAAGTGACGGAGGGGGGAGAGTTGGCAACATAGTCAGATCTGTTAAGGCCGGTCTGCGGTGCCGGAAAAGTGGAGTCTGTTGAGCAGAGTCGATAGTTATTTCCGGAACAGAACAAGACGTTTCCACAGACATCACAGGTGGGAATTCTTTCCCATGGCTTGTCGGAACTACAGGAGCTTGTCCTATTTGTACATTCTTCTGAGAATGTACAGCAGGTTGTATCGTTACTGCAGGCAGTTAGGCCAGTACTACATTGACCATCGGGACCTGGGGGAAAACAGGCGGCCTTGGCGCGCGGTGCCACAAATCCCAAGCCCCAAATCCCAAATCCCAATAAAATTACTATGAACCATTTCACAGTTTTATTGTATCAGAGAGTGAGCTTGAAGATGGAGAAGTTGACGCCCAGGAAATTGCCGAGCAGATTGAGAATTATCCAGGCAGATAAAACCAGAACCAGGCCGGCGATGGCGTAGGTGAGAGTTTTTTGGGCTTTGGCGGCTCCTTCTTTGTCTCCTCCGGCCATTAAGAATTGATATCCGCCCCAGACGAGCATGACCAAAACAGCGATCCCTGCCAAAGTCAAAGCGCCGGAAACCACGCTACTAAAAACCTGTTCCAGATCAGAGATTTGGGCCGGCGGCATATTTATTTAATTGGCTGCAAGGTCAGCTGGATGATATTAATATTAAATAGCGCCTGGATAATATAAATAAGCGCGTAGGCCGAGAAAACTATCGCCAGACCTACCAAAGCACCAGTAATTCTTTTGCGGGCCTTTTCAGTACCTTCTTTATCTCCTCCGGCCAGGATCCATTGGACTCCCCCCATAAGCAGGAAGAAGAAAGCGATAATGCCGGCTACTCCTAGTAAAAGATTAATAGCAGTACTGACAAACTGCGACGGCCTGAGGCCGGTAATGACATCTGCTGGTTGGTCTCCGACCTTGACGTTTTTGGTGATATCAATTGTGTCTGAAGCAACGGCTAGTAATTTATTCAATTTATTTCACCTCCTCACTGGATAACAGGAATTGTAAATGTCCTGATGGAAACTCCAAATAACGTTTCAACTACAAAGATTATAGCAAAGACGGAGAAAACAATGGCCAGACCGATTAAGGCGGCGGTCAGGCGCTTGGCGGCAGACTGGGTGCGTTCTTTGTCCCCGCCGGCGGTAATATATTCTATTCCGCCCCACAACAGCATAAAAAAGCTGATAATGCCGGCGGCTCCCAGAGCCAGAGTAATAAAGTTGGAAAGAAAGAGCTGGAGAATATCGATTCCGGATCCGGTGCCGACCGAAGGACTGACGGCCTTATTAACGATAGTGAATTCCCTAGGTTGGGCGCCACCTATAGCAAGGGTAGTGTTCATGGGGAAAGAGGCGGTTGAATAATTAGTGGTGGTGGGGTGATTAGTGGTTTTGCGGGAGAGAGGATATCTATGCCAAAAATTCTACCCACAATAGAGATGAGAGCGTAAGAAAAGACGATGACAAAAAGGCCGAGAATGGCGTTAGAAATGCGCTTTTGGGCGTTTTGAAGGGCTTGTTTTTCCCCGCCACTAGCTAGCCATTGAAACGCACCGGCAAAGATTTGAATGATAAACCAGATTCCACCGGAGACGGTAAGGATGGTGATGCCTGTTGAGAAGACGGTGGTAAATTTTTCGAAGGCTATTTTTTCGTCAGTGATACTCTTGCCTAAGGAACCCAAGCCCTCTAGTGTGCCTAAGTTGGTTTGGGCTAGCAGTCGGGTCATGGAGTAGGTCCGTAAATAGTGGGGGAGATGATGGCCATTGCATCCCCAAAGATTAAGTAACCAAAGATGGCGGCCAGAACAAAAGAGCCGGCGACGAAAGTCAGACCGAGAATGGACAAAGTAAACTTGTTCCAGGCTTTGCCCACGGCCTTGGCGTCGTCCCCGGCGCTCATAAAACCGTATCCGGCGGCGATAAAATTCCAAAAGGCGTACAGGCCGGCTAGCACAATAACTAATTTCAACAGGGAGTTACTTAGAGTTATTATTCCTCCGGGACCTGCTCCTGCAAGAGGGGAATCTAGAGTTTGGAAAGGGTCAGATATAGTGCCAAATTGGAAAATCATAAGTCGCGCAATTTCAAAAAGTCTACTCCGGTAACTACTCCTATGATTTGAAGTATAAAGTAAGCGGAAATGACAAGCAAGAAACCGATGACGGCGAAGGTAACAGCGGCTTTGGCTTTGGCCGTGTCTTGGGCATTGGCGTCACCTCCAGCGTTTTTGATCAGCATGAATCCAGCTCCGACTATGAGAAAGAAAAAAATGACCCCGGCGAGGACGAGAATATTAGGAAGAATAAGGGAGATAAGATCGCCTGGTTTGGTGGGGGCGTTACATCCTCCCCAGCCGCAAATAAATTTCGTGTTTTTGAAAAATTCTACGGGAATTATGGCGTTCATAGATTTATTCTAACATCAGACAGGCGGTCGAGGTGAAAATAGGGGAGGAAAACAACTTTAGTAGTGTCTACTTGGACTTGGTGATCCAGGGAGAGATTGATAATGTAGGCTGTGGGAGGGTGGTATTTACGGATAAAACTTTTGAGGGAGCGGGGGACGACAGGTTTTTTAAGATCTTGGTATTTAACTTCGATGGGGAGGGGAGTGGGGCCGCGTTCGAGGACAAAGTCTACTTCGGCGCCGTCGGTGGTGCGCCAGAAGCGGACGTGAGTGGGGGATAGCTCGGTTAAAGGCAAGAGGTGGTTGTGGATGAAATTTTGGAACAGCAGTCCGGCTTGGGAGTCAAGATGGGCTTGGCCCAGAATATCTCTGGCAAAATTGCGCAGGCCGAGGTCTAAAAAGTAATACAGAGGAGACTTGGTAATCTCTTTTCTGATGTTTTTAAAGAAAGGGTCGGTGGGAGCCAGGACAAATATTTTTTCCAGGTACCAGAGATAGTTGCGCAGCGTTTTCAAATCCAGGCCGATGGTAGAGGAGAGCTCTGAGTAAACGACCGGCTGGCCAATTTGAGAGGCAATGAGACGGACGAGATGACCGGCGTGGGCTGTCTTTTTGATCCCCAGTAAGTAGGAGAGGTCTTTTTCCAGAAAACTGGTGTAGATTTCGCTTAGAGTCTGACGTTTTTCGGCCAGGGTAGGCTGGAGAACAACTTTGGGATACCCGCCAAAATTGAGGTATTCTTGCAAGTATTGGCGGAGATAGTCGGTTTGAATAGAAAAATATTCCGGTAGGCGATCCGAGTAGCGATACTCGGTTCTGAGGTCTACAAACTCGGGGAAGGATAGAGGATAGAGAGTAAAGATGCGCTTGCGGCCCATCAGGGATTCGTGGATTTTTTCTTTAAGCTCCAATGAGCCGGAGCCGGAGACAACGAGCTTATAGGGGAGATTTTGGTCATAGATACCCTTGAGGAATATGCCGGCGTTTTCTTTCATCTGAATTTCGTCGATAAAGGCGGTGCCGGGCCGGGAACCGAACTCTGATTGCAAACAATTGATCAGAGCTAGTTGGGAGGTAAAAAATTTACGGTCTGGTTCATGATCTAGAGAGAGAAAGAGGGTGGGTTGGCCGGACCGGCGGAGATGGTCTTGAAGGGAGCGCAGAAGAGTGGTTTTTCCCACTTGACGGGGACCGATCAGAAGAGTAATTTCCGGCTTATTGAGATGGGAAACCAGGTCGGCAATAATCCGTCTTTTTATAGTCACATTCCCATTCTAACACGGTATTAATGGGAGTCAAGTCCCAGTTTGCCGGTTTATGCTAGGATATTGATTCCAAACACGACTTGAATTATTTGGACGATGAAATAAGAAGAAATAATGATCAGAAGGCCAATAACGGCGTTGAGAAGTTCTTTAGACGCTGATTGGATTTTGGCTGGCTCGCCCAGGCTGGTGAGGTACGAATAACCGGCTGAAATTAATCGGACGAAAAAGAATAGCCCGGCGCCAATGATAGCAAAAGTCAGCAGGCGGCTGACAACGAGACCGGGTAAATCAGCGTAGTCGGCAATTTTGAATTTGGTTCCGGCGGGGTCGGTGATGCCGGTAATTTGAGCGAGATGTTTCATAAACTAAACCCGGGTAAATTAAGAATTTTGACTCCTATAAAGTTTAGCAGAACTACAGACAAAACAATTAAGATGAGGCCGGAGAGAGCGGACATAAGCAGTTCGCGGGCGGCTTGGACGCGTTTGGGATCGCCGGCGGCGGTGGCCATTTGAAATCCAGCCAGAACAATCATCAAAAAGGCAATCCCGCTACCAACACCGACCCCCCAACCCAGCAGTTGGCTAACAAATATTTTTGGATCTCCGGCAGCCAGACAGCCAAGGGCAGTTTCTATTCCAGTTCCGATTGTTCCTCCAACTGGGTCGCACAACGCACTCATTGCCTCAAGTTTAGCACAACGAAGTTATTTCTTGGCCTTTTCCATTCTCTGGATTTCGGCGACATCTTCTTTGTCTTCAAGTTCTCTTAGTCGGTTGACGATAAGATTAAAATTTTCTGGTGAGATGGGAACTTTGTTTTCAATTAGAAGAACGAGTTGATGAGGGGTAAGAACCAGGGTGGGTTTGAGGAACTTGGCAATTTTGGGCTTGAGCATATGTTTGAAATCTAAAGTGATCAATACGTTGGCTTGGCTGGCTAGACAGGCACCCAGAATAGAAGCGTCTTTATCGACAATTATTTGTTTGCACTTATTAATTTCTGATTGGGGAGGAGTGGGGACAAGATCCAGTTTGGCGAGACGGAGGTATTGATCTAACCGGGTTGCCTTTTCCGGCCCCATTTTTTTAATGACATTTTTTTGGGCCTCGCGGATTACGTCAGGGGAGACAACTCCGGTGATTTGTTCGGAGCGGGAGTAACCTAAAACCAAAGCGGAGGCGCCGGATTTTGAGCCACTAGCGGCAACCAAGACCGACGAATCAATAAAAACCCTGATCATTTAATGTCTTTCCAGTAGAATTTGGCTTTAGCGGCTAATTTGGGAGGAAGTTCATCCGCAAAGAGCATTATTTGAATTTCGGCATCGGAGTAAAGTTCATAGTCCGGTTGGTCGCCGGGCTCGATAACTATTGACCGGCCAACTTTTTTGACTTTGGCCAATTGGCCCTCTTTAAGACCGAGGTCGTCCCGCCAGGGTTTGGGGAGAGTAATCAAGCCCTTAGTAAGAATTTTGGACCATTGGGCATTGGGGCTGGAAATTGGTTGAAGCATATCTTTGTTGGAAAGTTTAACTATTGGAATTATTAACTATTTAGGAAAATTTGTCAAGATGGGGTCTGCTAGAATGAAATAATGAAGAAGTTTATAGTTATTAGTTCATGGTTCATAGTGTTTTTGATGACGGTGACCTTGGTAAGGGCTGATGAGTGCGACAATATTAGCAGCTTGGGTTTGGATCAGATCGGTCCTTGCATTAATAAATTCAGCGGGTTTGCGGACGCGATTTCCAGAGCGAATTCAACAAATACGAAAGAGTTGAATTCGCTTAACGCTCAGATCACAGCCCTCAAAGCGCAAATAACCAAGTTGAATTTACTGATTCATAAACTACAAAGCGATGTGTTTGAGAGGCAAGTAAAGATTGGGGTGAGGGAGACCTTGCTGGCGGCTCGGGTGAAGCGGGATTATATCCGCAAGCGGGACCAGTCGATGCTAATGACGTTGTTTGCCGCAGACACCGCCCAACAATTATTTACGGATTTGGCCTACCGGGAAAAGTTAGCGAAAGACGACAGAGAACAAATTGCCTCGATATCCGGAGAAATCGTGTTGCTTAGCGCTCAGAGCTCAGCCCTCAACGCTCAAAAAAGTAATTTGGATGCGTTGAGAGCCAGAGTGGATGAGCAGGCAAAGTGGCTGGCCGGGGAGGTAGAGAAGGCGAATAAGTATGTTTCGGATTTATCGGGGAAAATAGCCTCTTTGACGGCCCGGCAGAGTGAAATTCTGGCTGCCAGAAGCGGGAATTTTATCGCCAGTGTTGGAGACAGTGAACTGTCTGATGACTACAACGCGTCTATCAGGGGATTTAGAGAAGCCGCGCCCGGGGGATCATTTGCGGTTTTTTCTTTTGGGGCATATACCCACCGCAAGGGAATGAGCCAATACGGAGCCAGGGGTAGGGCCCCAACTCAGAATTATAAGCAAATCTTGAATGCCTATTACGGAAAAGAACCGGTTGGTAAAGATACCGGCGGAACAATTAACGTAGCCGGAGTGGGCAACGTAGATTTCGAAAATTATTATTTGATGGGTATAGCAGAGATGCCAAGCGCTTGGCATCCAGAAGCTCTTAAAGCCCAGGCAGTAGCGGCCCGGAGTTATGCTTATCGCTACAAAATCGAAGGCAAGCAGATTTGTATCACCGAAGCCTGTCAGGTGTTTAGGAAAAGTAAGGCTGATAATCCCCCTAATGAATGGAAACAAGCCGTAATAGACACTCGGGGTCAAGTTGTTGAGGGGGTGATCACTTATTACTCTTCTACAACCGGCGGGTATATTACCACCATGGGTTGGGATACCACCGACGGGGGAGGCGGATCCAACTTTTTCGACAAAACTTACGAAAAACAAGGAGGCTCGCCTTGGGCATACAAAGCGTGGTACCGGAAAGGATATTCGCCCAGCGGGGATACTTGTGGAAGGGGTAATCCCTGGCTTTCCTCCGAAGAAATGGCAGACATAATTAGCGCCGCGCTTTACAGAGATGAGAGGGTGACGCCGGTCACGACGTCCTGCTGGGGCGGAAATCCGTATTCTCACGCCGAACTGCGCGCGAAAGCGAATGGCCCTTCGGCTGTTTCTTCCGTGCAGGTTATTCAGGGGAACGGTACAACAAACGAGGTAATTTTTCAAACAGATAAGGGTGAGATCCGGCTAGGTGGGGCTGACTTCAAAACCGCCTTCAATCTCCGGGCGCCGGGGAGATTACAAATTCCTCAAAGCGGATATGCTTTTTTTAATATTGAGAGAAAATGATACAATTCAGGTATGCCGGAGGTTTACAGAGCAGGATCCGACTTCGCCAAGGCTTCGTCGGACAAGGAGTGGTGGAAGGAGTTGGTGGACGGGGTGCTGGAAAAAGTGGGGGTGGAGCCGGGAAGGACGATGTTAGGGGCTTTTTGCGTGCGGCCGGACCAGAAGTTTATGACCCAGCAAGAGGACGAGGAGATAGTGTTGCTGCTGCGGGCGCATCCGATCACTAATTTGGGATGGGTGCTCTTAGTAATTCTGATGCTGGTTTTGCCCGGGCTTATTTTGGGGACGGGGATATTTGCGGCGGTACCGGGGAAATTTATACTGGTAGGGAAACTGGCGTGGTATCTGGTGACGTTGATGTATGCCATGGAAAGATTTTTGTACTGGTACTACAGCGTATTTATAGTGACTAACGAAAGATTGGTAGATATCGACTTTGAAAATTTGATGTATCGGATAATCACATATGCTAACTTAAACCATATTGAAGAGCCGGCCATGGTAACGGGCGGATTCATCCGGTCGATGTTCCAATACGGGGATGTGTTTGTGACTACGGCATCGGAAAAGCCAACAATAGAAGCTCTGGGGGTGCCATACCCACACAAAGTGGTAGATATTATCAGCCGGCTGGCGGAAGAATTGGAAAAACGCCGAGAAAGGGGTGAATGAGCCAAATTAACCTAATTGACCTAATTTCTAATATTACTTTGTTTGGGGTGGTGAAGTGGATGACCGTGGCGGGGTTGGTAATGTATACGGCCTTCGCGGTGGTGATTGTGCGGCAAGTGGGGGTGATGACGGAAGCGGTGGAGGATGATGTTAACGGTATAATTTCACTGTTTGCCTGGGTGCATTTGCTACTGGCTGCTGCCTTGATAGTTTTGGCAGTAGCAGTATTGTGATTCATATGGAAATATATGTAGGTAAAATAGTGGGTAGGATAAGCGGGAAGAGATGGGCTCAAGTGCATGATTTTACGCATGAAACAAAAGGGAGATTAATAGTGGCGGCCAGCCTGGCGGTAGCAGAAGATAAGACTGAAGTAGAAATGGTGGAAATAGGCCGGGAATTGCTGGCCCGGGTGCACGAATTGTACTTCGGTAATTTAGAGGAAAAGGCGATAATAAGCCTAAAGCTGGCAGTGGAAACAATGGAGACGGAATTTGAAGGATTGGGGATGGTAATCCTGGCGGTGGTAGGAGAAGCGTTGTATGTAGCGGCGAATAGGGGTGGGGCGTGGGCGAGAATGAAAGCGAAAGAGGGGTGGATTGTCCGGCCAGATGCCGGGCCGGGGGTGAAGATGTTGAGCAGTTGGATTAAAAACCAGGAAATATTAGTTTTGGGTAATAGCCGGTTTTGGGAGGAGTTGCCGTTGGGGGTAGTCAAGGCGGCGGTGGAAAATAATGATGTGGAAGCGGCCGTAGAAACATTGGGGGCGGTGGTACATGGAGGAGAAAAAGGAGAAGGAGCGGTAGGGGTCGTCGTGAAGATTCACGACGACAAACTACAAATCCCAAATCCCAAATCCCAAACAGCGTTTAAATTGCCCGAGATTAAGCTGCCGAAGTTGAAGTGGCCGAGCCGGGGACCAGTGTATGTGGTGCGGGGGGATAAAGATTTAAATCGGAAGAGAATGATGTGGGCGGGAATAGGATTCTTGGCGGCGTTGGTGGTGCTAGTCAGCGGTTGGAAGTGGAGTGAAAGAAACAGGCAGATTAAGCAGAGTGAGCAGAATAAGCAGATTGAGACTATCCAAGAAAAATTTAATGAAGCGAAAGCGGTAGTGACATTAAATCCGGTCAGGAGTAGAGAACTGCTAAAAGAAGTAGAACCGGAGGTGCAAAGGTTCAAGGGGACAAAAAAAATTGACCAGAGAATGGCGGTGATATTGGAAGAGTGGAATGGAGTGTGGAATGAAGCAATGGGGACAAAGACCGTCCAGCCGGAATTGGTGGTGGATCTCTCTTTGGTGAGAGAAGGGATGGTGGGGGAGAAATTAAAAATGAGAGACGGGAAATTAGTAGTACTGGATACGCAAGGCGATAGATTGGTGGAGGTGGATCCAGAGAAGAAAAGCGCGGAGGTGGTGGCGGGGAAGAATGATTTGGGAGATGCTAAGCTCTTGGCAACTTATCCGGGCAAGACCGTCGTTTTTTCAGACAAAGGGATCGTGCAGTGCTCAATGCTCAACCCTCAATGCTCAATTGCCGTAAAACCGGATGAGGGATGGGGGGAGATAGTGGATATGGGGATGTGGGGAGGGAATATTTACCTGCTGTCCAAAACGGGGATTTGGAAACATCAAGGGGGGGAGAGCGGATATGGAGCCAAGCAGTCTTGGCTATCTGAAGCCGGAGATTATTTAGGGATGGCCATTGACGGCAGCGTGTGGATTACAGAGACTAGAAATGAGAAATTAGAAATTAGAAAGTATACGCGGGGGGCGAGGGAGAATTTCGAAGTAAGCGGGGTGGAGGGGCTAAAGGGAGGAGTGATATACACCGACGACGGGACAGAAAAATTATACGTGCTGGATCCTTCGGCAGGCTCAGGACGGGTGGTGGTCTTGGCTAAAACAGGTGAATACCAGAGCCAGTACACTAGTGAGGAGATAAAGGGGGGAACGGGGTTGGTGGTAGACGAGCAGGCCGGAAAAATATATGTACTGGCTGGAGCAAAGATTTATGAAATTAATAAATGACAAGGCCAAGTTTAATTACGAATTGGGGGAGAGAATCGAGACGGGAATTGTCCTGACCGGGCCGGAGGTGAAGTCAGTGAAATTGGGGCAAGTGGATATGAGCGGGGCGCACGTGCGGATTAAAGATGGAGCGGAAGTGGTGGGATTGCATATTTATCCATATAAACACGCGGACAACACTAATTATGACCCCACCAGAAGCCGGAAACTGCTGCTGCATCAGAGAGAAGTTTTGGGACTCTTAAACAAGATGAAACAGGGTAGGCTGATGCTGGTGCCGACGGCCATGTATACCAAAGAAGGCAAAATAAAGCTGGAAATTGCCCTGGCGAGAGGGAAGAGGAAGTACGAGAAAAGAGAAGCGATTAAGAAGCGTGACTTGAGCCGGGAAATGTGATATACTGCGGGGCAGTCGGGGGTGCAAGGCTTCGACGAGAAATGTACTTTGAAAAGCTGCAAGCCGAGCTTGAACCATGGCTCGTAAAACAGGTTCAAAACCTAAGTGCTAGCGAAAGCTACGCTCCTCGTTATCTTTTCGCTTAAGCGAGCGTAATGAGGCATCTCTTTCAGATTTATCTCGAGAGTTTGACTGGGGTGTAATTAAATCGAGATGCCTTTGACAGGTTACGGATTAGCCGAGGTCAGAGAAAGACCAATTAATCCAAGTGGTCCGCGACTTTATGCGAGACTAAGCTTGTAGATGCTTGAAAAGAACTTTTTCGGACGCGGGTTCAATTCCCGCCACCTCCACATCAAAACGCCGCAGTTGCGGCGTTTTTTAACGCCCCCTTAATCCCCCTCTTAATTTAAGAGGGGGACACTAGGGGGTGATATAGTAAAAGCTGTGAGTTTGATCAATTGGCTGTTTCCTAAAAAGTGCGTGAATTGCGGGAGACTTGGGAGTTATGTGTGTGAGAGTTGTAAAGTGGGGTTGTGGGAAGAGGAACAAATTTGTCCTATTTGCACCAGAAATTCCAGGTATGGATTGCCGCATAAATACTGTCACAAAAGTTATGGTTTGGACGGCTTGGTTTGCCTGTGGAGTTATGAGGGAATTGCGAAAAAAATTATTAAGAAAGCCAAGTATAAATATTTTTATGACTTGCTGGGGGAATTGATAAATTTGCCGGAGGGCGAGGAATATTTTTATTTGCGGAAATTTTTAGAAAATAAGCCAGTCGTGGTGCCGGTGCCATTACACGAAAAAAGATATAGAGAAAGAGGATTTAATCAGGCTGAAATTATTGCGAAGTCATCCGCTGCGCGGCATAAATTGGCATGCGATAGTCATTTATTGTTTAGAATTAAGGATACCGGGCATCAGGCGGGGCGGGAGCGAAACGAAAGGCTAAAAGCAGTTCAGGGAGCATTCAAAATTTCTAATTATTCTAATTCACCTAATTTACCTAAAAACATATTATTAATAGACGATGTGTGGACGACGGGGGCGACGATGGGTGAATGTTGTAAAATTCTCAAACAGAATGGAGCAAAGCAAGTATGGGGTTTAGTGCTTGCCAGATAATAAAATTCTAAATCTAAAATTCGAATAACCAAATAAATCCAAAATTACAAATTCAAAGTTTGAGATTTGGAATTTTTAACTTGTAATTTATTTGGATCTTAGAATTTAGTATTTAGTATTTAATTTATAATGGATAAATATGACTTTCTGGCAAAAATTGGTAAAAAACAGAAAACCCTTTTTGTGTCTGGCGCCGATGGAGGAGGTGACGGATACGGTTTTTCGGCAAATGGTTGTAAAAGTCGCACGTCCGGACGTATTTTTTACGGAGTTTACTAATGTGGAGGGGATAAGTCATTTTCTTAATACCTCACCCCTTTCGTTCCCCTCTCCTAATTTAGGAGAGGGGGTAGGAGGTGAGGTACTGAATAGGCTAGTATATTCCGAATCCGAGAGGCCGATTGTGGCCCAGATTTGGGGGAAGAAGCCCGAGAATTTTTACGAAGCGGCTAAGTTAATTAGAAAATTAAGATTTGATGGAATTGACATAAATATGGGCTGTCCGGAGAAGGATGTGGTGAAAAATGGTTGCTGTATAGCCCTGATTAATAACCGGAGTCTGGCAGCTGAAATAATTGCGGCGGTGAAAGAGGGGGCGGGGAAACTGCCGGTGAGCGTGAAGACCAGGATTGGACTAGATAAAATCGTGACCGAAGACTGGTGCGGATTCCTGCTGGAGCAGAAAATTGACGCGCTGACGGTGCACGGGCGGACAGCTAAGGAAAAGTCAGATGTGCCGGCGCATTGGGAGGAGATAGCTAAGGTGGTAAAAATGAAGAGAAATACGGTAATAATCGGGAATGGCGACATTCACAGTGCTCAGGACGCAGTGCTCAGTGCTCAGAAATACGGAGTTGATGGGGTGATGATTGGACGCGGCATATTTGAGAATATCGCCGCGTTCAGCCCTCAGCCCTCAACGCTCAACCCGCAAGAGAATATTAATTTGCTGCGGGAGCATTTGAGATTGTGGGAGAAAACGTGGGGGAAAACCAAAAACTTTGCGATTATGAAGAAATTTGTGAAAGTGTATATTAAGGGATGGGAGGGAGCGGGGAAACTGCGGGCCAGGCTTTTTGAAACTAAGTCTTTGAAAGACATGGAAGCCCGTCTTCGCTAAAGCTTCGTCGGGTGAAAGCGGAGGAAGAGGGGGTCGAACCCACATGTCCTTGCGGACCCCAGTTTTCAAGACTGGTGAGCCACCATTGCTCAATTCCTCCTTGCGGCTAATTATAGCATTGGCTCTTGACTTCCGTATTCGGGTTTTGTTAGGATTGTTTTAATGAAGAGATATCCAGATCATTTAGTAAGACAGGCTCGGAGATTGGCAATAAGTAAAGAACTGAGTTATGTGGAGATCGGCAAAACGCTGGGGGTTCCAAATGGTACAGTTTCTACATGGTGTCAAGACTTGGCTGCGTCACGGTTTAGAGGCTTGATCAAATATAACGAGAAAAAAAGGAACGAGCTCTTGGATTCGGAGAAGGGGGTCGTTGATAAGGTGAAATTGGACGAAGACAATTCGAAATTGTTTTGCGCTCTATTACATGGTTGCGAGGGAGCAAAATATCCTGCGACCAATGGTGTGTCTTTGACAAATAGTGATCCAGACTTGGTTGTAGCATTTGTTAAGCTGTTGCGACAGGGGTTTGTCTTGGATCAAAGTAAGTGGCGAGTACATTTACAAATTCATGATGATCAAGACTTTCCGAAGCTTGTAAAATATTGGAGCGAGTTGTTAGACATACCTGGGGATAATTTTTTTAAACCAACCGTGACTCATGCTCGGGGTGGTAAACATAGAAATAAATATTTTGGAACTTGTTCGGTGAGGTATGGAGATTACAAGATTCAATTGAAGCTAATTGGCGTTTTCAAGGAGTTTCTGCGAAAATTGGGTTCACAGGGAGGAGTCGCATAGCTCGGTCCATTGCGAGGGGTTGCTAACCCCTTGAGCTGTAACAGGCTCGCGTGGGTTCGAATCCCACCTCCTCCGCCTTCGCTCGCCGAAGCGAGCTACGGCGGACGCAGTCCGCTTTAAGTAGATCGCGAAGGAGAGATTCACATGTTCTATGTATATGTACTAAGTTGCGCAGATAACAAACTTTACACCGGTTGCGCTGACAATCTCAAAGACAGGTTAGGTCGTCATCAAAAAGGATATGTACCCGCAACCAAAGATCGATTACCAATAAAATTACTTGCTTACTTTGCTTTCTTAAACAAATATACTGCTTTTAATTTCGAAAAGTATCTCAAGTCAGGTAGTGGTAGATCGTTTATAAAGAAGCATAATTTAATCGATAAACCGTGACGGCAAAAATTACTAAAGCATTAGGCGTTCCGATGGAAGATTTGGTAAAATAACCATATATGCATATGACATTCAAAAAAGCAGTTTTAATAAAAATCGCAGACACTCATTTCGATCAAAAGTATTGGGACAAAATTAACGCATTGGTCGAAAAGAAAGTTTCGTTAGCTCTTGACGATCCAAAACTAAAAAACGAGTTAAAAGATTGTGATTGTCTGCTCCTTGGTTTTCAGATTCTTGTTGGTGAAGATATTTTGGCTGCCGCACCAAATTTAAAATATATTGGCATATTAGCAACGGCTTACGGAACAGTTGATCTTGCTGCCGCAGCTAAAAGAAATATCCCTGTTTGTAATCTCGGTGGCTACAGCACCGAATCAGTTGCGGAGTTTGTAATCATAGCAATTCTTCACGAGATTAGAAATATCGCAGAGGGTTTGAAACGAGCCCAATCCGGCAATTATAGCTTTGAAGGTATTAGAGCACGTGAGCTTAAAAATAGTAACTTTGGTGTTATCGGACTAGGAAATGTAGGAAACCGCGTGGCGGAGTTAGCGGCAGGTTTTGGCGCTAATGTAAGCTATTGGTCGCACACCAAGAAAAAATCCCCGTTTCAATATAGAGAACTTGAGGACTTGCTTAGCAACTGCTCCTTCATTTCCGTTAATGTTGCAGAAGTTAAAGAAACGATTGGTTTATTAAACGCCAAAAACCTGCCGCTGATTAAATCAGGTAGTGTCTTAATCAGTACGGTTCCGCCACCAGTCATCAACACAGACGCATTGGTAGCTAGATTATCAAAAAACGATATTACTTTTGTTTTTGACCATCCAGATGAGATGCCAAAAGAAGAATTAGCAAAATTAACCAAGCTCAATAATTGCGTGGTATATCCACCAATCGCATTCCTTAGTGATGAAGCGCGAATAGCTAAACAAGAAATATTTATCAGCAATATGGCGGAGTTTCTAGATGGCAAGAACCCCAAGAATAAAGTGAATTAAGAATTTGCCGCCGAAGTGATAATATTAAATGTATGGAGGAGACTGCCCAAGTTGAGCAAGAAAGAGAGCTGGTGAAGTGGACGGCGGCGGAGCGGCCGTATAGGCCGTTGGACCGGCAGATATTTGTGACGGGGGTGGTGGTGGCCATACTGGTGGGAGTAATTATGCTTTTGGCGGGGGAATTTATGGCTATTTT
>Ga0082335_1003960_pt1 | contig 23273 bp, 19 predicted proteins | sample Subgrocontami58m_FD_72375 | JGI IMG/M metagenome (GOLD analysis project Ga0082335, IMG submission 72375) | Subsurface groundwater microbial communities from S. Glens Falls, New York, USA - GMW37 contaminated, 5.8 m (SPADES assembly) (version 2) ...
TTACCTGATAACAGATATTGATAAATCTTCATAGACTCGTTACCACGGGTACTGTCGTCGTCTTTTTTAAAACTTATCAGGACGTCAAAGCTCGATAAATATCCGGGAATTTCAGTAAATCTGCGCTCGCCAAGGTACTGGCAATTTTTATACTGATTTATTATTCTTTTAACACCTGTCACCGTCTCTCTGTCAATACGGCCGATAAGAATAAAATCCACCTGCGGGCAATTGACTATACTATATTCCAGCAAATCCAGATCTACCAGTTGGTTGATATTACCCACGTATCCGGCAGTCTTACGCCCCCGATTTTCGTAATATTTTTTAGAAAAATCTCCTGCATATTCGAGAGAATCCACTCCATTGGGTAAATACTCTACCTCCTGCCCGGCGTAATCCCTGTATTCCCCCAATGCAGGAGAAGTTGAAAATACCCATGTGCATTTTGGAAGAATCGTTTTACACGCTTCTATATATTTGTTTCTCAGCATCCTATTTCTTGTTCTTGCGATCACATCATCAACCAGATCAGCGACAAGAATATCGTGTTTAAGGTTACTGATTACTTCCGATTGATAGATTGATGGTGGATACGCAACAAGGACAATATTTTTTTTTGATCGAATAAATATCCTATTAATAATCTTTCCCTGCAGTTTTATTAAAAAGTTACTCATTTTTTTTAGCGCAACCCTATCCCAGGTATAAAGTACGAATATACTGTGGACGAAAACTTTTTTCTCTCCCTCGACCATCACGGGCTTACGGAAAAAAGCTTTTTTGAAATGAAGCCTGTATATTCGCCTCACACTATCGTCTCTTGCCTGCCACCACCTTACAACAAGACCTATAATTCCTTTTGGTGTGAGAGGCTCTATATGAAGCACGCTTTCAACAGAATCCCTGCGGGAAAGCTCCAGTAACAGCGCCTCGTTCCTGCGTTTGAACAATCCCCAGTCATTCTGTCGCCATAAGAATATATAGTTTATTTTCTCACATTGTTTTTCCATGCTTTTTCTCACAAGAGACATTATTGTCTCATTGAATTTATCCTTTAGTAGGGGCGAAGCATTTGAATAGTATAAATAAGGTGGCATCCATAGTTAATTTTATCAAATGCTTCGCCCCTACACTAAATTATTACAAGTATTTAAATATCCTCGTCATCAAGCAAATCTTCACCCTCATCTTCCTTGTCTCTTTTATACTGACTGCTATTCAGGGTTTGATTTGAAATATGAGAGATTATGTGCCGGTGTTCCTCAAACCATTTGACAGGTCCCAGCCCTATAATACTATCACCTGAAAGTATGGCAATTACGTCCTCTCCGTACCTTCCAAGCGTATGTGTATCCTGATAAAAAACGATTACCAGAATTCTATTGGAAAGACGATTCATGAAAAATTGTAACGTTCTGTCCGAAAGGTGCCGCAACGCATTCTCTTCCAGCATTACCCAATAATTTTGGGAATGAATTGCGCTAAACAAAGCTAACGCCACTTTCAGATCGGTATCTGCCTGGTCCCACTTTTCACGCGGAATAGGTTTTTCCAGATCGCAGGGAAGTTGTTTTTCAAACTTGTCCCATAATTCTGATTCTTCAAGATCTTTTTGCAAATGCTGCAGGGAATAACCGGCGGGAAGACGTAAAAAACCTCTTAATGAACTATACGCATTTCCATAATCCAACGCCATGAACCATACCGATTCCAGTGCATTCCTTGATTCCCGTCCCGAATGTCCAAGCAGACAGTTGAACATAAATTCCAGTGAATAACGGTTCAGCTTAACTGCGCTGACTAATCCGAGTTTGCTTCCTTTAGATAACTGCCAGGTTTTCAAGGAATTTTCCGTAGAATTGGCAGCCTGTATCATATAGCTTACTGGATCTAACGTGCGGTTTTCCCGTGATGTTTCTGTGTTCTTCAGGAATAGAAAATATCTTTTTATCTGTGGATAAAATCTGTTGATATTCGTAATTTGCCGGTTTAACTGTCTTAAATTAACCAATACATATCGCAATGCAATCAGATAAATAACCAGGTTGCTCCAGTTGTCTGCCTTGAAAATAATGCGGGTTCCCATAATTAAGAGGAGCATGAAAATAGCAATTGCAAATAATATATTGCTAACGAAGTGGCTGGTTTCCAGGACTTTTAAACGCCCTACGTAAGCATCCATGTACCGCTTGATTTTGTCTGAAGAAAAAAGCTCATTTTCAAACCATGCTTCATTTTCAGGCAAAGGATTAGATAGATTCTTCTGTCGTTGAATAATTTGATTATATTCGACTACATAATCTCTTACATAATTCTCCATACGGGTAGAGTTTCTTACGCCAACAATATTTATTTTGTACTGAAAAAACGAAGCTATTCCAAAAAAAACAAGCATTAAGCACGTTAAGAAAATATTGGTATAAAACAAAGTACAGATGGATACCAATAAGATTATTGTGGGAACAACAATGGCTAAGATTATTCCCAGTACCCGGCTATTGTTTCGTGAGTCTATACGTACAAGCCTGGAAATAGTTCTATCGTTATTAAAGCTTTGCTCAGGCGGCATCCACACTTTAATACTGGAACCAAATAAAGAAAAAATCCTTTTTGCGCAAAACTCTTCATATTTCCGCATCAATGCGATGGTCTTTGTTTTTGAAAAGTAGATTAACCCTGCAGACAGCAAAAGCAAGGGCAAGACGCCCATTCCTAAAAGGAAAAGGAGCGCCATCGAAGTCCGCGCCTGGAATTCGAGTCCTAATAATTTAATAATTCCGCCTTTTTCCAGTGTATGTGCGTAATAGAGAGCGAGACCGATTGTCAATAGCTGAAAAGAAGTACCCAGAAAGCCTGTTAGAAGAATAAAGAATGACTCCTTCTTAAATCTCCAGACCGAATCGGCAGCTATCAACTTAAGAGTAGCGCCATATTGACGAATCGTTTCTGAAAATTTACTCAAATCGTTTCCCTCTTTCTGCTGTAATAACGAGATCTGTTTTTTTGTAAACAGCATTTCACGAGATTATTGGGTACATTCCTTATAATCAAACACCTTCATGCGCGAACTGCAAATGTGCTCGATGTGCGTTAAATTCTCAACACCAAAAAAAGCTTCCCATGAAATGCTTCGGTCGCCGGCCGGCTGATATTGCACGTCCAGCTTATCTCTTATATTTGCCTTCTCTGGAATATGCAGTTGCTTGGCAATCTTTGCTATGAGGCCGTATTTATCAGCTAAAAAATCCTCGTATTTTACCAGCATCATCCGGTCTCGATAAAGCAAGTAATTATCAACTGCCTTGTTCCATTTATGCGCCAGTGCGCCAATGTAATTCTCGGCCTTATCTCCTCCCCATATACTTGCATCCAGCGTCATCCTGAACCTGTTTAAAGGCACGGTGGTGAAAACCTGTTCATTAACTTCCGCAAGATTTCCGGGGATTTTCATTCGGTTTAATAAGCTCCGGATATTATCGCGGGGATCCCGCACGATAAATACATAGCTGGCCTTGGGAAACGCTATCAATACCCGGTCAGCAAAGAAGGTCATATTGGGTTCTTTGATAAGATCTGCTGAAAAGTAAAACCGATGACGTCTGACCATATCCTGGAAATCAATCTGTCCATTCATTATCTTAAATACAACAGGCACCCACAGAGGAGGAATATCAATTGTCCTGGACAATCCCCCGTAATCAGCCAGGAGATGCGCTATAGCAGATGTGCCGGATTTCTGATTTCCGAAGACTATAACGGGCTTTTCGTTGACAATAGCAAATCGGTTTTTAAAGTAATAAATGAATTTCTTCTTATAATTATTTATTTTTGCTGGTAACATACAGTTCTTGTAGGGGCAGAAAATCTTCTGCCCCTACTAAGATCAAAAGGTTCCGAGAAGCGCTCGCTGATACAACTCTACCAGTATATCATTTAGCTTATCAATATCATAGTATCTCTCAACATATTCACGCCCCGTTCTGCCCATCTTCTGCCACATTTCCGGGTGTTTTACAAGATACGCTAGTTTTTCTGCCAGGGCAGCAACGTTTCTTTCGGGAACCAGGAATCCCGACTCTCCATCCTGAACCAGCTCAGGTATTCCACTATGCTGAGTGCTAAGGACGGGCATTCCCTGAGCCAGCGCTTCCATTAATACTACAGGAATTCCTTCCTCATCGCCGTCTTCACTAACAACACTTGGGGCTATTAATACGTCCGTATGCTTCATCAATTCTATAATTTCTTCCTGATGTCTCCATCCTAAAAGCTTGACATTCTTTCCTACATTTAATTCTTCAATCAAACCTTCCAGGGTATTTTTTATCGGACCATCACCAACTATAGTGTATTCTATATTTGAATACCTCTTAAGCACATCAGCGACCGCCTGAACTGCGTATTGGACGCCTTTCTTTTCAATGAGCCGGGCAATTGTCAACAGCCGCACTGTACCATCCTTCCCAGGTTTACGGGGTAAATAACAGAATTTACCCGTATCTATACCCACCCTGTGCACAACGATTTTTTGTTCACTGCAGCCCAGTTCTATCAACCTGTTTTTCCATCGTTCACTAATGGGGAGAAACATATCGCCTTTCATGAAAAGACCGTTGTATACGGCATGCCCGTGTTTCCTCAGATATGATGATATGTCATAACCATGGAATACCGTGATCACTTTTCCTTCAAAAACGCCTATTTCTTTCAGCGTAACGCCCAGAATGCCATTCGGACCAAAATGACAATGGATAATATCATACGGTTTTTTATCCAGAAAAGGAAATCCTATGCATAATATTTTTAGGATCGAACCCTTTCTGCGACCGCTCAGCAGCCGTGCTTTCAACAGACTCCTGGGTTTTTTATAAAAATATCTCAGTACAAGACCGGTGATTTCTATCTTGCGTTGTAGCCCGCCTGCGGGCAACTTTCGAAAATAATACGTGTGCTGTAACAGGTTGTATTTTGTTACGTCCGGATGCACCCTGGGGTTGTTATCGGACTGAACTGCATAAATATCTACCGTATGTCCCCGGTCTATCAATCCAGTTATCTGATTGAGAATGAACGTTTGCGATAAGGAAGGAAACCTGCTAACGATAAAAGCAATTTTCATAGTGAGTTCTGAAGTTAAACGTGAATTATTGATGTGTTCTTATCAATATATTCGAATAAATCCGATGGTGACGCTTTTAAGGGGATTTTTAATTGATATCGCGGGACATTGTTAAATATTTCCTGAAATCTTCTGATTGCCCTTTCTTTTATTTCCTCAATCTTAGGAAACGGGCTATCAGAACCTCCGCCATTACATAAGCATGAATATTTGAAAAAGGGGCTGATTTCCAGGGATAGTATTTCAGCAGCCATGTTACTGATTACGTCAGGTCCGATTCCATCGATTTCGAAATCATTCACATTCGTCCTTACCAAATTGATGACTTTGGCTACCTGTGCAGAGCTGCTTACTTTCCCTGGTCCGAAAAATACCCTCGGATCTACTCGGCGTCGAACTGAAGCTTCTCCATATCGTAATTTTCTGTACGACCAATGGAGTCTGTCAAGAGCCCCCCTTCCCTTTATCAGGAGATTATACAACTCAAAATCATTTTTGATGTTATAGGGATATATCTGAATATACTTAGGATTGAAATATACTCGTCCATTACTACCAACGATACTTAAATCGTCGGCCAAATATTTCCAACCCTCTTTTTTAAGCATTTGCATCATAATGCTAGTCTTGCCAACTCCGCCTGCAGCAACGAATAATACGGCTTTCCCCTGATTTTCTATACTGCTTGCGTGGATGAAACTTGAATTATTGGCCAATAATTTTGTTTCGATGATGAAATCGAAAATATTGTACATAAAATTCTTTGCAAGGGTCTCTTCTCTGGTAAAGAAATTCCAATCCCTGAATCTTTGCCGGATTTCGATGGGAAGCTTTTTCCCGATGACCGGGCAAACATGTACCTCTATCGGTTCCTTCCCAGAAATCCTTCCCTTAATTTCAAATTTCAAAGGGGTGCTTTTTAAAGCAAAGTAAGTTGCATTATAAAAAATATCTGATGCAACCGTTACATCCTGTGGGACTTCAAAGGGATTCTTGCTATGAATAAAAAAATGTACTTCCGGATTTTTCTGCGTTTCGGGGTAGCCGGACAATTCCTTTAATATATGGGCGCAAACCTTTCCTTCACCTGATAACTCAACGGGCACGTCAGCAACGGTAAACTTCATTCTGTTTTTTATTTTTCCCAGCCCCAATTAATACCGAGATACTCATAAAGCCTCTGATTGTGAGGCGCAAAATAATCAATCAATCGATTTCTCATGGCGATGTCCATTTTGGGATAGTGTCCGACATTGGCTTTTTTGAAACCCTTTATCTGCCAGTCTGACAAGCCCAAGAACTTTATTACCTGATCAAAAGACGCCTGTGGTTCTTTAAAAAAATCTTCGCTCTTGAGTATGAGAATCTGCTCTTTGCAAAAACAATTGTATAAACGCTTTAATTGGTCTACATAAATTCCTCTCAGAAGATACGAACAATGCGTGTAATGAGAACTAACGTAATGCTCATCCTTCATAATTTTATCAAATTCTCCACGGAGCCGTTCCTCCTCCATTTTTATTGCATCTTCAAAAGATAAGCTTTCACGTTTCTTCCGAATCTGGTGGTAATAGTGTGAATACGCCCTGTCAACAGGGTTTCTTAGAAGCACTATGATTTTAACGTCTGGCAGCAATTCCGAAATTCTTCTGGGGGCATGCGGGTGAAAAATATAACCTGGACTTGCCTCTCCCGTAAGGAAAGCCCGTTTGCGTATACGAGTGTTAAGGTATTTATGCGGTAATAGAGGAAAATGTGCCTTATACCAATGCACACCCTTTTGGAAATATTTTGCACTGTTAAAAAAATAAATTTCCTTAACGAAGGCTGGGACAACAGAAGGATGATTGACTAGATTCCTGTAGAGAGAAGATGTGCCGCATTTTTGAACCCCGACAATAAGAAAATCAGGCAGCACCCTCATGTGACTTGTTGAGAGTCTAAACACAAAATCACCTTTTCCAATTATTTTTTTTGCAGTTTCCTTCAGAAACATAGATTTTCCTTCCGAATTTAATCCAGGGAATTCTGAATTTTCTGTTCTATGAATAACCCATGTTTTACCGGAAAATTAAGCATCACCTTGCTTCTCAGTCCGGCGAAAGGCTATCATGCCTCCACTCATATTAAAGACCTTTTTGAACCCCGCCTTCAGCAAAATAGCAGCCGCGGTTTGGGCACGACCGCCACTACGGCATACGGTGATAATTTCCTTTTCTTTATACTTTTCTAACTCATGCAACCTTTGCGTTACCTGTCCAACAGGGATATTGATAACATCCTGAATAGCGCCCAGCTCTCCCCTCAGTTCGGCAGGCTCTCTGACATCCAGGATCATCGTTCCATCTAACTGGTTGTCTTTGATACGTCGTCTAACCTCTGTTACAGGAATGGTAGGCACTTGCAGTTCATTGGCCCCGGGCGGCATTGTTCCCTTTATTTCACAGGCTGGTGCGTCAACGGGAATCCGCGCAGCCTTGGGATCTTGTGTACATTCATAATTAGCCTTCAGGACATCTTTCATCCAATCGGCGGCCCCTAATTTCATATCGGTGAGCCATTTAATATACGCTTCTTTCGTACGTGGTTGTAAATTCGGATTGCGTTTCTTTTGTTCACCCAAACGGGAAGGCTCGCGCCCGCGATATTCGTGGGCAGGATATACAATCAAATGATCAGGTAATTTCATTATCTTTTGCAAGGATTCCCAGTGTTCTCCGGGGTCTCCACCCGGCAAATCGGTGCGACCTGCTCCACCGTCATCTAAAAACAATGTATCCCCTGTCAAAATACGATCTGGAAATATCAGACACATGCTATCCTTGGTATGGCCCGGCGTATGCATGACCTTGACAGGCATATTGCTCAGATGACAGTCGAATCCATCTGGGACGCGAAAGGCCACACAGCGGACAGGTGATTCCTGATGCATGACGTATACAGCGCCCGTCAGGTCGGACAGCGCACCAGCCCCGGAAATGTGGTCTGCGTGGGTGTGAGTATCCAGTACATGAGTCAGTTTCAGACCCTCATTCTTAATGAGTGACACATATTCATTCACATGCTCCAGTAGGGGGTCGACCACAATCACCTCTTGTGTGTTTTCTGAACCAATAAGATAGGTTTTACAGGAAGCCTTGTTTAATTGCTTGAATATCATTTCAGACTCCTTCGAAGTACGGATTTTATCAGGGTGAAGTTTTCTTCTAGCCTCCAACCCATCCTTTAGAGTTGCAGATTTTACATGGGGTACAGCCAGTGCATTGAGCCCCGGTGCAAACTTTTTTACCACGGTGGGCCTGTCCGAGTCCTTTGCATGTTTCACATCGTTTGGCAGAATCAGAAATTTGTCCCGACCCACCACACCCATTACATTTTATACAATAACTGCAACTCTTGTCATTGCATGGTATCTTGTTATCAGTATGCCATATCCCACTTCCACAACATTTAAAACATCTCTGACTTGCTTCTGCAGAGGAGATACAAAACATTCCGGTAAACAGGCACCACGCAACTATGGAAACTAGTATTTTTAGTTTAAGCCTTTTGTTTCTCATCTATTTTCTCCTTTACAAGAAATCTACTACTAATTGTAATTACTCACAGATGCTTGTCAATGCTTTATTTTGTCGCAAGCCCAGCGATTTTATAAACAGGTGGAAACACCCGCTCCGCCCTTTATGAGATTGTTAGTAATTCGTAGTTGGCCTTGTTGCCGATATTGTGCTTTATTCTTGACATAAAATTTCTATAATATTAGTATAATAAACTTTGGTATGTCCAATAGTTACAACTAAATTTATTGTATAGGGATTTTCATTTTATTTATGCGGGTTTTGGGGTGGCCTGTCTGCGTGCTACGCACAGGCAGGCGCTGGCGGGACAAGCGTCTCGCTTGTCCTGTATCCGTTTATTGCTTTTGTTTGGGTCAACCGAGACGGTTGACCTACCAATTTCTTCTCATGTAATAATATAAATGTATGATGCAAAAGAGAAATAATATTCTTGTTATCGATGATGATAAACTCATGAGAGTATCATTAAAAAGTCTATTGGAAGAAAATGGATACCTGGTTTATACCGTATCTAACGGAGAGGAAGCCGTTCAAACTCTGGATAAAAACAGCGTGGATCTAATTCTGTTCGATCTGAGACTGTACGATGACAGAGAGCTTTCGTTAGTAAACAAAATTAAAGAAGCATCGCCGAATACCCTTATACTCATCATGATTGACCAAAGTAAAATTAAGACGGTAATCAATACCTTGTGTTTAGATACCGTTGACTACATACTGAAACCTTTTGATCCTGATTATTTAAAGAAGACCGTAGAAAAAGCCCTTTACAAGCAGCAACTGGAAGCGAGCCTTAAAAAGTCACTGGTAGAGAAGGAAATTATTAACAACGTCAATAAAGCAATAGCCACCAGTTTGGATATCCGGGAAGTTTTTCCCAATATATGCGATGAATTAAAGAAGGTTATTTCATTTGATCGTGCTTGCTTAATCATTTCAAATGAACAGGGGCAATGGTTTCAAGTGTTTGCATTGACGAAAACGTATAACTTTAGCGAGATTAATGAGGGCGGGTCTTTTCCCCTGTCTGGCAGCCTCCTTGAAGAAGTTGTCAAGACGGGAGTACCTGTCATAGCCAATAATACGGGAAAAGGTCGTTTTTGGACAGACAATGTGTTACTTAAAGAAGGAATACACTCTCGTCTCGGATTCCCGCTTACATACAAGGGCAAGGTGCTCGGCGCAATTACCTTCGGCAGTGAAAAAACGGACAGTTTCAATGAACACTCATATTATTATCTCTGGCAGATAGCTCCACAACTTGCCATTGCCCTTGAAAATACAAAGCTGTTTAGCCGAATTAAAGCCTCGGAAGAACGTTACAAGACATTATTCAACAATGCTGCAGATTCCATGATGATGCTGGATCTTAATGGAAAGATTCTTACCATAAACCAGCGCGAAGAAGAAATTATTGGTTACAAAATGGAGGAACTCATAGGGAAGTATATTTATGATTTTTTACCAAAGACATCAAAGAAATCCATTTTAAAACTTCTTGAAATGGCGGTTAGCACCAAAGTTCAAACCACTGAAATTGAAGTCATCAGCAAAAACCATCAAATCTTAGTTATGGAATTAGACCTTTCGGTGGTAAAAGAAGAAAACAATGTTTTATATATATTGGTACACTTCAGGGATATAACGAAAAGAAAAAATCTCGAATTAGAACTGAAAGAAGAAAAGTGCAAATTGGATAATATCGTAAGTGAAATAGGCGCTGATCTCTTGGTTATTGATAGGAACAACAAAATATGCTGGGCAAATAAACGACTCATCGAAAATCACCCCTTAGGCAAGAACATCTTAAATCGCACGTGTTTTGATACGTATTGTCACTTTAAATCCGCCCCCACTGATTGTCCCTCCAGCAAGGTGTTTAAAACGGGAAAAATAAATCAAACGGAACACGTCATCTATAATAAACATAAAAAAATATTTCTCAATGCGATCAGTTCCCCCATCTTTGATAAAGACGGGAATGTGGTGCAGGTCCTGGAATTAATTCAAGACATCACAGAAAAGAAACAAGCAGCAGAGAAACAAGAAAAACTGCAACAACAATTGGTACACTCTGACAGATTAATCTCCCTTGGGCGACTTGCAGCCGGTGTGGCTCATGAAGTTAATACGCCTCTTGCCATACTTTCGGGTATGATACAAGGTTTTCTCGAAAGAAATAATACGTTCACAAGGGAGACCGTAAAAGAATTCAGGACTATGCAAAAGGTAACAAAACGTATTGAGACAACGGTAGATTCGTTGTTAGACCTGTCTCACTCCGAGGGAAACGAGCATCCGAAACCCGTTAATATTAATGAAATGATTAAAAACACCGTCTCCCTTATCATCGAACAGTTTATGGCAAAAGACAAAAATATCGTCTTGAAACTATCTTCACGATTGCCTAAAATCAAAGGATTTGCAGAACAATTGCAGCAGGTGTTTATGAATTTGCTTATCAACGCAGACGATGCCACTGCCGTCGGCGACACCATTTCAATCACCACTGCTCAAAAAGATAAAAATACCATCTCCCTCTGTTTTAAAGACACGGGTACTGGCATTCAGAGGGATTATCTGTCTAAAATCTTTGATCCATTTTTTACAACAAAAGAAGTGGGTAAAGGAACAGGACTTGGCTTATCTATTACGTATGGAATTATAGAAAGACATTGTGGTACGATTCATGTCAAAAGTAAAATAGGTAGCGGTACTACCTTTGATATCAATTTACCCATAGATTTTGGAAAGGCAACAGCCCATGGATAGAGGAATAAAAATATTAGTCGTGGATGACGATAAGGACTATAATTTGTATTTAGCTAAATTTTTGTCTGATGAGGGGTATGTAACCAAAGGCATTACCAAACCGATGGATACACTGTCCACATTGGAACAGGAAAAGTTTCACATTGTCATACTCGATCTAAAAATGCCGCAAATAAGTGGTACGGAATTACTCAAAGAAATAAAATCGAAGTATCCGAATATGTGCGTTATTATATTAACGGGATATCCTTCTTTTAAAACAGCCGTTGAGACGATGAAACTTGATGCATTTGACTACTTAAAAAAGCCATTTGATTTAAATGATTTACGAAGGGCGCTCAACAATGCGCAAAAAACGTATTGCCTTATTGGGAGCACAAAGGATAAGCTCAAGAGTTCTGTAGGAAAGAAACTTAAATTTTTAAGAAAGAGTAAAAGAATCACGCAGAAGCAATTAGCAAACCGTACCAGTTTATCGCCGAGCTTGCTATCGCAGATAGAAAATGGCCAAATCGCAGCTTCTCTTACCACCCTGGATAAATTATCATCGGCGCTTAACGTTAAGATATCCTATTTTCTTGATGAAGAGGCCGTTGAAGTTCCAGCGAATGAATAGATAGGATGTCAGACTTTTATAAAGCATTATTTTTCAGGAGTTTTACTGAATGGATAAACTGTTCAATATTGTCTCAAATTTAGGCTCCCCGAAGATTCTGGTTATCGGGGATTTAATGCTCGACAAGTATGTTTGGGGCGAGGTGAAACGCATCTCACAGGAAGCCCCCATCCCAATCATCAATGTCTCTTCGGAAGATGTTCGGCCAGGGGGCGCGGGAAGCGTTATAAATAACTTAAAGACATTAGGGGCGCAGGTGTTTCCCTGTGGAATCATCGGAGACGATGCGCACGGACACACGCTCATGGGCATTTTCAAACAACTTGGAGTAGAGACGGCAGGAATCATCGTTGATAAAAGCCGTCCGACCATCATGAAAATGCGTTTCATGGGACATTTGCAAACTGCTGGCAAAGGGGTACAGCAGCTCCTGCGGGTTGATTACGAAAAGACACATGTTATATCTGCCGAAATAGAAACACAGCTTAATAACTATTTGCAGAAAACAATACCGTCATGCGATGTCGTCCTGGTTTCTGATATGAATAAAGGATTACTTTCACATTCATTTCTGAAAGCAATTGCGACTCTTTGCAAAAAATATAAAAAGACTGCGATTGTCGACCCCAAACTTGTGAACGATTATTCCTGTTACGAAGGTTTTACAGCCATGACCCCAAACAGGAATGAAACCGAACTTGCCACCGGAATAAAAATTACCGATAACGACACCCTGCATCGTGCCGGAAATAAACTCGTTTCAAACCTTTCCCTGGAGTATTGCATCATTACCATTGATAAAGACGGTATGTTTCTGTATCACAAAAATGGGAGTGGAAAGATAATACCGACCGTTCCTCGTGCCGTATTTGATGTGACAGGTGCAGGTGATATGGTACTCAGCATCTTTGGCATGGTAGTCGGGAGTGGTCATGGTTTTGAAGAAGCTGCCCCGCTTGCCAATGTCGCGGCCGGAATAGAAGTCGGAAAGATCGGCGCAACCCCGGTCAGTAAAGCTGAAATTTTGAGTGAACTCATGAGTGGGAAAAGTCAACTATCGGGCAAAATCAAGGATATCGAAGTGCTTGATGGTATTTTGAATGAGCATAGAAAGAAGAATGACAAGATCGTCTTTACCAATGGCTGTTTCGATATACTACACATCGGACACATCGAATACCTTAAATTTGCCAGGAAACAGGGCGATTTACTCGTGATAGGATTGAATACCGACCGTTCTGTCCAGAGTCTGAAAGGCCCAAGTCGTCCCTTCGTCTCTGAAACTGAACGTGCCAGAATGCTTGCCGCCCTGGAAGACGTAACCTACGTGGTACTCTTTGACGAACAGACTCCCCTGCGCCTCATTAAAGCTGTAAGGCCCGATGTACTGGTAAAAGGGGAAGATTGGAAAAATGCCGGCGCTGTAGGCAGTGAAATTGTTGAAGCCTACGGAGGGAAGGTCGTGTTTGCACCCTTTGTAGAAGGAATTTCAACCACCAACATAGTTTCCAGAATAATCAAACGGCACAGCGAAACGGAAACATTAAAAGATGCCGTTGGTCAAACTTCTTAAATAATATAGAAAATCCCCCTTAGACTTAAACGGAATAACTCGAATGGAAAATGAATTACTTATGGACGATATAAAATTACAATTACAAGAAAGTATAGATACCAAAAAGGCATTATTATCGGCCAATCTCGGCATAATCAGGAAAATAGCCGATACTGTAGTAAATGCATTCAGGAACAACCACCGCATCTATCTCATTGGCAATGGTGGTAGCGCAGCTGATGCCCAGCATATTGCCGGGGAGCTGATCGGAAGGTTTAAAATGAACCGACGTCCCCTCCCTGCGGTTGCATTAACAACCGATACTTCTGTAATTACCGCACTTGCAAACGACTTTGGTTATGATACCTGTTTTGCCAGGCAAGTCGAGGCGCTGGCTGACAGAGGCGACGTTATTCTGGCTTTTAGCACCAGTGGAAATTCAAAAGGCATTTTAGATGCAGTTAAAGTTGCAAGGGATAGGGGGGCAATTTCCATTGGATTTACGGGAAAGGATGGCGGTCTCTTAGGCAGTGCAGCCGATATCTGCTTGAAAATTCCATCAAACAATACACCTCGAATACAGGAATGTCACATTACCGTTGGGCATATTGTGTGCTCGATTGTCGAAAAAGAACTTTTTGGGGCAGCAAATAAGTGAACAAGAAAAAGGCCGTATTTCTTGATCGTGACGGTACCATTATTGTTCACGAGCCTTATCTGAGTTCTCCCGATCAACTAAAGTTATTACCCAATGCCGCAGAAGGGATTCGCCTCTTCAAGGAATCCGGGTATCTGGTTATAGTCATTACGAATCAATCAGGCATAGCCAGGGGATTTTTTGATGAGGAACGATTAACGCTTATTCATAAGAAACTAATGAGTATGCTGAAAGATGAGGGTGTCGAGATTGATGATATCTATTATTGTCCACACTACACAGAAGGAGTAGTAGAGGAGTATAAACTCGACTGCGATTGCAGAAAACCCAAACCCAAAATGCTCCTCAACGCCGCAAAACAACACAATATTGATTTAACACAATCCGTGATGATTGGCGATTCTGAGGTGGATATGCAGGCTGGCAAAAATGCGGGATGTACGTCTATATTGATAAGGAACGGCTGTACGGACAGCACAAACACTCCCTCTATAACAGGCATGGATTACGTCGTAAAAGACTTGCTAGGGGCTGCAAGGTTGTTTATTCGTTAAACAGAACAAAAATATCCGAAATAATGAGACACCGGTATTATATGAATTACTGCGACTTAGAGGATAAAGACTTCAATATCAGTGATGAAGATAAAATATTGGACAGCCTTTTTTATAAAAAACAGTAAAGGAGCTTAGGTATGCTCAAAAAAGATGCAATAAATGAAATTCTTAGAAGAACCAAGAACTATTTACAGTTACAGTTTCACGTAAAACAAATCGGACTCTTCGGTTCGTATTTGAGGAACGAACAACACGAAAAAAGTGATGTTGATATTCTTGTGGAGTTTGAAAAAGGACACAAAGACTTTTTTAACTATTTACGACTGAAAAGTTATCTTGAGGAAATTATGAATGCTTCTGTTGACCTCGTGATGAAGGAAGCCGTCAAACCGAGGTTAAAAGATGCAATTCTAGGGCAGGTCCATTATGTCTGAGAAAAGACGCGATTACGGTCTTTTTATTGATGACATCCTTGAAGCGATAAGAAAGATTGAACAATACACCGAAGGGGATACTTTTGAAGGCTTTTCGCATAATGAAATGGCAGTTGATGCGGTTATAAGAAACTTTGAAATCATTGGAGAAGCTGCCAGAAATATCCCCGAAGAAATCAAAGGGAAATATCCGTTTGTGGAATGGAAAGAGATGATTGGATTCAGAAACGTTCTCGTCCATGATTATTTTGGTATAGATGTAGAATCTGTATGGGACACTGTACAGAATAACATTCCAATCTTGGAAAAACATGTGCTGGAAATGAAGTCGAATTATGAACGGACAAACCCTTGAACAAATTCTTTCAAAAAAATCACATTGATTTAACCCAATCCCTCATGATTGGCGACTCGGAGGTAGATATCCGGTTTCTTTTACCACCCAGTCCAGATAACTCTTTGCACCCTGGGTAATCGGTAGGGCAATGATCTCTGGGACTTCATAGCTGTGGAGTTCTTTGACGCGTTTTTCAACGGTATTGAACAGGTCTTCTCTCGTCTTCATTATCATTAGCACTTCGCGCTCAATATTTAATTTCCCCTGCCATTTGAAAATAGATTCGATAGGCTGCACGATGTTACAACAGGCTACTTTGCCCTCTTCCACAAGGGTTTTACCGATCTTTCGAGCCTCTTCTATTGAACTGGCTGTCACAAAAATTACAATTGTTTTTGTCATGTTCGATGAATGGTTCTATAGGCTATCTGACCAGACCTCTTTCAATTGTCTGCTTATCGCACATACCGCCGCGTCTTTTCAAAAGTGATTCAATTTCTTCGCTGCCCTCTTCATCCCGTGTTACATATACCAACGTGCAACGGCATCCTTTAGGGCTTTTACAATCTGTGTGAGGAGGTTTTATATTGTGGAGCGTTTTATGATTGGGAAGCAGATGACTTCCGTCTAATGCCTTACATACATCGCAAGTATCGTCGTCTTTTGCGGATGAATAATAGACATAAGCAATTTCTTTCAGGTGGGTATTGACTACGTCTGGCTTTTTCTCTTTGCGGCATTGAGGGGTTGGGTAAGTATTTCTTGCTGTCCTGCCTTTTATCCTATTTTTAATGAGATAATAAATAATGTATACAGCTATGAGAAGTACGAGAAAACGTGTCATTGATTACACGGCACCTTTGGGCTTTCTCAGCATGAATAAAAACAAACCGCCCACTACCAATACCGCTTGCGTCAATATGATGCTCTTGATCCATATAGCAAAACATCTCCATAACAGGTCTGACCCGCGTACCTGTTCAATTGCATTGGAAACACGCATAAAGGCATAGATTGCAATCAATGAGATAAATATTGCCATAACGATTATGATAAATGCCTTTAGTTTTTGTTTCATGGTTCTTTATCTTTCAGTTGTTATGTTTATCAAAGGTAACAATTACGTCTTCCGGTTCTTCCTGTTTATTTACTGTTTCTGTAGTTTTGCCTTGTTCACTGTAATTCATATCCATTGCCTTTTTATACTCTGCAAATGCCTCATCTATCATATCTTTTTCCTCATAGGCATATGCCAAATGATAACGGGCGCCAATATTTTCAGGGTCAGAACCCACGGTTTTTCTAAATTCACTGATGGCACTCTCTGCCATGTTTTTACTTGCATACGCCAACCCTAAATTAAAATGGGCTTTCGACGAGGCAGGATTCAATTCCAACAATTTCTTCCATGTTGAAATCGCATCATCATACAAACCCTGTTGCAGATAAACGGTACCCAGCTTGTCGTAAGCTTCCAGGAAACGGGTATTGGATGTAATGGATTTGTTATACATAACTGCGGCCTTATCGAGCAAGCTTCGTTCGGCATAAGCCTCGCCCAGTTTGTAAAGGGCGCGGGTATTATCAGGATTCGTTTTTATGATATTTTCAAATTCCGAAATTGCCTCATCACAGAGTCCTTTTCCGTAATATGCCTCCCCAAGATTGAGTCGTACCACTACATTGGAAGTGTCTTTTGTCAAAATCCCTTTATACACATGTATGGCTTCATCCAGCATTCCTTTCATGGCATAGGTATGACCCAGATAGCATGATGCCAGCAAATCGTCAGGATTTTCATCTACAACTTTCCTAAATGAAGTTATGGCGTCATCGAAGAAACCTCTCGTATATTGGTTGTATCCAGCAATACTTTCAGGGGCTATCCCCTTGTTAGCAGTTTGGTAAGCCTTCGTCTTTTCATAGATTTTTTTCCCTTCGTTGGCCAGTTCTAAATTTCTCATAGCTTCCATGTCTTTGGGATTTATCTTGAGCGCCAGATTATGTTCCGCAATGGCCTCATTAAACATGTTTTTATTCCTGTAGGCAAACCCGAGGTTGTCGTGAGCCTTGGAATAATCCGGATTAATCCTTACGGCCAATTTAAATTCCGCTATTGCATCATCAAACATCTTCTGCCTGCAAAAAGCCACACCAAGGTTGTTGCGTGCTTCTGCAAGATCAGGTTTAATCGTGAGCGCCCTCTTAAATTGCACGATTGCCTCATCGAGCATGTCCTTATTCACATAATTTGCTCCATGATTATTAAACTCCATTGCCAACTGGTATTTGTCAGCCTCGCTGTTATTCTTTGATTGTTGTTTATTCGAGGAAGCACATCCAAAAAAGCATAAGACAAGACAGATACACATCAACGTCTTTTGCAATGTCCATTCGGATTTTATCATGTTTCACCTATAAAAAACTCTGCATTTTGAGGTAAATCCATCTTGCTGCAGGTAATTATTCTCCGGGCGCTATTTTCATTAATTTATATAGAATCAATATCAAAGTCAATGATAAAAATTAGTTAACTTCCTTTGTTCTCCGTAAGAAACATAGCTAATTCCCTTATGACTGCAACAATCCCAATACCTCGTTCCTCAATTGATTGGTTACCTGAATAGTATATTCGCGATCTGTCCTTGAGTTGTCAAAAGATAGAGGCTTGCCAAAATTCATCTTAACGTATCTCTTTTCCGGGTGAGAGAGCCATCCACGTTTTGGCATAAATTGATTACTGCCACAAATAGCCACAGGAACAACCCTCCTCCCTGATTTCAAGATAATCAATGAAATACCTCTTTTAAAAGCACCAAGCTGGCCGTCCTCACTACGCGTTCCTTCAGGAAAAACGACAAGTGATTTTTTTGCTGTTAACTTCTTAACGGCTGTTAAAAGGGTTTCATAGGCTTTTCTATCTTCACCTCTTTGAATGGGTATGTGGCCTGATACCTTCATGTACGCCCCCAGGATTGGAACACGGAAGATCGTGTCTTTCGAGATAAAGCTAATGTTTGTGGGTATACAGGCCAGAGAGAGTTTAATATCCATCATACTTTGATGGTTTGAGATAAAGATGACTGGCTCGTTCTTTGGTATGTTCTCCAGCCCCTGAATTTCTATCTTCATGCCCAGGAGTTTAAATGCGATGCGGCTAAAAACCCTTTCTGTAGTATTAAATATATTTTCCTTGTCCTTTGCATCCAGACTTAAGATTGCAGCCGTCAATATAGAAAATAGCCAGAATAAAACGAATAATGCCCACGAATACAAAGTTACCACTATCTGATATAATTTATACATAACGAGTGTGCTTGTACTCCTAAAAGAATTTATGACTGAATGCTTATTTAATTGTCGTTATTCTAGCTTCAAATTACCGTTTTTCAACAATTAAGATTTTGTTTGACAAATTGGTACTTAAGTCATAACCTTAAATTTACGTTAAGGAAATTCAAAGTTGCAGTTGTAGCGCGAACTTTAGTTCGCATAGCAGGATGTAAGCGAACTGAAGTTCTCGCTACATTGAAAAAGTTGCCGAATGCCTAATTTAGAAATAAAATATTAAGATGTCCTTGAATATCATCAAATCCATGAAGGAACTACTCCTTAAATCAATCCACGCATTGAAAGATATGTTTGATTTTATTGTCCTTCTGAATTACAGAGACAATATGTCACAAAACAGCAACGGCGTCATAAGGTCGTCTTTACGGACGGTTGCTAAGAGCGCTATTGTAAATAGATTTTATGGCGGACTAGCGCTCTTATTTTCAACATGTCTGCTTTTATTATTATTGGGTGCGGTTTGTGTTTATAGTTTTCTCCGATTTCCACCCGGGCTTGTTATTTTCTCTATTGGCAGCCTTGTTATACTATTCCTTGTTTTTTTAAGGGTATTCCTGATACCCTTATTCTCCTTATTGAACAAGGATAAAATTGCGTTATTAATCGAACAAAAGTATCCTTCCCTGAATAACACCCTCATCAGTTCAATTCAATTGACCAGGCACAAATTACGCGAAAAGAAAGTTGAATATTCCGGGCAAATGGTCTCGATGCTTGTGGATAATACAGCAAATCAATTAAGGCTGCTAGACCTCAGTCGTGTAGTTGATAAAAAGTTTCTCCGATTAAGCTGTATAATTCTGAGCTTCTCTGCGTTTGTTTTTTGTACAATGTACGTATTACATCGTTCGTATTTCGATAAAAACATACCCCTCCTTTTTAGCTGCCTCATTCATGAAGAAGGAATTTACGAAAAGGGGCTATCCGCTTATGCAAGGCCTATTATTGGAGACATTACGATAAGTTATCGATACCCACTCTATTCAGGATTGCAGCAAAAGACGGTATACAATACCAGCGGAGATATTAAGGCATTAAAGGGAAGTGAGGTGCAAATGAGCGCCATAAGCGACCGGACATTAGCATCTGCAGCAATCGTCTTTAATGATTCAACCAAAATTTCCTTTGTGGTAGAAAACGGCAAAACAATGAAAGGCACTCTGGCATTACTTGAGAGCGGAACGTATGTCTTTGAGACTACCGATAGTGCAGGTAGAACTCTTAAGGACACGATGCCCCATAAAATTCAAGTGGATTCAGACCAATATCCTGAGGTATCCATAAATGTTCCGGCAAATGATATCACTGTCAATGAAAAGGATGTTGTTGAACTCAAGTATACGACCAACGATGACTTTGGCATAAGTGAAATTTCTCTTGTGTTCGAGCACGGGAATGAAAGAAAAACTAAAATAATTACCAGCTTTAGTAAGAGACAACTCCAATATAGCGGCGCTTATTCATGGTCGCTCAGTGAATTAAACCTGAAGCCGGATGATAAGATTCCATACCATATAGAAGTAAAAGACAACGACACTATATCAGGCCCTAAAGTCAGCAGTTCCAAAACGTATTATTTAGAAATATACAGTTCCAGAAAAAAGCATCAGGAACTGGTGCAATTACAAGAGGCACTATTACAGGAATTACTCCGTATGTTATCTGATGACCTCACAAAGAGGATTGACGATGAAAAGTGTGCATCCAGGGATTATCTCGTCATGACGCAAGACGGTATACAGGAACGGGCAGAGAGGATCATTCGTCTTTTTACCGATATTTTAGTGGGCATGCAAGAGGATACATTGGCAAATTACAGCGTATACTATTCCCTCGAAAACCTGAAAAACAAGTTCCGTGATATTACCGAGAAAAAGCGGACAGCCATCCGACAATCCATACAAAATATAGCAGCTAATAATATTCCAGTTTCCGTATTGAACGAATTGCAAAAAGTTCAGGACGAAGAAGCGGTTGAGGTCGAAAATATTATCCTCTTCCTGAATGAATTGATCCAGAAGCAAAAGCTGGACGAAGTCTTAGATACGGGAAAGAACCTTATTCAATCTCAAAACAATATTGAGAACTTACTCGATAAATTACGTAAGGGAGAAGATGCAAAACTCAACGAACAGGTACTTTCGGAACTCAAGCACATCGAAGAAACTATCCAGCAAATGATGGAGAAGCTTATGAAAATGGCAGAGGGTGAGCACATGGATGAATTTTTAAATGCAGATGCCCTTAAAAATATCGAACAAAACGACATTATGAAAGAGTTGAATGCCATGAAAGATGCATTCGATAAAGGGGATTTAAATGCAGCCCTGGAGGCGGCGCAGAAGCTGCTTTCTGCCCTCCAGGGAATGATGGATCAGATGAAATCTTCCGGCCAAAAATTTGCAGATTCATCCTTTTCCAATATGCTGAATGACGCAAACCAATTAACGGATAAAATATCTGAATTGGAAAGTAAACAGAGAGAACTTACAGAGAATACCGATAAACTGAAGAAAGACATTCAAAAACGCACGTCAGAATCTACCAATGAAACCTTTAAATCATTTTTCGAAAAACAGGAAAAAAGGGTAGAAACAATAAAAAAAGACCTTTCAGAGACGAAGGAAACCCTCGCGAAAAACGAACTGTTACAAGAATATCTTCGTGTGAATCGCGACTTAAAACGCATGGCAGAGGAAGGAGAGACAATGTCAGGCAGATTTAGTGAATTCTTTGGCAGTGACGAAGAGGTTGGTGAATTTCAAAAAGAATCTAATAAGTTGGTTGAACTATCAAAGAGAAATGCCGAACTGAATCGGGAAATCAACAAAGACCCCATGCAGAGGGATTTCCTCAACATGTCGCGAGAACTGCCGCAGACGGAAGAAACACTTTCTCATCTTGAAGAAATGATCAAGGGATGGGACGCAAAGGAATCACTAAATTTGTCTAAGGAAATGTCGCAAAACCTGAACCAGTGGAATAGCCGCATGCAAAATACCCTGGAACAAAAAAAAGTTACCAAAAAAGAGGAAGTTCCTGAAAAAGACTTAGAGGTTGCTGAAAATGCCCAGGACGCTGCGAATCAGAACCAACAGATCATCAAAGACCTCGAATCCATGATGAAATTCCTCGAAGAACAGCAGGTCGCCAGTTTGACGCAGGAAGACAAAGATACCATGCAAAAGTATGCCGAGAAACAAAAGGAACTGCAGGAAGATACTGAAGAAATAACGGAAACGGCGGATAAACTTTCTGATCAAAATCCATTTATGGACGAGCAGGCTGACAGACAGCTAGACCTGGCATCAAAATCTATGGGAGAAGCAAAGGAAAAACTGGATAAAAACGATGCACAGGGCGCCGTGATTGATGAAAGAGAATCACTCTACCGCCTTGCTGAGGCAAAAAAGGGCATGGAAATGGCAAAAGAGCGCATTACGAAGGGAATGATGGGAACAGGGATTCCGATGCCCATGCAAAGACCTTTCCACGGCCGGATGGACGAAGGCCAGTTTGGAGCTTCTACGGAAAAAGTTGAAATACCCTCAGAAGAAGCATACAAGGTGCCCAAGGAATTCAGGCAGGACATCCTCGACGCCTTAAAAGAAGGCCTGCCGGAAAAATACAAAGACCTGAACAAAGACTATTATCAGAGATTGGTGGATTAGGTGAATCTTAATCTGATGCAAATATGGAGGATGAAAATGTCTATAAAGGATGCACGAATAAAAGCCAGAAAGATACGAGCAAGTTTTGGAAAGAAGCTATATTCAGACAGCGCAAATCTCATCCGCGAGGACCGTAACCGTTGAACAAATTCGTTGTAGATGCCAGCGTCGCTATTAAATGCAGAAACATCATTGCAATAGAGGTAAAAAGGCAAGCGGGCATTTTTAGCACGTCCATTGATATAGTTACCCAAATGGAGTATTACCCAATTTAGTTAAACCAAATTGGAGACTATTCCGGAATGAAAATATTCAACAGAATCCTCAATATCAAAGTCCAATCTTAAATTAAATTACACTTTACTTTAAGTGTGATATAAAGTATAGTCAAATTGTCTATGATAGTAAATGAACCGATTTTTGAAAGAACCGTAATAGAGGAAATCAAAAAATATCTGCATACAAACGATATAATTGTTTTGCATGGAGCGCGCCAGGTCGGCAAAACATCTATCCTCTCCTATCTTGAAAACCAACTGAAATCACAAAAAAGAATCACCTATTTCATTGACCTTGAAGATTCGCGCTTTGTAAAAATACTTGACGCAGGGGTTGATGATTT
>Ga0082335_1003961_pt1 | contig 23271 bp, 23 predicted proteins | sample Subgrocontami58m_FD_72375 | JGI IMG/M metagenome (GOLD analysis project Ga0082335, IMG submission 72375) | Subsurface groundwater microbial communities from S. Glens Falls, New York, USA - GMW37 contaminated, 5.8 m (SPADES assembly) (version 2) ...
GTCCCGCAGCGGCCGGGTAACCGCCTGCCCTACGCCGCGCCCCATGGCGTCTACCGCTGCCGGGGCGAGGAGCGCGTAGTCACCTATCTAGCCGAACGCGGGCCGGTGTCGGAGCGCAAGGCCGAGCGCTGGGTCGCCCTCGCCGTCTTCACCGACGCCGAGTGGCAGGGCTTCTGCTCCGCCCTGGGCAACCCCGCCTGGGCTGGCGACGAGCGCTTCGCCACCCTGGCCGGACGCAAGGCCCACGAGGACGAGCTGGACCAGCACATCCAGGGTTGGACGGCCCAGCGCACCGCCGAGGAGGCGATGCACCTCTTGCAAGCCCGCGGCGTCGCCGCAGGCGTGGTCCAGGACGCCGAGGACACCCTGAAGCACGACCCCCACCTCAGGGCGCGGGGGTACTATCAGTATCTGAATCACCCCGAGGCCGGCCAGACCGCTTATGACGGCCCACCGTTCCGGCTGAGCCGCACTCCAGTCGCCCTGCGCCGCCACGCCCCTCTCTTGGGCGAGCACACAGAGTACATCTGCAAAGAGCTCCTAGGCTTCAGCGACGACGAGATCGGCCAGCTAGTCGTGGACGGCGTGCTGGAGTAGGATTGGTCTCGCCATCGCTGCTGGCAAAGTCCGAGGGCAGGGTATACTAATAGTAGAAATTGCTCTTGGCGAAGCGAGGCTCTGAATGCCCCACGTGCCCAAGCCGACCCCAGCGGCCTCCGAGGACTACCTGACCACCATCTACCGCTTCCACGAGCAGGGCCGCCCGGCCATCGCCGCCCGCCTCGCCGACACCCTGGAGGTGACCCCGGCCACCGCCTTCGGCATGCTGAAACGCCTGGTGCGCGATGGCCTGGTCCATATCGCGCCCGGCAAGGCCCTCTCCCTCACGGACAAGGGGCACGCCATCGCCGAGCACGTGGTGCGCCGCCACCGGCTGGCAGAGCGGCTGCTAACCGAGGTGCTCAACCTGGAGTGGCACCTGGTCTACGAAGAAGCCCACCTGTTCGAGCACGCCATCTCATCCCTGGTCGAGCAGCGCTTGGTGGAGTTCCTGAACGATCCCGCCACCTGCCCCCACGGCTACCCCATTCCCGGCCACCGGAACGCCCATCCCCAGCCCCCCCTGACCGCCCTCATCGCCCTGTCCGAGGGGACCCGGGCGGTGGTGGCGCGGGTGCCGGAAGACGACCAGAACCTGCTCCAATACCTGGGAGCCCACGGGTTTGTGCCGGGCGAAGCCATCCAGATAAGCCAAGTAGCCGCCTTTAAGGGCACCATCACGGTGCACTGCGAGGCCTGCACCGACAAGGAACTGGTCCTAGGACAGCAGATAGCGGCCACCCTCCTGGTCACCCCCTTCTAACTGCCACCATGCCCACTCGCCCCTGGGAATGGGTCTTGACATCGCCCTCAATGTGTGTTAACTTCTGGAGTGCATGTGTACGTCCTTAGAAATAAAGTTAGTGTAAACATACATAGGAGCAGGCCGTGGCTTATTCCCTCCTGATCACCTTTCGCGAAGGCGTCGAAGCGGCCTTGATCATAGCGATCGTCTTTGGCTACCTCGGCCGCCTCGGCGAGCAACGGCTTTACCGGCGAGTCTGGCTGGGCGCGGGCCTGGCACTCTTCGGGAGCGTGCTGGCCGGCGTGGCCCTGCAAGTCATCCGGGTGAAGCTTTCCGGCGCTGCCCTGGAGGCCCTGGAGGGCAGCACGATGTTCCTGGCGGTGGCTGTGCTCACGTGGATGATTTTCTGGATGAGGCGCCAAGCAGCCAGCCTCGGCGGACACCTGCGTAGCCAGGTGGACATGGCCCTCAAGACCGGATCGGGCGTAGCCCTCGCCCTGCTGGCCTTCAGCGCCGTGGGCAGGGAGGGCCTGGAGACAGTCCTGTTCCTGTTTGCGGGGGCCGGCGCTGCCCCCTCGGGCCTGCTTTACTGGCTGGGCGCTGGCAGCGGGCTGCTGGCTGCAGGTGCGGCCGGCTATCTCCTTTACGTTGGCACCGCCCGCCTGCCCCTGCGCGCCTTCTTCGACATCACGGGCGTGGCCCTCATCGTCCTGGCGGCGGGACTACTGGTCGGGGGCATGAGAGAGTTCCGGGAGATGGGCCTTTTCTCCAACCTTGGCCCCCACGTCTGGGACACCTACGCGGTGCTAGCGGATAACTCCTCCCTGGGCCGGTTCCTGGCCGCCCTCATCGGCTATGATTCCAGCCCCCTCCTGGGCCAGCTCGTAGCCTACTGGACGTACTTGCTCGCGGCCCTGGGCCTGTTCTTCCTGGGGCGCGGGCGCCCTCACGCCGTCCGCGCGGTGAGCCAGCCTGCGGCGTCAACCGTTGAGAGCGCGCGGCGGCCATGAAGCAGTCGCTAGCAGTCCTGGTGGCGCTCCTGCTGGTCGCCTGCGGCGGGGCGAGCGGCGGACGCGAGATAGCTATCAGCCAGCGCGAGCTGAGCGGGGGTCAGCAATCCCTGGAGCCCAAGACTGTGACCATTAAGGCCGGCGAGAAGGTGATTTTCGTGGTCAAGAACGAGGGCGCCCAAGACCATGAGTTCGAGAGCGATGAGGCAAGCATCGAGGAGATCGTGGTGCCGCCTGGCAAGCTCAGGCGGGTCCCTTGGCAGGCGCCCTCCAAGGCCGGCACCTATCCTGTCTACTGCGATCTGCCCGGGCATCGTGCGGCGGGCATGGAGCTGAGCCTGGTGGTCGAATAGGCCGGGGGAGCGCGTCCAGGTTTCGCTCAGAGCTTGCCTGTGTTGCGCCCCCGCGAGGCCTGACTAGCGTGATGGCGACAATCGTTAGGAGGAATGGATGAAGGCGAGATTTCTACAGGCGATAGCCGGGCTGTTCGCCAGTCTTGCTCTGCTGGCGGCCGCCTGCGGCGGGGCGCCCGCGCCCAAGGAGCACCTGGTTATCGCGATCCAGCCCACCGCTAACCCGGAGACGCTTTCGACGGAGTCGAAGGAGCTGGAGCACTTCCTGGAGACCAGGCTGGGGGCGGAGGTGGAGATCATCGTGCCCACTCTATTCGGGGGCGTGATCGAAGCCCTTCGATTCGGCCACGCGCAGGCCGCCTTTATGAGCGCTTGGCCGGCCGCCCTCGCCGCCAAGAACGCCGGCGCCGAGGTGGCCCTCGCCGAGGTCCGCGAGGTGGTCATCGGCCAGGAAAAACAGGAGAAGCCTTTCTACTTCTCCTACTGGGTGGTCCGCAAGGACAGCCCTTACCGTAGCCTGAGCGACCTCCGCGGGAAGAAGGTCGCCTTCTCGAGCCCGCTCTCCACATCAGGCTATGTCTTCCCCACCGCTAGGATGCTGGAACTGGGGCTGCTGAGCCCCGACTCTAAAGAGCCGGACCTAAAGCAGTTCTTTGGCCAGGTCCTGTTCGCCGGGGGCTATGCTCAGAGCTGGGAAGCCCTCAAGCAAGGCCAGGTGGATGTGGCCATCATCGCCGGCGACGTATCCGAGAAGCTCTACCGCGAGGTGCTGGAAGGGACCCGTATCATCGAGCAGCAGGGGCCCATACCCTCCCACGCGGTGGTCTTCAGCAAGGACCTGCAAGAGCCTCTGCGGTCCAAGCTGCGCGATGCCCTGCTGGAGCTTGGCACCCCCGAGAACCGGCCCCTGATGCGAAAGTTCATCTCGGGCATATTCGTGCAGTTCCAGGTAAGCAACACCAAGGAGCACCTCGCCGGCCTCACCCAGGCATTGGACCAGACCAAACTCACGTTCACCGAAGCCTTGCGGTGAAAACAGCCGCCGGGCCCAGCACGTAGGCACGTGCAATGCTCGCCCCAGTGCACACAGCCTTCGCTTCCTTCGAGGTGGCGGTGAATAACGCCGAGCCGCTGACGCCTGTCGCCTCCGCCGTCGCGGTCAGGGACCTCTGGGCCTCCTATGCCAAGAAGCGGCCTGTCCTGAAGGGGATCAGCCTGGACGTGCCGGCCGGCCAGCTGTGCATGGTCCTGGGTCCCAGCGGGAGCGGCAAGACGACGCTTCTGAAGAGCATCAAGGGCCTAATCAAGCCGCAAGCAGGGTCCGTCACCGTGCTCGGGATCGCCTTGAGGACCGGCCTGAAGGGAAGCGCCGGGAAGGACTTAGCCCGCAAGGTGGCCTACATCCCCCAGACCCTGGGGCTGGTCCGCAACCTGACCGTACTCCAGAATGCCCTGGTGGGGACCCTGGCGCGCGTCGGCACCCTGCCGTCCCTGGTGCAAGTCTTCCCGCGGCCGCTAGTGGAGGAAGCGGTCGCCACGCTGGAGTCCCTCGGCCTGGGGCACAAGCTGGGCGAGAAGGCCTACAACCTCAGCGGCGGCGAGAGACAGCGGGTCGCCATCGCCCGCGCTCTCATGCAGAACCCACGCCTGATCCTGGCGGATGAGTTCGTCTCCCAGCTGGACACGCCCCGGGCGATCGAAATCATGGACGTGGTGAAAGGGATCGCCAGCCAAGGGGTGACGTTCCTCATAACCACTCATGAGCTGAACCTAGTGGCTAGCTACGGCGACAGCGCCATCGTTTTGCGCGACGGCCGGAAGGTCCACGAGGGCCCGGCCTCTCAGGTAAACCTGGATGTCCTCAGGGGGCTGATGCAATGAGGTGGCTCCGCTCCTGGCTTCCCCATCTGCTAGTCGGGGCGCTGGCCCTCCTGGCGATGGGGAAGATGGGCCTCCTCGATACCGGACGCTGGAGCCACGGGACCAGGAACGTAGCGACGTTCTCGGCGTCCATGTTCCCTCCCAACTGGGAGGTGCTTCCCGCCGTATCCGGGGCGATGGTGGAGACCATCCAGATCGCCTTCGTCGGGACCCTGCTAGGGTTCATCATGGCCCTCCCTCTGGCCCTGCCCAGCACCAGGACGCTTTTCCCTCCCGCCGTCACTCTCCCGCTCAAGCTGTTGTTGGGGATCGTCCGGACCGTGCCCTCCCTGCTCTGGGCCATCATCTTCGTGGTCGCCTTCGGCCTGGGGCCTCGGGCCGGCGCGCTGGGGATCGCTTTCTATACCCTGGGGTTCCTGGGGAAGCTATATTACGAGGCCTTCGAGGGCGTGGACCTGGAGGTGACGGAGGCCGTGCGCAGCGTGGGGGCCAACCGGCTGCAGCTTCTGCGCTACGCCCTGCTTCCGGAGGCTGCCAACACCATCATCAGCCAGCTACTGTTCGTATTCGAGTACAACGTGCGGGCCTCGGCGATCATGGGGTTCGTGGGAGCGGGTGGCATAGGCTTCTATATCTTAGGGTACGTCCAGCTCTTGCAGTACCAGAGCCTCACGACAGCCTTGCTTGTCACCCTGGTGGTGGTGCTTGTCATCGACTTCCTCAGCTCCCGGCTGAGGAGCGTGGTGCTGCCCGCTCCACGCCCTTCGGCCCTGGGGTGACCTACACCAGCCGCGCCTGCCCCTGAGGCGCCGGCGCGGGGCCCGGCCCCAGGGGCGCTCCCAGCAGCTCGGCCATCTGTTGGGCGTTGACCACGGCCTGGTTGGAGTAGCAGTTATTGAAGAGTACGTGGACCTCCTGCGCCTGCTCCGCCAGCCCCTGCACCCGGGGCACCCACTCCTCCAGCTCGCCGCGCTGGTAGAGATAGTTGAAACGCTCGGCCGCCGTAATCCCCTTCTTCTGCCAGGTCTCGGCGTTGCGGCCGTGGAGCCGCACCAGCGCCAGCGGGGCCGTGGCCTCGGCGAGGGGCGGCACGCTGCTTTTGAACCCCTGGGGCTCATCCACGCAGACGTAGCTGGCGCCCAGGTCCCGCAGGAGGGCCAGGGTCTCCTCACTCTGCCGCGGGCCCAGCCACCAGCCGTTGCGGAACTCGACCGCCAGGCGGTGCTGTGGCAGCATCTCCCGGCACTCGATCAGTTGCTCCAGGGACTCCTTGCCGGGCACGAACCACTGGGGGAACTGCAAGACCACGGCCCCCAGCTTGCCCGCGCTCTCCAGGGGGAGCACCGCGGCGGCGAAGAGCTCCCAGAACCGCCGGCGCCAGCCTCGGTCCAGGTCCTTGAAATAGAAACGCCCCTTCTCCTTCAGCGCCGGCGGCAACTCCTCCCGCAGCTCCGGCGGCAGCGCCCGCAGCGGCGTCGGCTGGCCGGTGAGCAGACCAAAGGCCTTGACGTCGAAGACGAATCCGGGAGGCGTGCGCTGGGCCCAGTCCTCCACCACGTTCAGCGCTGGTATCGCGTAGTAGGACGTGTCCACCTCCACCAGAGGGAAGTGCGCCGCGTAGTAGCGCAGCCGCTCCTCCGCCGTGCGGGCCTCCTTGGGGTAGAACAAGCCACTCTTGATGAGGGTGGGGTCGGCCCAGCCGCAGGTGCCAATAAGGGTGCGGGCCGCCGCCATCTCTACTCTGGTGCCCGCCTTCCGAGGTTCTCCCGGGAAAAGCGGCCCGCGTAGCCCCGCTTGGTCTCGCGGTCCAGGGACAAGAAGACCATCTGCATGATGCGAGCGTTGTGCGCCAGATGCACCCCCTCCGGGTTGTACACCATCAGCAGCGCCTCGGAGCGTCCACTGTAGCCCGCATCCCAGACGGCGGTGTGGAGGCTGACTCCGGAGCGGAGCAAGCTGGAGCGGGTGCGGCCGAAGGCCATCAAGTCCCGCGGCAGGTGGACCGCCTCGTTGAAGACACACAGGTAAGGGCCGGGGGCCAGGTGCGCCCAGCCAGCGCCGTCGAACTTCAGGAGCGAACGCTTCGACAGGAGGCGTTCGGCATCGGTGGCGCCCAGGCGCCCGGGCGTCGCCATGCGGGCCAGAGATGCCAGGGTCAGATCGACGCCGTTGGGCTGGAGCTGGGCCGCGGGGTCCAAGAGCCCCTCTAGCAGGGGCGGCGTCGCCTGGAGGCGTTCCAGAATAGCTTCGCGGCTCAAGATGGGCATGGGCACCGCCTTCGCTGGGAGCTATTCTAGCAGGTGGCCACGGGGCGCCGCAGGAGAGGCACGGTAGGCTTCAGCCCGTTGACCGCCAGACACCTGGGGCGTAGTATCGAGGCGGCCTCACCGCCGGTGCCCAACACAACGAAGCCCAGAGTATGGAGGTGGCCTATGGCCGCAGGGCTCCACGGACACACCAGCCTGGACGAGGTGGTGGCTTGCCCCGCCTGCCGCCAGGAGCTGCTCGAGCTCCTCAGCGAGGAGTTCTACGCCGACCTGCGCCAGGCCGACGGCGCCTACGTGGCCTGCTCCGTCTGCGGCCAGGAGCAGGCTGACCGCTCCGTCAACTACCTGGCGCCGGGCCAGATATAACAGCATGGACTCTGAAATCCAGGCCCTGCTGCAAGGGCCTTTCGCCCCTAGGGAGAACGAGGGCCCCTCCAAGGTCACGTCCCTGGAGGAGGCCCTGCGCCGCCACGTCCGTCCCGGCATGGCCCTTCACATCGGCGTCGACGCCCGGGCGGCCCTGTGCGAGCTGGCTCGTCAGTGGTGGGGTGGCCACCCCCGATTTACCCTGGTTATGAGTGCCGTGGGTGACCACGCCCTCTCGCTGCTCCACGGGGGCCTGGTGGAGACGATGGTGGCCAGCATCTACGCCGACCTGTACCTGCCACCGGGTCCCAGCCCCATCGTCCAGCGGGCGTTCAAGGACGGGGTACGCTTCGAGAACTGGTCCCTCTACACTCATTTGCAGCGCCTCCAGGCCGCCGCCCTGGGGCTGGAGTTCCTGCCCACCCGCTCCCTCCTGGGCACTACCATGGCCAAAGAGAACGCCAGCGCCTTCAAGGAGATCGCCGACCCCTTCGGGGGCGAAGCTCCGGTAGGCTTGGTCAAGGCCCTGGCCCCCGATCTGTCCCTCGTCCACGCCTGGGCGGCCGACCCGGCGGGCAATGCGATCGGCATACCCGCCGATGGCGACAGCTACTGGGGCGCCCGGGCCGCCCGTGACGGGGTCATCGTCACCTGCGAGCGCCTGGTCACCACCGAATTCCTGCGCCGCCACGCCTCTCAGGTCACGATACCGGGCTACAGGGTGCGGGCGGTGGCCCAAGCGCCCTTCGGCGCCCATCCGCGGGCCCTGATGGGCAACGGCCTGCCCGACTTCCAGGGCTACGGCGAAGACCTACCCTTCTTCCTGGCCCAGCGGCAGGCTTGGAAGGAGCCCGCCAGCTACGAGGGCTGGGTAAAAGAGTGGGTGCTGGAGCCCCGGAGCCACGCCGGCTACCTGGCACGGCTGGGAGAGGAGCGCCTGGGCCGCCTGCGGGCCCTGGCAGAGCCCTCCGGCTGGCGCCAGGCGGTGGAGCAGGGGCTGGAAGCTGTTCGCCTGGACCAGGGTTACAGCCCCACCGAGATGATGGTCATCGCCGCCGCGCGCAGCATCCAAGAGCTAGTGCGCAGCCACGGGCTCTCTACCATACTGACGGGCATCGGGACTACCAGCCTAGCGTCCTGGCTGGCCTACCTCCTGTTGCAAGAGCGCGGGCTGAGTGTCGACCTGGTCATTGGCACCGGCGACTTTGGCTATCGCCCCGCGCCGGGCTATCCCGGCATGTACTCCTATGCCAACGTCAGCAGCTCCAAGATGCTGTCCAGCACCGTTGATGTCTACGGGGCGGTGCTCAGCGGTCGCCGCAGCGGCTGCCTGGGCACCCTCGGGGCGGCCCAGGTAGACCCCGCCGGCAACCTCAACTCCACCCGCCTGGCCAACGGGATGTACCTGGTCGGCGCCGGGGGCGCGCCGGACATCGCCGCCGGAGCCCAGGAGATACTGGTGATGGCCCCGCTTTCGACCCGGCGCTACGTGGAGCAGGTGGACTACATCACGGTGCCCGGGGAGAACACCCGTCACCTGGTCTCCGATCGGGGGACCTTCGTCAAACGCGAGGGTGACCAGCGTTTCACCCTGACGGCGCTCTTCCCTGGCCCCTCTGAGAGCTCCCTGGAAGAGCAGGTGCGGACGCTGCGGGAGAACTGCGGCTGGCGGAGCCTCCAGGTGGCGGACGAGCTTTCCGTGCTGGCGGCGCCCACCCGGCAGGAGCTGGGGCTGCTGCGGCTCCTGGACCCAGAGCAGGCAGTCCTCAAAGGCTAGCCACCCTTGGCCGGCCTGGGCTGCCTGACCCTGATCGTCCTGGGCGTCGTCATCCTGCCCTTCCTGCTTCTCGCGCTCTTCGCCAACCTGGTAACCCTCTCCTTCCAGCAACTCGGCCTCACCCCCACGGGAGCCCTCGTGCTATTCCTCCTCTCCCTGTTCGGCGGTCTTGTAAACTTCCCCCTGGCGCTCCAGCGGGCGCCCCCGGGCGAACGGCTGCCTGGGCGCCTGGGGCTGATGTATTACCGCCCGCCCCCGGTGCAGCGCCAGATCCTGGCCATCAACCTGGGGGGCGCCATAGTGCCGCTGGTATTCTCAGGCTACCTCTTTTGGAAGGGCGTGCCCCTGGCCCCGGCATTGGCCTGCGTGGCGGCGGTAGCCCTGGCAGCGCGGCTATCTTCCCGGCCGATTCCGGGCGTGGGGATCGGCGTGCCGTTCTTCATACCGCCCCTGATAGCGGTGGGCTTCGCCCTGCTGCTGGCCCGCCAGCAGGCGGTGCCCGTCGCCTACATCGCCGGAGCGCTAGGCACCCTTATCGGCGTCGACCTGCTGAACCTAGGGACGATCCGGCGCATGGGGGCCCAGGTGGTCAGCATCGGAGGGGCCGGGGCCTTCGATGGCATCTTCCTGACGGCCATCGCGGCGGCGGTGGTGGCGCAGTTCCTGGGGTCCCGCTGAAGGGCTGCTAATACCTGGTTGCAGAAAAGGCTATCACGATAAACCCGCTCACCCTGAGCCTGTCGAAGGGCGAGGCCCCGTGGTTCGACAGGCTCACCACGAACGGAGTCCGGTGACGCTCATCTCTGCAGGGAGGTATTAGAATGGCAGATGGGCCTTCAGACGGCCCCGGCCTGGAGCTGCTCCTTGATCTTGTCGATGACCAACCGTGAGCTGGGGAACTGGCCGCTCTCGTGCTTGGAATGGAGCAGTTTCCCGTTGAGAGAGACCTCGAAACGACCGCCACCGGAGGGCACCAGTCGCAGCTCGGCCACTTTCAAGCCGAACTCGGAGAGCAACTCCTGACCCATGCGGGTGGCCTCCGGCAGGTAGTCGCAGGGGTGGCAGTATTCGATCTCGATAGTCAGCTTGCCTGGCACCCTCACCTCCCTCTCTTCCGGCGGGCATCTGCCCTATTCTTCATTGTAGCGGAAACGGACGGGGGAGAGCCGGCGCCGGGGCAGGGACGTAAGCTGGGGTAGCGGAAGGAGTCAAGACGAGGCATGAGTGCCAGGTTACGTCTCCTGGTCTTGGTTGTGGCCATGGCGGCCATCGCAACCGCCGTGCTGGCGATCCAGCGGCCTTGGGACGGCTCGTCGGCGTCGGGCGGGGGCGCTGCCCTGCCCACGGCCACCGTGCCTGGGGGCCCTGTAGGCGCCGCCACACCCACCAGCAGTGCCGCGGGAGGCGAGAGCAAGCCCCAGCAGCCAACTCGTGCCCCCCGTCCCGATGGCGCCGAAGACGCTCCGGAGCTGGAGGGCATCCACGCCTGGCTGAACTCCGAGCCCCTGACCCTCGCCGCCTTGCGGGGCAAGGTGGTCCTGGTCGACTTCTGGACCTACACCTGCGTGAACTGCGTCCGCACCCTCCCCTACATTAAGCAGTGGGACGCCAGCTATCGCGACCGGGGCCTGGTCATCATCGGCGTCCACAGCCCCGAGTTCCAGTTCGAGCACGAGTTGGTCAACGTCCAGCGGGCCGTGGACGGCTTCAACCTCAAGTACGCCGTGGCCTTGGACAACGACTTCGCCACCTGGCGGAACTTCCGCAACCGCTATTGGCCCGCCAAATACCTCATCGACAAGGACGGCTACATACGCTACCGCCACTTCGGCGAAGGGGCTTACGCGGAGACCGAGGAGCAGATTCAGGAGCTGCTGCGGGAGGCTGGCAGCGTCGTGGCCCTCGGCAGCCCGATCCCGCGTGGGGAGGGGGAGTACGACAACTCCGTCCTGCGGGACGTGACGATTGAGCTCTACCTGGGGCACGGGCGGGGCTCCTATTACACCTATCTGGGTAATCCCGAGGGCTACCAGACTGACATCCCCTACAGCTACCACGACTACGGCCTGCATTTCCGTGACCAGTTCTACCTCCAGGGGAACTGGACCATCGCCGAGGACGGCGTGGAGCACGCCCGCGCGACGCCAGGGTACGAAGACTACATCGCCCTCAAGTACACGGCGCGGAGCGTGAACCTGGTGCTCAAGTCCCTGATGGGCGAGAGCCTGCGCTCCCTGATCACCCTGGACGGCGCGCCCATGGAGGCGGCGGCGAAGGGTGACGACGTGGTCATCGAGGCCGACGGCAAGAGCTATCTGGTGGTCCGCGAGCCCCGCATGTACAACCTGGTGAAGGACCAGAAGCTCGCCAGCCGAGAGCTGAAGATATACGCCGACTCCCCGGCCTTTGCGGCCTTCGCCTTCACCTTCGGACCCTAATGGTCCTGGTACGCACCACCCAGGGCTTGTCGCGTCTCGTCACGAAGCGCCGTGCTTGACAAAACACACCGCCATGAGATGTAATACCACCACGCGTCCGAGAGAGGAGACCCCCTATCCCTGCGCGCAAGCTACTCGACAAGGTCGATTTCGACATCATCGGCATCCTACGCCGCAACGCCCGCCAGTCGAACACTGAGATCGCCAGGCAACTGGGGATTAGCGAGGCTTCCGTCCGCCGCCGCATCGGGCGGCTGGTGGCCGAGGATGTGGTGCAGCTCACCGCCATCCCCAACCCCCAGAAGATGGGCTACAACGCCGTGGCTTTCATCGCCATGGACGTCCCTTTGAACCAGCTGGATGCAGTGACGGAGCAGCTGGCCGCCCGCCCCGAGGTGCAGTTTGTTTCCACCACCACCGGACGCTACGATATCTTCATCTGGGCCATGTTCAAGACGGCGGGCGATCTCCACAATTTTCTCCGCAACGACCTGGCTAATATCCAGGGCATTGCCCAGACCGAGACCTTCATCAACCTGGAGATCAAGAAGCGTTTCCTTGCCTAGCGCGGTCCTCGCCGCCGCGGTGCAATCCCCCGGTGCCATCCCAGCGTAATCTAGCCAAATGGAGGAGAAGAGCTATGCGCACGCCCACAGGTACGTCTAGGCCCCAGCCCTGGTCCCGCTCCCGGTATATGGGGGCGGCGACGGCCCTCACCCTCGCCCTCGCGGTGGCCTGCGGAGGCGCGGCGGCTCCCACTGCCAGGCCGGCGACCACAGTGCCCACCCCCACCACTTCCACCGCCCAGCCCACGGCCACATCGGCGGCCACCCTGGCCACAGCCACCCCCGTCCGTGTGGCACCCACGCCCACCGCCCAGGCCGCTGCCTCTCGCGGCAAAGTCGTCTACGCCAAGCCCGTGGACATGGGACGCGCCACCAGCGCAGCGGCGGGCGGGGCCGGTGGCCCCGATACGCCCTTTGCCAGCAGCATCAACGCCGGCCTCACCAACAAGGGAGCGGACGGACAGCTTATACCTTGGCTGGCATCCAGCTGGGCCTACAGCTCCAGCGACACCGTGCTAGACATCACCCTCCGCAAGGGCGCAGTCTTCCAAGACGGCTCGCCGATCACCGTGGACGACGTGCTTTATAGCATGAATATTTGGTTGAACCCCATTACGCCCGGCGTCAACAAGCCCACTCTGCCGGTCCTACCGTCGGCGATAGAGAAGACCGGCCCTGATACATTCCGTGTTTCCTTCCCGCGGCCTGACCCCTTCTTCCTGACGGCGACCTTCAACACCCTCTCCTCCGCGGGCGAGGGCTGGTACATCTATCCCCGGGCCGCCGTGGAGCGGATGGGCATCGATGCCTTCAACAAGGCGCCGGTTGCCGCGGGACCCTACAAGCTGGTCAAGCGTCTCCCTGGCGACAGCGTGCTCCTGGAGGCGCACGAGCAGTTCTTCAACGGACCCCCGCCGGTCAAGACCATCGACGTCCGCATCGCCCCCGAGGATAGCACGCGGGTGGCCATGTTCCGCACCGGCGAGGCCGACATCGTCGAGTCCGTAGCCCCCCAGTTCCTGCCAGACCTGGAAAAGCTGGCGGGCGCCAAAATCTTCAGCACTCGCACCGGCCAAGAGGTCGTCATCAAAATACAGACCATCCCGGACAAGATACCAGGTACCGACCGCCCCAACCCCTTCAAGGACGTGAGGGTGCGCCAGGCCGTGAGCTACGCCGTGGACAAGAAGGCCATCGTGGAGCGTATCGCGGGCCGCGCCGGCGCCCCCGTCAAGGGCCCCTACAGCACCTACCATCTGGGCGCGGTGCCGGACAAGATCACCGACTACGACTACAACCCCGAGAAGGCGAAGCAGCTCCTCAAAGATGCCAACTTCCCCATGGACTACCAGTTCCCGGTGTACGCCTACGTTGCCAGCGCTCCGGCGCCCGCCGCCGTGGAGGCCTACACCAACTACCTCCAGGCGGTGGGATTGAAGGCCCAGTACCGCCTAGTGGAGGTGTCTTCCCTAATCCGGCTGTGGAACACCAAGGAAGCCTTCCCCATGAGCTTCGTGCGCTCCTGGAACATCTACCCCGACCCCAGCCGCCACTTCGTCTCTTTCATGAAGAGCGACGGTGGTGTCAGCTTCGTTGCCGACCCAGTCTTGGACAAGACCTGGGAGGACGCCTTCAAGATCGCCGACCCCGCCAAGCAGGCCCAGGCTTACGAGAAGTTCTTTACCTACATCCACGAGCAGGCCTATGTGGTGGACCTGTACGCCATCGTCGACAACCATGGCATCGGTCCCAAGGTGGACTGGCGCTACCCGCCAGGCCTGCCCAACAGCTTCAACCTCATCACCTGGCGCTGATAGCCTTGCAGTTCAGAAGGAGAGCAGATGCATAGAGCCAGCCTCCGGCCGGGCCACCACATAAGGACGGGCGTAGTGGCGTTGACCCTGCTAGCGGTGGCCTGCGGCGGCGCCGCGGCCCCCACCGCCACGCCCACTGCCAGGGCCGCGCCCGTGCCTACCACGGCGCCCGGTGCCCAGCCCACACCCACGTCCGCGTCCGCCCAGGCTACCGCCACACCTGTCCGCGTGGCGCCCACGCCCACATCCCCAGCCCCGGGCGCTGCCTCGCGTGGGAAGATCGTCTACGCCAAGCCCGTGGATATGGGGCGCAGCACCACCATTTCGGCGGCGGGCTCGGCCGGCGGCCCCGACACTCCCTTCAGCAGCAGCCTGAACGCCAGCTTCACCGCGCGGACTTTGGACAATCAACTGATCCCCTGGCTGGCCTCCGGCTGGAAGTTCAGCTCCGACGACAAGGCGCTCGACGTGACCATCCGCAAGGGCGCGGTGTTCCACGACGGCTCGCCGGTGACCGCGGACGACGTGGTGTATAGCCTGGACAAGCTCTGGCTCAACACCATAGTGCCCGGGTCGGTCCCGCCATCGGGGTCGCGCCCTGTTCTCCCCTCCAGCATCGAGAAGACCGGGCCTGACACGGTGAGGGTCACCTTCCCCGAGCCTGACCCCACCTTCCTGGCGGAACTTATGAACAGCGAGGCTCCGGGCGGGCTCATCAACATCTACCCCAAGGCAGTGATTGAGAGAGTGGGGTTCGACGCCTTCTATAAGGCGCCTGTTGCCACCGGGCCCTACAAGCTGGCGCAGCGCCGGCCAGCTGACGTCGTTATCCTGGAGGCCCACGAGAAGTTCTTCAACGGACCCCCGCCGGTCAAGACCATCGAGATACGCATCGCCCCTGAGGACACCACTAGGGTTGCCATGTTCCGCACCGGCGAGGCGGACATCGCCGAGTCCATCGCCCCCCAGTTCCTGTCCGACATGGAGAAGGTCCCCGGGGCCAAGATCCTCACCGTCCGCTCCGGCCAGGAAGTCGTCATGAACATCCAGACGGCAGTCAAGACCATCCCTGGCACCGACCGCCCCAATCCCTTCCTGGACGTGCGGGTGCGCCGCGCTCTCATCCACGCCACTGACAAGAAGGCGATTGCGGAGCGCATCGCTGGCCGCGGTGGGGTAGCAGTGGTGGGCCCCTACAGCACCTTCCACCTGGGCGCCGTGCCGGACAAGATCCAAGAATACGAGTACAACCCGGAGAAGGCCAAGCAGCTCCTGAAGGAAGCTAACTTCCCCATGGACTACCAGTTCCCGGTGTACGCCTACGTAGCCAGCGCCCCGGCGCCCCAGGCCGTGGAGTCCTTCACCAACTACCTGCAGGCGGTGGGGCTGAAGGCCCAGTACCGGCTGGTGGAGGTCTCGTCGCTGATCCGGCTGTGGCGGACTAAGGAAGCTTTCCCCATGAGCTTCGTGCGCTCCTGGAATGTCTATCCCAACCCCACCGCCCACTACATCTCGTACATGAAGAGCGACGGGGGCACCAGCTTCTATGCTGACCCCGCCATGGACAAGATATGGGACGACGCCCGCCGGATTGTAGACCCCGCGAAGCAGGCCCAGGCCTTCGAGAAGCTCTTCACCTACATCCACGAGCAGGCCTACGTTGTGGACCTGTACGCCATCGTGGACAACCACGGCATCGGCCCCAAGGTGGACTGGCGTTACCCGCCGGGCCTGCCCAGCCGCCTCGACCTCATCGCCTGGCGCTAATAGCCCTGCGACTCATAAGGAGAGCAGATGCGTAAGTCCAGCCTCCGTCCGCTCCACCGCGTAAGGACAGGCGTAGTGGCGTTGACCCTGCTAGCGGTGGCCTGCGGCGGCGCCGCGGCGCCCACCGCCACGCCCACTGCCAGGGCCGCGCCCACGCCCACCAGCGCTTCCGCCGCCCCGGCGACGCCTGTCCCTGTGGCAGGCCAGGCCACCGCTACACCCACCCGCCCCGCCCCCACGACCGCGCCCCCGGTCGCTGCCTCCCGCGGCAAGATCATCTACGCCAAGCCCGTGGATATGGGGCGCACCAACACAGTTCAGCCCGCCGGGGGCGCGGGAGGGCCCGACACCCCCTTCAACAGCAGCCTCGAGGCAGGGCTGACCTCCATCTCCCTGGAGGGCAAGCTGATACCCTGGGCCGCCAAGCGCTGGGAGTTCTCCGCCGACCAGAGGGCCATCACCTTCACCCTGCGGGACGATGTCTTCTTCCACGATGGGACCAAGGCGACGGTGGACGACTGGGTCTATCGTATCAACGACCTCTGGCTCAACCCCGTCCAGCCCGGCGCCACCAAGCCCTTTCGCCAGCCTGTGCCAGAGAAGGTGGAAAAGACCGGGCCCGATAGCTTCCGCGTCATCTTCCCCAGCCCCAACTCTTTCTTCCTTGAGGAGATTCTTAAGACCGAGCAAAGCGGCCCCATGAGCGTCTACCCCAAGGCCTACATCCAGCGTGTCGGCTTCGACGAATTCTACAAAAACCCCCTAGGCGCTGGGCCCTACAAGATCGCCCAGCGCCGGCCCGCCGACGTCGTGATCCTGGAGGCCAACGAGCGCTTTTTCAACGGGCCCCCACCCATCAAGACCATCGAGGTGAGGATTGCCCCCGAGGACAGCACACGGGTGGCCATGTTCCTAACCGGCGAGGCTGACATCAGCGAGTCCATGCCGCCCCAGTTCCTGCCCCAGGTGGAGCGCATGGCAGGGGCCAAGGTCCTGGGCGTGCGCTCCGGCCAGGAGGTGGTCATCCACTTCCTGACGCGGGCCAAGACGATACCAGGGACAGACATCATTAACCCCTTCCGCGATGTGCGGGTGCGGAGGGCGTTCCAGCATGCCGTGGACAAGAAGGCCATCGTCGAGCGCATCGCCGGCAGGGCCGGTGTGGCTGTCAAGGGGCCCTTCAGCAATTTTCACGTCGGTTCCGACGAGGCCAACATAACCGAATACGAATACAACCCGGAGAAGGCCAAGCAACTCCTGCGAGAGGCCGGGTACCCCTTCGAGACGCAGTTCAAGCTCTACTCCTATCAAGCCAGCGTCCCCGCGCCGGCGGCCGTCCAGGCGATGGCCAACTACCTCCAGGACATCGGCGCCAACGTCACCTTCACCAACGTCGAGGTTTCATCGCTGATCCGGCTGTGGAGAGAGAAGGCCGCCTTCCCCATGAGCTTTGTCCGCTCCTGGAACGTCCACCTGGATCCCATCAACCACCACTTCTCCTATCTTCACACGCAGGGCGCCTCCGGCTTCGACGACGACCCTGCCCTGGACGCCCTGGCCGAAGAGGCGGACCGCACCGCCGAGCCCGCAGCCCACGCCGAGGCGGTGAAGAAGTATTACCGTTATCTGCAGGAGCAGTCGTACGTCGTAAACCTGTACGCCATCGTGGACAACCACGCCATCGGGCCCAAGGTGGACTGGCGCTATCCGCCGGGTCTGCCCAGCCGCTTCGACCTTATCAGCTGGAGACGGTAAACCGCGCTTCGCAGCAGTAGGGGGCTCTGGAGAGCCCCCTACTGCCGTCCACCAGGAGGACCGACCGTGCTAAAGAGACTGTTCAACATCGCCATAGCCGTGCACGATATCGAAGAGGCTGCCCGACGATACCAACGAATCTTCGGCCTCACACCCGGCAACATCGCGGAGTGGCCCGACCTCGGCATCCGCACCGCGATGCTCCCCATGGGGGACACCACCATCGAGCTGGTGCAACCCCTGGTAGCAGGCAAGGGGCCCGTGGCTAAGTTCCTGGAACACGGCGGCGAGGGCCTGTACATCATGTCGTTGCAGGTCGACAACCTGGAGGAACATACACGCCGGCTCGATGCCGAGGGCGTCCGCTACGTCAAGCGTCCGGGACACTACATACTGAGCAAGGGCAAGGAGCACCACCTGGTCGCGGCCTTCATTCACCCCAAAGACACCGGAGGCGTGGCCGTCGAGCTGGCGCAGTTCCTGGACAACGTCTGAAGGCACCGGGAGCCCCGCCGACGCAACCCTGGCGCCATGCTATAGTGAAACGTGGATGAGCAGCGGCCTGCCTCAGAACCCCAGGCCATTCCGCCTCCGCCGGAGGCCGAAAAACTCCTGTGCGATGTCTGCGGGCAGCCGGCGTTCGAGCTCCATTGCAAGATCATCTGTCCGAACTGTGGCTACACCAGGGACTGCTCCGATCCGTGAGAGGCCGCGAGCGACCCCCCGCGGTTGTAGCCTAGCGTCTACCCTGGACAAGGAGCAGGCCAGTGGCTGAGGTGGCCGGAAGTCCCCGCGACGGGCGGCAGTTCGTGCGCTTCGCCTTCTATAAGGTCGACCCTGCCTGGCGGAGGTTGCCAGGCCCCGAGCGCGCAGCCGGCAAGGGCCAGTTCGCCGCCGTCATTGAGGAGCTGGCCGAGAGGATGCTGCTCCGCACCTTCTCCACCGTGGGCACCCGCGGCGACGCCGACCTCATGCTTTGGCAGGCCTCCAGCCGTCTGGAGGACCTGCAGGAGCTGGCCACACGGCTCGCCGCCACGACCCTGGGGCCCTACCTCCAAATGCCCCATTCTTTCCTGGCCATGACCCGGCGCTCCATCTACATCGAGGGGCATGCTCACGAGGGGCAGGAGCGTACCCAGGTGCGGCCGCGGGGAAGCAAATACCTGTTCGTCTATCCCTTCGTGAAGAGCCGCGCCTGGTATCAGCTCACCAAGGCCGCGCGCCAGACCATGATGGAGGAGCACTTCGCCATCGGCCACAAGTACCCTGGGGTGAAGATCAACACCACCTACTCCTACGGACTCGACGACCAAGAGTTTGTGCTGGCCTTCGAGAGCGACGACGCCGCCTCGTTCCTAGACCTGGTGATGGAGCTGCGGGAGACCGAGGCCAGCCAGCACACCCTCCGCGACGTGCCCAGCTTCACCTGCCTCGCCCTGCCCGTGCGCGAGGTCCTGGAGGCCCTGGGCTAGCCCGCTGAATGCCTGAACCAGGCGCCTCCAAAGGAGCTGCCAATGCTCTCCCAGCCCTCGACCCTGGCCGTCTTCGCCCACCCTGACGATGAGTCCTTTAGCTGCGGCGGGACACTGGCGCGCCTGGCCGCCGGGGGAGGGCAAGTCAGCCTGATCTGCGCCACCAGCGGCGAGGTGGGCGAGATCAGCGACGCCGTCCTAGCCACCCCTGAAAACCTGGGCGAAGTGCGGCGCGAGGAGTTGCGCGCGGCCGCCCGTCTTCTGGGCGCGCGGGAGCCGTACTTCATGGGATACCGAGACTCAGGGATGGCGGGCACACCCGCCAACCAGGACCCACGCTCCCTGGTCCGTACGCCCGTTGATGTGGTGGGCGGCAAGGTCTTGGAGTTCATCCGACGGCTCAAGCCGGAGCTGGTCATCACCTTCGACGCGGGCGGAGTTTACGGACACCCCGACCACATCGCCATCCATCAGGCCACGGGGTGGGCGCTCCAGGTTTTGGCCCGCGATGCCGACGCGCGCCTTCCTTCCCTGTACTACACGGCACTGCCGCGGGGGCACCTGAGTCGGCTGATGGAGGAGGCCCGCCAGCGCGGGATTCCTCCGCCCCAGGGCTCGGGCATAAACCTGGAGACCCTGGGCACACCCGATGAGCTGGTGACCACGGTGGTGGACGTAGGCGCCTACGTGGACGCCAAGCTAGGGGCCATCCGCAGCCACCGCACCCAGATCAACCCCAACAACCCCCTGCTACGTCTGCCGGAAGACCTGGTGCGCCGCTTTCTAGAGAAGGAGCACTTCACCCTGGCTCCTCAAGGCGCACCCCTGGACTGCCTGGCGCGGCTGCCCTGATTCAAGCTCCCACGGCCCGGGGGCGGGCATCGCCAGTGCTACAATGGGCCCATTCGTAAGCCCTAAGGAGGCGCCACCGTGCCCTACGCCAAAGTCAACGGCGTCCGGCTCTACTACGAGCGCCATGGCTTTCCCGACAAGCCGCCCTTGGTCCTCATCCACGGCGGGCAAGGTGATTCCTCCATGCTGGCCGACCTTGTGCCCATGTTCTCCCGGGAGTTCCGGGTCCTGCTGTTCGATCAGCGCGGCCTGGGACGTAGCGACAAGCCCGACGTGCCCTACACCATCCCCTTGATCGCCGACGACACCGCCGCCCTCATGGAGCGCACCGGCTTCAACCCCGCCCACGTGCTGGGCGTCTCCTTGGGCGGCATGATCGCTCAGGAGCTGGCGCTGCGCCACCCGGACCAGCCTTTGAGCCTGGTGCTGGGCTGTACCAGCCCCGGCGGGCCGAGGGCTCTCCGTCTCGCGGCCCGCAACCGCGCTTACACCAACGAGCCCCTCAGCGACGAGGAGCGCGGCCGCGCCCTGGCGGAGGCGATATTCACCCCGGGCTTCCTGAAGGAGCACCCCGAGATGGTGGACAAGCTCATCGCGCTGCGCCGCGCCCACCCCTTAGACCCAGTGGGCTTTGCCCGGCGTCTGGAGGCTGCCGTGGCATGGCCGGGCGCCTACGACCGCCTCTCTCAGATTGCCTGCCCCACCCTAGTCATCACGGGCGCCCAGGACAAACTGGTGCCGGCGACTAACTCGCGCCTGTTGGCCCGCGCTATCAAGGGCTCGGAGCTCGTAGTCCTGGACCACGCCGGCCACGGGTTTTGGCTGGAGCGGCCCCAGGAGAGCAAGCGGGCGCTCCTGGCCTTCCTGCGCAGGCAAATCGCCGGCCGCGCTACGACACGCGCTGCCTCAAAGCTCCGCGCTCGGCTTCAAGCCGCACCTGCCAGGGCGGCAGCGAAGAGAGCCGCCACGTCCAAGGTGCTGCCACCCGCGCGCGGCGGAGCACCCTCGAAAGCGAGAGCGCGAGCTGGTCGGTAAGGCGAGTTGCGAGGCGGCGGGCTGACCACCTCGCAGTCGCGACAATAAAGGGGGCCCTCATGCCTGCCATCTCCGTCAATGGCGTCCGCCTCTACTACGAGTCCACCGGCAGCGGCTACCCCGTCGTCTTCCTCCACGGGTTCGCCGGTACCACCAGCATGTGGAGGCCCCAGGTCGGCCCCCTGTCCCAGCGCTATCGCTTCCTCGTCTACGACGCCCGCGGCCACGGACAGTCGGAGAGCCCGACCTCCGCCGACCAGTACTCCGCCGACATCATCGTGGAAGACCTGTACCAGCTCCTGCGCGCCCTGAAGGTCGAGCAAGCCGTAGTGGGCGGCCTCTCCATGGGCGGCTACGAGTCTCTCCGCTTCTATCTGCGCCATCCCGAGGTCGTGACCGCCCTCATCCTGATGGACACCGGCCCCGGCTATCGCAACCCCGCCCGCATGGCGGAGTGGAACAAGCAGCAGGAAGAGCGCGCGCAGCTGTTGGAGAAGCAGGGCATCCGCTCCTTCGCCGACGACCCCGGCACCCGGTCCCTGGACAGCTACACCCCGCGCGAGCTGATGCTCAGGCAGAACCCAGTGGGCCTGGCCCACATGGCCCGCCGGGCGGTCTCCCAGCACGACTCCTTCGTCATCGAGCGCCTGGGCGAGGTGAGGGTGCCGACCCTGGTGCTGGTAGGGGACCGGGACAAGCCCTTCCTCCAGGCCGCCGACTACATGGCCACGGCGATCCCGGGCGCTCGCAAAGCGATTATCCCCAACGCGGGCCACGCCTCCAACATCGACAATCCGGAGGCCTTCAACCGCGAGGTGCTGGGCTTCCTCGCCGGCCTCAAGCTCAAATAGGAGTTGTGGTATGGCCGAGCCGACTGTCGCTGTCCTCATCGACTACGAAAACGTTGGGTTGAGCGCGTTGCCAGACTTGTTCGACAAGATTTCTGACGTCGGTCGTGTCATCGTCCGGAGGGCTTACGGAGACTGGTCAGCAGCCAAGGAGGAGGCAAGGGATCAGCTGCTTGAGCTTGGTATTGAGGCGATACAGAACTTCCACTCCAAAGGGTCGGCAAAGAACTCCGCAGATATCCGTCTGGCGGTGGACGCGATTGAGTTGCTATATCGTTCACCCGTAGAAGTATTTGTGATCGTCTCTGCTGACAGTGACTTCGTCCCGTTGGTCGGTAAACTTCGAGCGGGCGGGAAGGAAGTAATTGGCGCTGGCCGGCAGGACGTAGTGTCGTCCACCCTAGTTAAGTCATGCGACAGGTACATTTATCTCGGCGGTGATAGCGCGCAGCTCAAAGGCGTAAAACGCACGGCACCACGAAGGGGCAAGGCTGAGAAGCTAGCCTCGCAGTATTCTGCAGCCGTTCAAGATCTATTACTGCGTGCTTTGAAAGCCTCTGCTGGTACAGATGGAAAGGTAGTCGGAGCGAAGCTTAGCCAGACTATGCTTCGTATTGACCCTAGTTTTGATTTCCGAGCATTGAGTTTCAAGTCGTTCGGAGAGTTTCTCGAAGCGTGCGAAGGCATCAAGGTCTCCCGCCCGAAAGGATCTCCAGACGTTGTTGTGGAGGTGACTTAGGCCAGGTCATTTCCCATGCTATAATCGTGACGCAATTCACAGAGTAGAGGCGGACTCATGGCCGAATCCCTGCCGGCGATGCGCCAACGAGCGCAGCAAACCTGGGACCGCTACTGGAAAGGCCCCGGGCCGCGCGCCGCTGTCAATTTCGACACCAACGGCTGGGCTATGGGCGCCCCCGCCGTGCAGCGCGCCCTAGAGCAAGAGCTACAGCGCCGCGGCATCCCGGCCCCGGTCACCCGCGTGGGCGGCCTGGGGCTGTGCTACTTGGAGCCCCTCGTCTACCTGGCGGCGGCCTCGCAGCCCTTCGTGGTCTACGGGCCCGTCCAGCCCGAGGACGTGCCCGCCCTGGTGGAGTCTCACCTGGTGAAGGGCCAGCTGGTGCGGGAAAAGGCGCTGGGCACCCTGGGCGACGGCTCCCTGCCCGGCCTGCCCAGCATCTGGGAGCACCCCTTCCTGAAGCCCCAGGTGCGCCTGGCCACCCGCAACTTCGGCGTCATCGACCCCGAGAGCCTGGACCATTACCTGGCGCGGGGCGGCTTCACCGGTTTCGAGCGGGCCCTGGCCACGGCGCCCAAGACGGCCATCGACTACGTGCGGGACGCCGGCCTGCGCGGGCGCGGCGGCGCCGCCTTCCCCACCGCCCAGAAGTGGGGCTTCTGCGCTAGCGCCCAGGGAGTGCCCAGGTACGTGGTGTGCAACGCCGAGGAAGGCGACACGGGCTCCTTCATGGACCGTGCCCTCATCGAGTCCGATCCCTTTCAGATCATGGAGGCGCTGCTCATCGCCGGCTACGCCATGGGCTGCGCCGAGGCCTACGTCTCCATCCGCAACATGTTCGAACTGGCCCTGCGACGGGCGCGGCTCGCGGTCAGGCAGATGAAGGAGCAGGGCCTGCTGGGAAAGAACATCCTGGGGTCTAGCTTCAGCTTCGAGATCGTAGTCCAGGAGAGCGGCGAGTCCTACGTGGCGGGCGAAGAGACGGC